>RCNC010001468.1_pt1 | contig 15835 bp, 11 predicted proteins | sample 2041301 | NCBI WGS metagenome assembly RCNC01 (sample SAMN09708231, study PRJNA481090) | Marine sediment metagenome, whole genome shotgun sequencing project. | biome: marine sediment; feature: ocean; material: sediment; isolation source: Sewage treatment plant 13A marine sediment (STP13A) ... | reverse complement strand
TCGCGCGCGGTGTATGCCAGCTCGTCAGTAACGCTGCCCATACCACCCTGCGGAATCCCGGGACGGCCGTGATCGCCGGCCAGTCGATACAGGTAAGTCATAATCGTATTCGGCGAGCGCGGACCGAGATGCGTTCCTAAAATGGCGTCAAAACTGATCGCGCCTTTGAGCAGTGAGCTATCAAAACGTTCGTCGAGCTCATCGTGAATATTCATACCGATGAGTCGCAAGAACTCGCGCATCTCATCCTTGCCCAGGCGTCGAATATCGAAGCCAAGCTGTCCGAGTGTCAGCAGGTCCTGCAGGTTTTTGGTACCAAGCCGAGGCGGCGGCTTGTTGAGAAACTTGCGCAGCAAATCTGCGAAACACGTCATGCGCTTTCTGAAATCGCGATAGCTTGCCGCGTCGGCGTCCGACACACCCGTGACATCGTTCGCAGTCAGCCGCACATGATTACCGTCCTCAGCCAGAGCAATCGTGGCCATATTCGTGCAACTGAGCTTGGGTTCCAGCTTCAGCTCCTTTCTCACTTCGGGCTGCAGTTGGTACAACAGATGCGCGCAGGCCGACACCGAAAAGCCATCGGCAAACTCGCGCGTAACGGCGGCGCCGCCTACCTGCGCATTCGCTTCGAGCACCAGCACCTGCTTACCCGCTTTTGCCAGCAACGCCGCACAGACCAGACCGTTGTGACCGGCGCCAACCACGATGGCATCGTATTTATCAGTCATCTTTATCAATCATCGCCGAAGTTCTCCGGAACCGTATTGGGGCGACTGAGATCTGCCAGGATCTCCCTTGCCGCGTTCGCGCCGGGTGCAGCCATAACGCCACCGCCCGGGTGGGTACTCGAGCCGCACATGTAAAGACCGTCGACCGGCCCACGATACTGCGCATAACCTGGAACCGGGCGATTAAACAGCAGCTGGTCCATTGTCAGCTCACCGTGGAAGATGTTGCCTTCGGTGATACCGATTTCCGCCTCGATATCCTGTGGCGTACGCACCTCGACATGCAGGATCAGATCCTTGAAGTCAGGGCTGTAATTGGCGACCTGGTTGATGACGGACTGGCCGAACGCGTCCTTTTCTTCGCTGGTCCAGTCGCGGCCCTCGATCTTGTGCGGACAGTACTGCACGAAGCAACTCATGAAATGTTTGCCGGGCGGCGCCATCGTCGGGTCGTTAAGTGTGGGTATCACCATGTCGATGTACGGATCTTTCGACCAGGTGCCGTCTTTCCAGTCGTCGTAGGCGCGCTCCATGCGATCCATCGAATCGATGAAGTGCATATCGGCGTTATACAAACTGCTGCCCTCCGGCAACGCGGGAAACGTCGGCATGCCGTCGAGCGCGATGTTGAGCTTGCCGGAAGAGCCGCGAATCTTGAAGTTCTCGACACGTTTCCGGAAGGCCTCCGGCAGATCGCCACTGTCCATACAGGTCAGGAACGTGCGCTTCACGTCCATGGCAGATACGACGATGCGGCCGGCTATCTCGTCGCCATTCTCGAGCGCGACGCCGGTCACTTTGCCATTCTTCACGATGATCTGATCAACGCCGGCTTCGGTACGTAACTCGCCTCCGGCCGCCTGGAATGCGCCGGCAATCGATTTCGATACCGCCCCCATGCCGCCGCGGGCAAATCCCCATGACCCCATGTTGCCGTCGACGTCGCCCATGTAGTGGTGCAGTAATACGTACGCCGTGCCTGGCGAGTGGATGCCGAGCGCCGTGCCGATAATGCCGCTGCCGGAGAGCGCCGCCTTGATAACGTCGGTCTCGAAATACTCGTCGAGATATTCGGCAACGCTCATCGTCCAGAAGCGGATGGTCTCGTACATCCGATCTTCACCCATGTCCGTGAACTTGCCGCCGATGCGAATCAGTTCCCGAATGTCGCTGGGCTTGAACGACGTGGGATCCGGCGCAGTCCTGAGCAGAAAGTCGCGAATGAACCGGCACTGCCGCATCGTGTCCGCGGAATACGTTTTGTAGGCGTCGGCATCGTGACGAGAGAATCGCGCCATTTCGCGATAGGCGACCTCTTCGTCGTGGTAGGAGCCGTAGTAATCGCCGTTTTCCATGAACGTGACCGAACCGCCAAACGGGGTTACCTGCAGTCCGTGCTTGTGCAACTCGAGTGCACGATAAATCTCGGGGCGCAGCAAACTGCAGACGTAGGAACAGCTCGAGTACCACCAGTCTTCATAGAGATTGCGGCTAACCGCGGCGCCGCCGATGTAGTCATTCTTCTCAACGCAAACGACATCAAGACCAGCTCTTGCGAGGAATGCCGCCGTTGTCAGTCCATTGTGTCCGGCCCCAACGACAATCGCGTCATATGTTTTCATTACTTGATGCTCGCCGTTACGGTCGTTGCAGTTCCTGCAAGATCCAATCGATGTAATTGCTTTCCGCTTTTTCCATGCCGGAAAACGGTCCTGGCTCGTAGAACTTCGAGTGTACGCCTCTGGAGTTATTGACGATGATCTCCTTGTCCGCCTGCGTGGTCACGTTCCACAACCAGGTTAATGCGGCAACATCGTAGTCCCTGCCTTCGACTGCGTCACCCCGTACCAGCCAGTAGATCTCGCATTTCGAGTTGGACTGGTCGACCGGCGTAAAGACGTAGCAAACCACGTGGTCGCTGTACGCCAGGAGGAAGGAAAAAGCACCGAATGAAAAGTCCGACGCGCCGCCATCGTAATCGGTGAATTGACCGAGCAATGGCCCAACCGGCTTGCCGTCCATGCTGCCGGTCTGATACTTGTCAAACAGCGCAGTACGACTATAGCCATAGCCCATTTCGCCGGGGCGTGCTGCGGTATCCAGGTAGTCAAAAAACAGGTCCTTGACGCCACACGGTTGCATGTTGTCCTTCATCTTCTGCTGCACTCGGGCGCGCTTCTCATCATCCAGCATCAGCGTGTGCATGCGCGCGTATTCAGGATGAGCCGTCGCGCAGTGATAACACTCCTGATAGTTCTCGATCGATAGCTTCCAGTTGGCAGGAATCAAATAACTCTTCTGCGCAGCGACTTTGAGGTTGTCGAAATCGAACATCGCCATCGGTTCTGCGAGATCCCGTTTGGCGCCTTCATGCGACGGTGGGTCATCGGTCAGACAAATGAACACCAGGCCGTGTATGACATCGACGACAACCGGCTTCAGGCTGTAGGACAACTTGTCGAAGTCAGGCGGCATATTGCGCGCCGCGTACAGTCCGCCGTCGATATCATAGGTCCAGCCGTGATAGGGGCAGGCAAACCGTTCGGTATGGCCGCCGGATTCCAGGCAGACGAGGGAACCGCGATGACGGCACACGTTGGCAAACGCATTCAGCTCGCCGTCATTACCTCGCACGAGGATGACCGATTCACGTGCGACGTTGAATACCCTGAAGTCGCCGGGGGCGGCAAACTGCGACACGTGACCAGCGAGTATCCAGTTGCGATTGACGACCTTCTCAATCTCCAACTCGTAAATGTCCGGATCGGCGTAGAAGCGCTGTTCCAGCGAGTATCCGGCCCGGTGGTCGGCGATTAACTCCGCGATCGATCGCTGGTCCGCGTGAATTGCCGCGCTCATATTGAATTCCACACTATGAAACAAAACGCCTCTGCCGTTCCGTTACGATAGCACAGCGATTGCGGATCAGCAGCGCGATAAACCTGCCGCCATGCTGCGGTGTTTTGCGTCAGTCGCGCGCCGTCAGTGTAGCGAGAAAAGCCTCGAGCTGATGCAATTCGCGGCGGCTTAAAGAAAGCGGTTTAGCTTCGTTGTGCCCGATCATCGCCTCGGCAGCATCGTTGTAGTGCTCGAGTACCTCCACCATCGACGACATCTGTCCCTTGTGCATAAACGGTGCTGTGTCGCGAAGATTACGTAGCGATGGCGTACGCATTGCACCGATCAGCTCGGGTCCGGTGCGAGCGAATTCAAGCTCGGCACAACGCCGCTCCGGATCGTCGCTGTAGGCGCCCAGGCAGTTAAATGGATCTTCCAGCACCTGACGCACACCCATTGCACGGCCTTTGTCGGGCGTCTCCGTCGGCGCGCTAAGCACTCCGGTGTTGTGAAACTCGTTATTGGTCAGTAACGGGCCGTTATGACACTGCGTGCATCCGGCCTCGCCGATAAACAGCCGCAACCCCCGCACCTCGTTATCATTTAGCAGTAGGCGAGCAGCCGGTGCGTCGTCAGCCACTATTGCAGTGATGTAGTCATCAAGGCGGGTCGGCGCCGGCAGCAACGTGCGCTCAAACGCCGCAATGATCTTACCTACATTGGCAAAGGCCCTGTTGATCACGCTGCGGTCGGCATCGGTCATCGACTGCCACGCACGGTCCCACTCAGGGTTAGGTCCGGGCGCTGCGGCGCGCGGAAAGCGCTGCAGGTCATCGAGGTCAGGCCGACCTCCAAACAGCGCCTCGTATTCAGCACTGTAGTGTTCATCGCTCGCAATGACCCGGACCACGTGCATGCGATTACTGCCATGTTCGTTCGGGTCCTCGAGCGGTGAAAGGGCCTGGGACCACTGGCTATCCCGGCGACCATCCCAGTACAGCCAGGGACTGTAAGCGGTGCCGACAATACTCGGCGTGTTGCGTCTTGAAGTTCCAATCGCCTGACCCTTCGGCAAGCCATCGGTGAAACCGCGAATGGGCTGATGACACGTCGCACACGAAATTGCGCCGTTTGCGCTGAAGCGTGAATCCAGAAACAGCTTCTCCCCCAACTGCGCCGCCCGCGGGTCATCGGCGATGGCATTGCTGGGGTCAGGGGGCAGCGGCGCGAGGCTGTTCAGCCACAGCGAGCGCAATTCGCCGACCTCATCTTCGCTCCACGGCTTCGGTTTGGCACCGTAGTTTTGCCAGCCAATAACAATCGTAGCTGCCAGAAGCAGCGCGCCGCTAACCTTGAGCAGCAGAGACACTAGAGCTGCAGCGGCAGGGTGACGATGTGCTGCCCATCCGCAGTCGTTATCGTCACGACAATCTCCCAGTAGCCGCCCATGTGGAAGCGCATGCCCTCGAGACGATAGTCACCCCCACCGATCTCCCGGGTCACGCGCGGACGCGTTGGCAAGCCGTGATCATGCAGCGGCATGCCGCCGGACACGCTGATACCCGCGCCAGTCACCAGCTCACCATTGGCTGCTGCGATATGCAATATCCAGCTATGGATCCGGTTGATCTCGATGGCGCCCTCGGGCGTGGAGTAGGTCACTTGCAGGCCCTGATCGTCGGCCAGCGTGTCCTGCATGGGCAGCAGAATACAAGCGAGCAGCACGAGTACGGCGGTGGATCTACGAGCTTGAAACCAGCGCTTCAATCGCCCGCTCATCAAGAGGTACTGCAGTTGCAACAGCAGCAATACACCGATGAAGAAGGGCCAATAACCAATCCCCGTGAAGCCGACTTCGAAGGGAAATACGGCGGCATGGACCTTGTCAGAATTTGGCTGGCTGGCCGATACGATGCCAATAAAGTCACCCTCTTCGACAAACTCGTGAACGACCGTGAACACGTCAGGCTCAACAATGGCCTGCTGGTAGAAAACAGTAACGCTGTCGAGATCCTCTATCTGCTCGACATCATGCATTCGGGCAAAACGACCTTTGCCGGTAACGTCTTTAATGATGCGAAAGTCGATGGGCATGGAAGCCAGCGCATCGTGCTGGTACTCCATGACAAAGACACTTTCTGAAGCCACCGGCAAATCTTCGCAAAACTGTTGATGACCGCTGGCGCGCGGCTGATAAATCTTGAAGTGGGCGCTCAGATAACTGACCTTGATAATGCAAAGATCCTCCTCCTGAACCACCCCGCCGTGCGCATTGACTGACGGCGGCAGCAAGCCCAATACCATAGCAGCGAGAAACAGTCGGATAGCGATGCTTTCCATCATCATTCGTGTATTCTAACCGCGAGCCGAACACCATCACAGCCGTTGTTTTGAAACTACACGCCTTATGAACCTGATACTCAGCATTGCTGCATTGTTGCTCGGCCCGGCGATCTACGCTTACGGCCGACGCAATCCCACCGCAAGGCAGATTCTCGACGGCTTTATTTTCATTACGATTGCCGGACTTATCTGCGTCAACATTGTGCCCGAATCACTGGCGGTTGGCGGCGCGATGGCGGGCCTGTTTCTGGTCCTCGGCATTGCCTTTCCGGTCATCATCGAACGCGGTTTTCATGGTGCACTCCATGAAGCCCATGTCCTGGTTCTGATCATCGCCGCGCTGGGCTTGATTATTCATGCTGTCGTTGACGGTATCGCCCTGCTGCCGATGGAAGGCGGCGACCTCGCACATGCTGTCATTCTGCATCGCCTGCCCGTTGGCATGGCAATCTGGTGGTCGTTACGTCCGAACCTGGGATTGCCGGTTGCCGTCGGCGCATTTGCGACGATCATAATTGCCTCCGCCCTCGCCTATACGTTCGGCGCACCGATTGTGGAACTCGGGGAGGCGCGCAGCATCGCCTACGTGCAGGCTTTTGTCTCAGGATCGCTGATACATATCGTCGCGTTCGGCGTGACTCACGATCACGGCCATCATATCGAGCCCGCCGCGCAGGCCCAGCACTGGGGCTATCGCGTCGGCATCCTGCTCGGTTTATTCCTGGTATTCACGGCGCCGCAGCTGCATACCTGACCGCGTCAGATCGCTTCCTGTTCCGTCAGAAACCGGCTGCGATACAGCACGAGCGGGTCGGATGCCCGGTCCTCGAAGCGGTGCACGCGCCCAACGATAATCTTGTGATCGCCGCCCTCATAGACATGCTCGGTACTGCATTCGAAGCAAGCGGCGAAGTCTCCGAGAATCGGTACCCCACCGATGCCCGCATTACAATCCAGCCCACCGAACTTGTCGCACGCACTCTGCGCAAAGCGACTCGAGAATTCTTGTTGTTGCCGTGACAGCACGTGCACAGCAAAATGCTCGGCAGCCGTGAAAACGCCGTAGCTCATGGAATCCTCGGCGATACTCCACAGCACGAGCGGCGGATCCAGTGAGACAGAGCTAAAGCTGTTGATCGTGATTCCGACTTTGGCGCCGCTGGAGTCCAGCGTCGTGACGACCGCAACTCCGGTAGCAAAACTGCTGAGCGCGCGCCGAAATCCGGTCGGATCCACGGCGGCGTACTCGGCGAGCTCGGCGAGCTCTTTCTCGGCGCGGTTAGGTAGCGGTTTCTGCGTCATAGTCAGACGTTCTTCTTCTATCAACAAAGCGGAAGAATACAGCAATCGCGCCGCCCGCAATCAAATTCGAGACGCCGATCGCCCGATCGGGTCCAGCACAATGTGTAAACTATCGAGTTCCTTCACGTCCACGGATCGTCACGCACCCCTGTTGGAATTGCTGTTCTGGAAAACAACAGTACACTGCATGGCTAGCTTCTCGGCAGGAGAACCCATCATGAACCGACCTTTTGTCACCCTGGCTATTGCCTTATTGGCCATTGCCTTATTGGTAAGTGCCTGTGGACAAAGTGCGGATGACGCCGAGCTGGCCCCTTACGCCAGCCGTTACAAACCTTTAGCGTCCGAAACCACCCTGATAACCGGCGCCACGATTCTAACCGGGGCCGGCGACCGACTCGACAATGCCGATATTCTGTTGGCCGACGGCAAGATTGTCGAGGTCGGCGAAGATCTCGATGATGATGACGCGATTGTCATCGATGCCGCAGGCAAGTGGGTGACTCCGGGCATCATCGATGTGCACTCGCATCTTGGCGTTTACGCCTCGCCCGGCACCGCATCGCATTCTGACGGCAATGAATCGACCGCCCCGGTAACGGCTGAAGTCTGGGCGGAGCACAGCGTGTGGCCGCAGGATCCGGGCTTCACGACAGCGCTCGCAGGCGGCGTAACGTCGCTGCAAATCCTGCCCGGCTCGGCCAATCTTGTTGGCGGTCGCAGCGTTACGGTCAAAAACGTGCCGGGCCGCAACGTGATGGATATGAAATTTCCCGGCGCGCCCTACGGGCTCAAGATGGCGTGCGGAGAAAACCCCAAACGTGTTTACGGTGGACGCGGTCAGGCACCAGCCACCCGCATGGGCAACGTGGCCGGTTACCGCAGCGCATGGATCAAAGCCGCCGAGTATCGCGACAAGCTCGCTGCCGCCGAAGAAGGCGACGACGAAGCGCCGACGCGCGACCTGAAACTCGAAACGCTGGCCGGCGTGCTGAACGGGGAAATTCTTGTTCACAATCACTGCTATCGTGCCGATGAAATGTCGGTCATGCTCGATATCGCCAAAGAGTTTGGTTACAAGGTCACGGCGTTCCATCACGCGGTCGAGGCGTACAAAATCGCCGACCTGCTGGCTGAAGCGGATACCTGCGCCGCCATGTGGGCCGACTGGTGGGGATTCAAGATGGAGGCGTATGACGGCATTCGCGAGAATGCTGCCATCGTCGATCTCGCAGATGCCTGCGCGATCATTCACTCCGATGACAAATTCGGCATCCAGATGCTCAACCAGGAGACGGCCAAAGTCATGGGGGCCGCTGCCAGAGTGGGCGTCGACGTGCCGCCGGAACGGGCGATTCAATGGATCACAAAGAACGCCGCCAAATCACTGGGCATTGACGAGGTCACGGGGACACTGGAGGCCGGCAAGATGGCCGATGTAGTGGTCTGGGACGGCAATCCGTTTAGCGTTTACACGCGCGTGGATCACGTCTTTATCGACGGCGCCCTCGCCTACGAAAAAGGCAACGAGGCCGTCAATCCTGTCACCGACTTTACGCTCGGTACTGCAATCTCCGCGGGAGGTGCACAATGAAAAAGCTTACTTTCGCTGTGTTACTGCTCGTCATCTCTATGCACGCTGCCGCACAAACGGTTGCGATTACGGGCGGCAAGGTTCATACGGTCGGGCCACAAGGTACGATCGAAAACGCCACCATTATTATTGTCGATGGCAAGTTTGCTGCAATTGGCCGTGGCCTGGACATTCCCCGGGGCGCAAAGACCATCGATGCGGCCGGCAAGATCGTCACTCCAGGGTTGTTTTCGCCCATTGGCATACTGGGGCTGGTTGAGGTCAGCAGCTCCGCAGGCCCGGTCGACAGCGAGCAACGCGGTGACGACTTTACCGCGGGCTTCGACGTTGCCGATGCGTACAACCCGCGCTCAACGCTGATCGCCATCAACCGCATCGAAGGCGTCACGCGCGCCGCTATCGCGCCCGCACCCGCTTACGCCAGTGCAGGAGCCGGTCGCGGTCACGTGCTATCCGGTCTGGCGGCGGTCGTCAATCTTGGCGACGACAATGTGCTGGATCGCCGCGGCGCGGCGCTGGTGGTTACGCTCGGACAAAGCGGCAGCGCATTCGCCGGCGGAACCCGCACCGGTGCCTGGCTCACCCTGCGCAATGCGCTTGATGAGGCCATCGATTACCGCGATCACAAGGTTGATTTTGAACGCGGCATGCGACGCGAGTATCAGCACAATATTGCCGATCTTGAAGCGTTACAAAGCGTCATCGCCGGCACGACACCAATGCTCGTCAGCATCAATCGCGCCAGTGACATCGAGGCCCTGATCAAGCTGACGCGGCAGTACGGTCTGAAGGCCATCATTGTTGGCGGCAACGAGGCATGGATGGTCGCCGACGAGCTGGCGGCAACGGGCATCGCCGTGATTCTCTCTCCAACGGCCAACCTGCCGGGCAGTTTTGACAGTATCAATGCACGACGTGGCGCCGCCAACATACTCGTCGCCGCCGGTGTCGAGGTTACTTTTACCGAGTCACGCGACCAGGCGCACAATGCCCGCAACATTACGCAGTCCGCTGGTAACGCAGTCGGCGACGGACTGGCATGGGACGCTGCACTGCGCGCGATTACGTTGGCCCCCGCGAAAATGTATGGGGTTAGTGACTTGATCGGCAGCATCGAGGTTGGCAAGGCCGCCGATGTCGTGATCTGGCCTGCCGATCCGTTCGAGCTGACGTCATATCCCGAACAGGTACTTATCAATGGCAAGTCTGTGCCGATGGTCAGTCGACAGACACTACTGCGAGATCGCTATCTGCAGCTTGACTCGGACAAGCCGCCGGCCTATCGCCATTAGATTGAGGCCGCGTAAGGTTAAACATTCAGCGCGGGCCGCGACGATGAGAATCTGCCGTTGTTCAACCAGACGACCTCGTGCGCGGCCTGTAGCATCTGATCGCTGTGAGTAACTACAATGCGCGTCGCGTCGAGGGCCAGCAGCTGATCGATGACGCGTTTTTCGGTGTCCCGGTCAAGCCCGCTGGTCGCTTCATCGAGAATTAACAATCGTGGCTGTCGATATAGCGCCCTTGCCAGCAGAATCCGTTGTGCCTGGCCTTTAGATAATGACGACCCGAGGTCGCCGATCCGGGTCTGGTAGCCCATGGGCATGGCTTCGATGTCAGTCGCAACGCACGCGCTCCGCGCCGCCTGCCGCACGGCCGCGGAGTCCCTTTCCGAGTCGAACAACGCGATGTTGTCGGCGATGGACCCCTTCATCAGGCAGTCATCTTCAAATACGGTCGCCGTGTGTTGACGAAAGCTGGCCCTGTGCAAATCGCGCATCGAAACGCCCCCGACGCGCAGCTCGCCGCTACTCAGTTTTTCAATCCCGGCAATCAGCCGCAAGAGCGTGCTCTTGCCGCATCCGGAGCCACCGGCAATGGCGACAAACCCACCGTCCGGAATGCAGTACGTGCAATCCTCGAGAATAGCGGGCTCGTGCGTGGCGTAGCGAAATGCGACTTGCGTGAGTTCGACAGTGCAGGTTGCGGCGCTTATCGTCGCCAGTTGCCGTGATGGCTCGTGCTCATCCGTCTCGCCGCTGAAAACGATATCGGCCAACCGGCTGAGAGGCACTTCGAGCAGGCGATAACCCATGATCCGATCAACGATGCCGCCAGTACGCGTAATGAACATACCGAGGTAAGACGCAAACGCCGACACCATGCCGATACTCAGGTCCCCGGCCAGGCTTTTCATCGCCAACCAGTAAATTACAGCCACTCGCATACCCTGAAAGAGCAGTTGCCGCAGGGCATTGTCGATGATTTGCAGATTACCCGTCCGAAGCCGCGCATTGGTTGCGTCGGCAAAATGGCCGCACCACTCCGACACCCTGGCGGCGTCTCCGCCAAGCATTTTGACCGTCTGGCTGGCCCGCAAGGTCTCGAGAAAATGCGTCTGGACCGCCGCGTCGGCAGCCGCGATCTCATTGGAGAGGCGCAGCGTTCTTGGCAATATTGCTGTGCGCCACAGGCACCACGCCACAACAACCACGACAGCAAGCAAGGTCAGTAGCGGATCGTACAAGGCCATGAAGACCATGATTAAAAGAACGAACAGCGTGTCGACTACCAGTGCCGGCGCCGCGTGGACAATAAAGTCCTGCACACTTCGCAGCGACTGCACGCGATGTTGTACGTCGCCGAGGTCCCGGCTCCGGAACCAGCTCAGCGATCGCCGCATCAGCTGATGCAGAATGCGTGCGGAAGTGTCGAATACGGTCACGTGACTCAGGTACTGAAACGTCAGTTGCCGCATGGTGTTCGCTGCCACCTGAAACAAAAGCAGTAACGAAAACCCCATTGCCAGAGTATTCAGCAGCAAACGATCGCCCCTCCCCAATACCTCGTCGATCACGACCTGCAAGTAGAGTGGCGATGCTAATAGCAAGAACTCGGAAATCAGGGCGAGCAGCAAGCCTCCCGTAAATTGCCGATAATCGGACGCGCCGAACGACGTCAACCCGCTCAATTTCAGAGGCGATGGCTTGCTCGCCTTCTGAAATCCGGCCCCACGCGACACCTCCAGCGCAATGCCGGTGAACGCCTCGTTGGCAACAGCACGCGGCTCTTTCACGATGCCGCGCGCCGGGTCGTGAATCAGCAAGTGGCCGCTGCGCACCGCCTTAAGCACCACGAAGTGATTGAAGCGCCAGTGCAGCACGCAGGGCGTCCGCAGCTTACCGAGCTCGGATGCCTCACAGCGGATAGCTCGAGTCGACAATTTCAGTGCAGCGCAGACACCGGCAATGTCCCGCAACGTCGCACCGCGTAACGACGTTGAAAACCGGCGCCGCAACTGCACCAGATCGACAGCCGTCCCGAGATAACCGGCAATCATGGCGACGCAGGCCAGGCCACATTCAGTCGCGCTCGACTGTCGAACCATCGGCAGACTTGCACCGCCGCTTACCCGGATAAACGGCTGCTCCGCCGGAGACCGCAACACTCTATGCCGCTTTCCGCCGTCGCAGACGCAGCGGCTCGAGTAGCCACTCCACGAGACTGCGCGTCTCGAGAATAATTTCAGCGTCCAGCAGCATGCCGGGTCGCAACGTAGCTCGCAGTGATTCGAGCTCAGCATTTGAATGCTGCACCGTGATACGGACTTTGAACGCGGCTTCGGAGAAGTGGAACGTCGGCGGCAGCTCGTGTGGTAGCAACACGGCATCGAAAATAGTCGCTACCTGGCCGGCGAAAGCACCGAAATGCTCGTGCGGCAATGCATCGTAAAGCAGTCGCACTGGCTGGCCGGTCCGGATGAAGCCAATCGCGCTCGATGGTACGAAGATGTCCGCGCTTAACGCCGGATCAGCAGAGACGACCGTGGCCAATAGCTGCCGCGGTGCAATCGAATCGCCGACATGCACTTCGATCGACGCGAGCTTGCCCGACACGGGCGCTATCAGCACGACGCGCTGCTCGGCGCGCTGCCGGGTCAGCGCTTGCTGTAGTGCCGACTGCTGCCCGAGAAGCGCCGCGATAACGCGCTCGGTCTCCAGCGGCAGGCGGCGCGACCGCTCCTGGAGCTGCTGTTGCTCGCGCAGCCGGACCATGTCTGCCTGTCGCTGCCCCGTTAGCGCTTGCTGCAGCCCGACCAACTCGTCTCGCTGTTGCAGGACCTCCCACTCAGTCACCGCACCGCCGGCCGCCCCGTTGGCCAGTCGCGTCACCTTCTTCGTTGCTACCAAAATGCGCTGCTGCTGATTCTGCTTTTGCCCATCGGACAGGCGTTGCTCGACCTGCAAAGCCTCCAGCTGCTCATCAATCGAGCGGGCTTCAACGGCAACTTCGCGGCGCAACAGTGACATTTGCGCACTGACTGCAGCTATTTGCTCGTGCAGCTCTTCTCGTTGCAAGGTATTCGAGTTGCTGCCATCGTCGAGAATACGATCATGCCCCAGCGTCAGAATGGGATCGCCCGCTTCCACAAATTCGCCAGGCTGGCGCATGATGGCCGTCACTTCAGCACCCCTGTCGTGACTGATACGGACGACGCCATTGCGGGCGACCAGCCAGCCGCGCGCGGATTCCTTGCGGGCGTATTCAGCCTGACCCAGAAAGCCGGTTACCACTATCGCCAGGCAAACAACTAACGATGTTACCCAGGACCAGGACCGGGGCGGCTTCGCGATCGGGCGACCGAACGGGCGCTTTGACAGCGCCTCAATTGCCTGTCGACGAAACAGCTCTTCGGCCTGTGGCTTGTTCATGCTGCCAATAGTGAGCGCAGGCATGCCGCGGCTGCAAAGTGAATAAGCTGGCAGTTACTGAACAAATGCTGCACCTTATCCCGGTATGCACGATACGGATGTTTTAATAATCGGCGCCGGTGCCGCCGGGCTGCACTGCGCCATTGTCGCCGGCAATCGCGGGCGGCGCGTGGTCGTCCTCGAGGGCTCCAACAAGGTTGGCAAAAAGATCCTGATGTCGGGCGGTGGCCGCTGTAATTTTACGAACCTGAACTGCGACCCGTCGTTTTTCTTATCCGATAACCCGCAATTCTGCATATCAGCATTGAGCCGCTACACGCCCTGGGATTTTGTTGCCCTGATCGAAGCACATGACATTTCCTATCACGAGAAATCCGCGGGCCAGCTCTTCTGCGACAACTCGTCGAAAGATATTGTCACGATGCTGCTGAGCGAATGCGACAACGCGGGTGTGCAAATACGCACGCATTGCGACGTCCAGTCGGTAACTCGGCATGGCCAGTTTCACGTTAAGACCAGCGCGGGTGATTTCAGTGCCCCTTCGCTGGTTATCGCCTCCGGGGGTTTGTCGATTCCGAAGATGGGCGCGTCGGGTTTCGGCTATGAGCTCGCCCGCCAATTCGGACACACCGTTATTAACACTACCGCCGCCCTCGTGCCATTGACGTTCACCGGCTCCCTGCACGAGATGACGCAACGTCTTTCGGGCATCAGCCTTCCAGCGACGGTCAGCACTATCAGGCAGTCGTTCAGTGACGATCTTCTTTTTACGCACCGGGGCCTGAGCGGGCCGGCCGTCTTGCAGTTATCAAGTTACTGGTCGGCCGGGGAAGCGATTGTCATCGACCTGCTGCCCGGCAGCGACGCCGCGAAAGACTTGCTGGAGGCCAAGCGCGCGCGGTCCAAATCACTGCTGCGCAATGTGCTGGCCAACCGGTTGCCGCGCGCGTTGGTACAGGAAGTGCAAGGCTTGTTCTGGCCGGCTGAAGCGGAGCTACCGCTCGCCGAGATCGCTGACGACCGACTGCTGGCGATCGCCGCGCAACTGCACCAGTGGACGATGAAGCCGGCAGCCACCGAAGGCTATCGGACCGCGGAAGTAACGCTCGGCGGCGTCGACACAACCGAGCTGTCCTCACGCACCATGGAGTCACTGCGTCAGCCCGGGCTTTATTTCATCGGTGAGGTAGTTGATGTGACCGGGCATCTGGGTGGTTTCAACTTTCAGTGGGCCTGGGCTTCGGGGCACGCCGCTGGTGAGGTCGCATAGCCACTGGATTAATCGCTTAGTCCGACCACGCTTAATCCGACCACGTCGATAGACCTCAATCGCATAAGCGCATAACCAAGCCGTCTGAGCAGATGCTTATCTGCCCGGTATTCGCCTATAGACTAGGTCGGATGATGAACGCACGCGCAGAAGCACTCTTCCAGGACGACAGTCAGGTATTCGACAGCATCGCTGATCTGATTCCGAGTCCTGACAACCCGACGCCCATGCTGAGGCTCGGCGAACGCTTCAATCCGCACGCGGATTACGAGGTGCTGCTGAAGCTCGAAGGCATGAACCCGTTCGGGTCGATCAAGGATCGTACGGCGCACTTCATGCTCAAGGGCCTGCAGTTGCAGGAAGGCCAGGCGCTGGCTGAGGCGTCTGCCGGTAACACCGGCATAGCGCTGGCCGCGCTGGCGAACGCACGTAACATCCCGATCGAAATAGCGGTGCCTGAAGGTGTGCCCGAAGCAAAGAAAGCCATGCTACGTTTCCTGGGCGCCGAGCTTATTGAAGTCGACGATGAACTCTGCCCGATTTTCCCTACCGAGGGTGCACGCGGTGTCATTAAGAGCATGGTCGAGAGCGAGGCTTACGATGGCAAATACGTGAGTCCGAACCAGTACGAGAGTCAGCTCAACGTGGCGGCTCACTACCACACGACGGGCCCTGAGATCTGGCGTCAGACGGCGGGAAACATTGATTATTTTTTCGCGAGCATTGGCACCGGTGGCACCATCAGTGGCGTCGGCCAGTACCTGAAAAAAATGAAGCCGTCGATCAAGATCATTGGCGTTGAACCGGCGAACCGGCACCACAACCTGTCCGGTCTGAAACGTATCACCGGGTTGCCCGAAGAGCACTACCCGAAGATCCTGGATCCGGACTTGCTCGATGACGTCATTTCAGTGACCGACGACGACGCGTATGCAGCGGGCATTCAAGTGGCGCGCACCGACGGTGCTCTGGTCGGCCCGACAACCGGCGCGGTGCTGCACGCCGCGATGCAGTTTGGTGCAACCAACAAAGGCCGCGCCGTGCT
>RCNC010001464.1_pt1 | contig 15856 bp, 12 predicted proteins | sample 2041301 | NCBI WGS metagenome assembly RCNC01 (sample SAMN09708231, study PRJNA481090) | Marine sediment metagenome, whole genome shotgun sequencing project. | biome: marine sediment; feature: ocean; material: sediment; isolation source: Sewage treatment plant 13A marine sediment (STP13A) ... | reverse complement strand
CCTGGGACCTGCGTTTTCCGGCGCCGGACGCCATTGATCTGAGCGAGCCGGAGTTTTCTCCGCCCTGGGAAACCACGCCGCAGGGCCCGATGGTGGCGCCGGGCATGTATTCCGCACAAATGTTTGCAATAGCCGGCGGCAAAGTGCTGCCGCTTGGCGATGAACAGGAGTTCGACGTAAAACCCGTGCGTTTGGCACCCGACGGCACTGACTATGCAGAGGTTGCCAGCTACCAGCAGGAAGCTGCCGTGTTGCAACGTGAGATCGCGAACGCTGTTGAAGAGCTGGACCGTACCCGGGAATTGCTTCGTCATATGAAAGCTGCGGCTGTTGCAACCCCGCGCGCTGAACCGTCATTGTTCACTCGCCTGGACCTCTTTGACAAACATTTAGCTCAGCTTGAAAACCGGCTCTCAGGCGCTCCGGTACGAGAGGGTCTGAACGAGGCCTCAGCACCCTCCATTAGCGGGCGGGCCGACAATGCGGCCAATACATGGCAAACAACACAGCCTCCGACGGCAACGCAAAGGTCCGACCTTGAAATCGCCAGGAAGGACTTTGCAGCCTTTTCGGCAGATATGAAGTCGCTGCTGGTCGATGAGCTGGTTCGGCTGGAAGCTGACCTGTCTGCTGCGGGTGCACCGAGCTGGCGCTGAATATACATAGACGATTAAATGATTATTTCCAATGGCTCGTCACAAGCCGCTGTCATTTAATTAATCTATACTGACTATTGCAGGGTTTTTGCACGGAATTCACGTTCAGGATTTAGCTTCCTGAATTTTCCTGGGAGAAAAGATATGAACAAGAGTGTGAGCATTAAAACATTAGGATTCGGTTTAGTGGGCGCATTACTGGTCGGGGCTTTTGCTGGCAGTGTGTTTTTGAAGACATCGGGAAACAAGTTTGGAACTTATCCGGTGAAACTTATTCCGAAAAACAAAAGCAATGTTTTGCTGGTAGAGGTGGAAGACAGCAACAAAAGATGCAAAAAGGACAAACATGCGGGTTGCATGCTTTTTGAGGAGGGCAGCGTTGGGACGGTCAAATTCTATCTTGACGGTTCCAAGTTCAAGACAAAAAGTTGTAAAAACAGTAATAAGGTCATTACCAAAATCGAGTTAACCACGACGGGAGCCAAAGACAAGGGAGTCTTCAGTGACGGGCTTGGCTGGGTCCAGCCGGACAAATGGCTCAAGGAAAATGCCTTTCCAAGTGTCGATCTCACAACCGGAATAGCCTATAAGACAACAGATTTGAAACAGGCAAGGACCCTGGTATTTCTGTCGAATATGAACAACCACGATAAAGACGAAGGCACCAAGGAATTCTGGTACAGAGTGACCGTCTCCGATTGCAAGGAAGGCGAAGGACCGTGGGTTTCGGACCCACGCGGCGAGAACAAAGGTATGCCTTTCTAAGCAAATAGAATGCGCTACAAGGCATTTTTGAGCTACTGCCATGCGGACGAATCGTGGGCATCCTGGCTGCACAAGTCACTGGAGTCCTACCGGGTTCCAGGGCGGCTGGTGGGGCAAACGGGATCACACGGCACGGTGCCTGCGCGGCTTACGCCGATTTTTCGTGACCGGGATGAACTGTCTTCCGGGGTAGATTTGAGCGAGCACATCACGGACGCGTTGGCTGACTCTGAGTCGCTGCTGGTCATTTGTTCCCCCCATGCCGCCCAATCACGTTGGGTCAATGAGGAAATCCGTCACTTTCGTTCCCTGGGAAGGGAAAGGCGGATTTATTGCGTCATTGTGGACGGTGATCCCCAGGCTTCCGATCCCCAACTAAACTGTTTCCCGCCCGCCCTGCTGGAGCATGAAGACGATCAGCTGACTGAACCTATGGCCGCGGACGTTCGTAAGTGGGCGGATGGCAAATCTCTGGCAAAGCTCAAACTCGCTGCTGGTATCCTCGGCGTCCGGCTGGATGAACTTCGCCAACGGGAGCAACAGCGGAAACGCAGACTGCAGGTATTCTCCGGCGTCATCCTGCTGGCTGTCGCGGTGCTGGTGCTATTCAGTATCCAGTCACGGCTGGCCGAAAAAGACGCCCGTCTGTCACAGCAGGCACAACAGGCTTCGGCCGAGAGCATGCTGGCGGGATTTCTGAAACAATCTGAACGGCTCGGGGACGTTGCCGACATCGAGACGCGCAAGGCTTTTGCGGAAGTGTTGTCAGGCTACATGGCTGACCTTGACCCGGCAGACCTGACACTTGAATCGAGGCGACAGCTGGGAGTGGTACTTTTAAATCAGGGGGTGATACTCCGGGTCGAAAGTCAGCTGGACGATGCCATGAAGGTTTTCATGAGTGCCCGGGAGACTCTTCAGCTGCTGGTTGACGAGTCAAGTGGGGATGCGCAGGCTTCGTTCGAGCTGAGTCAGGTTGAGTACTGGATTGGCCAGGTACACCAGGACCTCGGGCGAATGGAGGAAGCCAGCGTTTCCTTCCAGGCCTATGCGGATGTAAGCGCTGCATTGCACGCCCTGGAACCTGAAAATGCAGACTGGACCATGGAAGCCGCCTACGCCCTTAGTAACCTGGGTAGTATCGAGTCACTCAAGTCCCCTTCCGATCCCCAACTGACACTTCAATACCACCAGGCAGCACTCGAACTTAATGAAGAGGCAGGCCGGCAGGACAATAAGTACGAGCGCGAATTAGCGGAGTCCCATGCGAACCTGGCGGATGCCTGGCTTGGTGTGTGCAATCTCCCGCAGGCGATAGAGCACAGGCTGAAAAATGTCGAATTGGCCGCACGCCATTCCCAACTCAATACGGCCAGCAACACTCTAAAGCAAGATTATACTTTTGCGCTGTCCGGACTGTTCGGTGTGCAGTTACTGATGGGTCAGCTTGATTTGGCAGGGGAAAGTCTCCGACAGTCCCTGAAATTGCTTGAAGATCTGCTGGAAGAAGATCCAAACAACCTGCAAAAACGTTGGAACGTGTTGCATAAATTAACTAGCCAGGCTGTGCTCCTCGAGCTTTCCGGAAATACTGAACAAAGCTGGGTCCTTAGCCTCGCGATACAGGAAGATTTTAAAGGTCTGGTTGAGCAGGAGCAGAAAATCCGGATCGTTGTTTCTCTCGATTACAGTCGATTCCTCAGAGATTTTGCTTATCGGGCCTATCGGAAAGATGAGCTCACACTCGCAAACCGTCTCCTGGAAGAGGCCATCAATCAACTTGACGGGATTGCAGCGGAGCACCCGGATAACATGTTGGCACTTACCGTGCTCGCCGAGGCGTACTTTTATTACTGGGAACAGAACGGCCACCAACTTCCAGACAACCTGGTCCCCGAGTGGCTGTCCAGCGCAAAGAAGAAGCTCAACCTCCAGGGGTGTTCGGGGATGAATGCTGCAGCACGGTTGTCAGTGATGGCCACGGAGGAAGACGAAGCGCGCACCTACGTGAGTCGCCTGCTCGACAAGGGCTACCGTGAACCCAAATTTATCCGGTTTTGCACTGCTTACGGTCTGTGCCCCGAATAATCCTGCACGGCCCACAATAATTTCTATAATAGGCAATGATTTCCCCGGAGAAAGTAATGAAAAATATTAAAATCCTGGCGGCAGCATTTATTTCCATTGCATGTTTGCTCATTTTCACTGGTCCGGCATTGGCCCAGGGATCAGCAGTCAACGATGAGATTCGAGAGCGTGTCGAGCACCTCCAGATGTCCGGCAGGCTGGTTCTGGCCGATCAGGACATTGCCGCGCGGGAAATCCTGTGGGAACTCTACGAGGGCGGAGCCTACGAGCCCCTATGGACCCAACAACGGCACATTGATGACCTGATCAACCTGGTTGGACGGGCCGAAGAAGAGGGTTTGCTGCCCCGCGATTATCACTATCAGGAGCTCGCAACCATCAGGAAAGCCGGCACGCCGACGCCGGACGCCGTCGCGGACTTCGATATCCTTCTGACCGATAGCCTGATGCGTTACATGTACCACATGTTTTTCGGCAAGGTGAATCCGGCGGATCTCGATTCGGACTGGAATCTCTCTCGAAAGCTGGAACGCGATCCAACTGTGCTGGTTGCCGGAGCCATCGCTTCCGATGATATTCGTGCGTACATCAGCGAAGCCCTGAACTTGAATGTTTACTACGAGAATATGAAGGCGTTGCTGGCAGAATACCGGGAACGGGCAGTGACTGAAGGCGGTGGTTATCCATCCGTCCCCGCTGGGCCCACGCTGCGAAAAGGAATGCGGAGCCCTCGGGTTGAGCTGCTGAGGCAGCGGTTGCAGGCTTCCGGCCAGCTCAGCGATGAGCCGGTGGACGATCAGGAGTTATTCGACACGAAGCTGGAGCAGGCCGTCACGAGCTTCCAGCGTGAGGCACAAATTGATGTCGATGGCGCGGTCGGTGCCGGCACACTGGCATCCCTGAACATTTCCCTGCAGAGCCGAATCGACCAGATACGTGTCAATATGGAGCGCGCCCGCTGGATTCTGCGCGATATTCAGGACAGCGACGATTTCGTGCTGGTCAACATCGCCGACTTCAATGTCCGGCTGTTCCGTGACAAACAGGAAGTATGGGAAACGCGGGCCCAGGTGGGACGTACCTACCGTAAAAGCCCGATCTTCCAGTCCGACATGAAGTACGTCCAGTTCAACCCGACCTGGACGGTTCCGCCGGGTATTCTCAGGCGCGATATCCTGCCGAAGTTGCAGGCGGACGGCGAGGGCTATCTGCAGGAAAAGAACATGAAGCTGGTAGATAATGCGACCGGCAAAGAGGTTGACCCGTCCACGATTGATTTCGCCTCGCTGACAACGCGTAACTTTCACTACCAGGTTGTGCAAAGACCCAGCGCGGACAATGCGCTGGGCCAGGTGAAATTCATTTTCCCCAACCCGCATTACGTGTTTCTGCACGATACCAACCACCGCGAGCACTTCGATGACCAGGTGCGCACATTCAGTTCGGGTTGTATTCGTATCGAGTTCCCGATGGAGTTCGCACGCCTCGTGCTGGACGATCCCGACTGGGACGATGCCGCGATCAAAAACGTGATCGACACCGGGCAGACAAAAACCGTGTACTTGAACGAGCCGTTACCGGTCCTGGTTCTTTACTGGACGGTCAATCCGGTTACCGAGGATGGTAAGCCCGAGTTCCTGCCTGACGTATACGACCGCGACGGCCCCATTCTCAAAGCGCTCGGAGAGCCTTTCCGCTTTGTAGCCCCCGAGGATATGCAGACCTGGATCGAGGAGGGTTAAACCCTGTCTTCATATGACAAGGGTCGCTTGACCAACAACCTGGTCATTGGTGGTGGTATTGCCGGAATTGTGACGGCGATTGAACTCCTCGATGGCGGACAGTCTGTTGTGCTGATCGACCGCGACAGCCGTGAACGGTTTGGCGGTCTTGCGCTGTGGGCCTTTGGCGGCATGGCGCTGGTTGGCACGCCGGAACAGAAAAAATACCGGATTCCCGACTCGCCGGAACTGGCGCTGGAAGACTGGATCCGGTTCGGTGAGTTGGGACCGGACGACCATTGGCCGCGGGCCTGGGCAGAGTGCTATGTGCGCGATTGCCGGGTCTGGGTCTACGACTGGGTTAAGAGCCTGGGCATGAAATTTATGCCGGCAGTGAACTGGGTTGAGCGGGGGAGCGCCATCAAAGGTAACTCGGTGGCCCGCTATCACTTGTTATGGGGGACCGGCAAGGAACTGGTCATGAACCTCATCACCCGTTTGATGAATCACCCGAACGGCGACCGCTTGACTGTTCTGCATGAGCACCGCGCAATCGGGTTGATCGTTCGTGATGGAAAAGTCAGTGGATGCGACGGCGTGGATGAAGCCTCAGGCCGCTCCTTCGTTGTCGAAGCTGAAAACACTATCGTTGCCACCGGCGGCATCAACGGTTCAGTTGAGCAGGTAAGAAGGCACTGGCCGCAGCACTGGCCAGAGGCGCCTGCGAGGATACTGAACGGTGCTCACCCCTATGCCAGTGGAGAAATCCACCACTCTGCTGCAGAGCACGGGGTCCGGTTGACCCATTTGCAAAACATGTGGAACTACGCGGCCGGTATCCCGCATCCCCAGGCCGATTTTGACGATCACGGCCTGAGCCTGATTCCCTGTAAGTCCGGTCTCTGGCTATCGCCGGATGGTGAAGCTGTGGGTGCGGCGCCGATGGTCACCGGTTACGACACCCGGGAACTTTGCCGGCAGGTCGCTGAACATCCTTATACCTGGCAAGTGCTCAACTGGAAAATCGTGGCCCGGGAACTGGCCATTTCCGGCTCCGAGCACAACCCCAGGATTGTGAACCACCAGTTGATTCGCTTCCTGTTTGAAACCCTCACGGGCAATGACCGTCTGGTTCGCCAGATGGTATCTGAGTCGACTGAATTCATCACAGCCAACACGGTTGAAGAACTCGCCGGGAAAATGAATGGGTTGAGTGGGGAAAAGCGGATTGACGCTGCGCGGTTAAAGGCCCGGGTGGAAGAGTACGATGCCGTTTTGTCAGATTCACGCCGGTGGGAAAAAGACCCGCAAATTTCCAGGATCCAGCATCTCAGGGAATGGCGGGGTGATGCCTTGCGGACCTGTAATTTACAGGCAATCGGTGATCGAAAAGCAGGTCCTTTGCTGGCGATTCGTCTGCATTTCATCAGCCGTAAAAGTCTGGGGGGTATCCAGACAGACCTCCAGGGCAGGGCGCTGGATACTGCCGAACAGGTTGTGCCCGGGCTCTACGCGGTGGGTGAAGCCGCAGGCTTTGGCGGCGGTGGAATCTCCGGAAAGCGGTCGCTGGAAGGCACTTTTTTGAGTGGCTGCATCCTGACCGCCCGTAAAACTGCGGCGGCCATACTGCAAGAGTGACTTTTGTCATCTTAGTGTTAAAACCCTGTGCAATACTGAAGAAGAGCAGCCTGTCCAACCAGGAACACACAGGAGAATTTCATGAAGTACCTTTTTACCCCCCTTTTTACTGCACTTGCTGTGGCCGCACTGGCTTTGCCGGGTGCAGCCAATGCACAGGTTTCCAGGGAAACCCTGGAATCACTCGGCACGCCCGACCGGGTCGAATCAAGCATCGGAACGCTCGAATTCAAAGATGGTGCACCGACGCTTGAAACCGCCCAAAAAGTTTACGACGCCCTGGCATTCACCCGGGCCCTGAATGTCTACAACAACAGTTTTCGTGGTGCTTCGGCGCTTGGGCTGTACAAGGGTTTCGCCAGTATCGGTGCTGAGCCCAATGATGTCGTGATCTGGTCTGAGTTGATGGATTCAAGCTCTCTTTTCCTTACGGCCAATGCTGACACCATCTACTACCTGTCCGGTGTTGATCTGAGCAAAGGACCGATGGTTATTGAACAGCCTCCCAAGGGCGTGGGCACCATCAATGACATGTGGTTTTCCTGGATAATTGACATTGGTTTTCCCGGCCCTGACCGTGGTGAAGGAGGAAAGTACCTCATCGTACCTCCGGGTTATGACGGACCGCTTCCGGACAGTGGTTTTCACGTAGCGCATTCGAAAACCAACCATGTTCTGTATGCCTCGCGGGCCTACCTGGTAAACAACGATCCGAAACCCGTCGTGGCCATGATCAAGAAGCACATGAAGATCTATCCCTACACACCGGGTGGTTATGGCACCAGTATCGCGACCGCACTGGAAGGCGGAGTCAAACTTGGTGCGAATCCCCCGATTCCGGAGACCCGGTTCGTGGAGGCCAGTGGTAAATCGTTCAACACGATCGCGCCTTCTGATTACGGGTTCTTTGAAATGATCAATGAGAACGTGCAGCGGGAACCAGCGACCAGCTACGACGTAGAGCTTGCAGGTCAACTGGCTGCTATCGGAATTGTCCATGGCAAGCCGTTCAATCCCGATGACAAAATGAAAAAGATCCTCTCCGATGCAGCCAAAGTGGGTAGCGCTGCCGGGCGTGCTCTGAACTGGCGGTACGGCCTGGTACATGATTGGAATTACTACGAGGATTCAAACTGGGGCAGTATGCTTTGGGAAGGGGGATACAATTTTGAAACGCCGCCCCCTGTAATCACCAAGGAAGGCTACTTCAAGCAGAATCCTCCCACAGGCGCCAGAACCCTGGATTCCCGGGCAGCATTCTATTACGGCTATACCCTGGACTCGCCCGGCATGATCATGAGGCTTCCCGGGGTCGGTTCCCAGTACCTGATGGGTTTTCTGGACTCTAAAAATGAACCCTTTGATGGCGCCAGGACCTACAAGCTGACACTGCCGAAGGACATTCCTGCACGCGCGTTCTGGTCGATAACGTTGTATGACAACCAGACACGCTCCATGCTGCAAACACCGCAGAAGTTCCCCCGTGCAGGTAGTCAATCCTACCCATCGCCCGCTGCGGTAGTTGATAAAGATGGTTCCACAACGCTTTACGTCGGTCCCACACAGCCCAAGGGTGTGGAGCGCGGTAACTGGATTCAGACCGATCCGGAGAAAGGCTGGTTCACGATTCTGCGTTTATATAGTCCGCTGCAGTCATTTTTCACCAGGGAATGGCAGCCAACAGAGATCGAGTTGGTGAAGTAACAGGGGTTTTTTTATATGCCTGATTCAAGCCGGCGTGCCCATTTTTTCCCTGTTGTTTAATATCGCCAGAACAGTGGCGCCCTGCAGGATATCCAGAATTATGTGGGCGAGCATCGGTAACCAAATCGAACCCGTGAGGATATAGAAAACGCCAAACACAATACCTACCAGGGCAACCCGCACAACTCCGCCGGTGCCCTGGTAGGTATGTCCGAGTCCGAATGCGATTGACGACACCAATACAACAGCCCACATCGGCATGAAGTGAGCCAGGTACCAGAACGCGAACCCACGATATAAGAATTCCTCGACGATCCCGGCGGTGATGGAAATGCCGACAAAATGCCTGTAGTCACGATTATCCTGCGGGAGAAAATGAACCATTTTTCCGAGCCCGGCGGCGGCAGTGGATTTTTCTTCGTCACTCATCTTGCTGGCGACTCGCCAGGCATAAAGGAGATAAGCGGTCACCAGGGCCACTACCAGGACGCCGATCCCTATTTGGGTGATGCTGGATTCGGTAAATCCAAGTTCGGCGGCTGGGCGGCCGAGTGCGACCCACGCACCGGCCACAACGGCAAATGCGACCCATTGCATCACCAAAGTCTCTTGATACAGGCGAACTCGATTGGGCGGCGTTCCGGCGGCGATGCGCTTCAGATATTGTTGGTAAGACCAGGCGCCGTAAAAGGGTAATACGCCGAATAGCAACAGGATAAAAATGTGATCGACAAGATGCATTGTTTTAAGTACCATGAATATTCACGTAAGAGTGAATAATATTATTCACATTTGCGTGAATAATCAAGCCCAAATTTTCGCAGAGTGAAAGAATCGCGATGGAAAACTATATAATCAAAGACATAGAGCAGATTAAATTACTTTCGGATCCGCTCAAGTTACAACTTTTGCAGGCCTTTGCAGAAGGCAATAAGACAACCAAGCAAGTAGCAGCCGACCTGGGCGAGAGTGTGACCAAGCTGTATCGGCATGTGGATGCACTCCACGGTGCAGGCCTGCTTGTCATCACGCAAGAGAAGCAGAAGCGCGGCACGGTTGAACGCACGTTCAAGGCCGTGGCCAAACGATTTGAGGCCGATCCCACGTTGTTTTCTGACGACGATGACCAGGAAGGAGCCAATGCGGCGCGCGACCTGTTACGGGTTGTTGAAGGCGAAATACTGGCAGCCCTGGCACATGACAGCAGTCAAACTGAGCAGGAAGCAGTTTTCATGCGATTGCGCTGCAAGGCCTCGCCGGCACGCATAGAGCAGTTACGGGAGTCGTTGAAAGCCTGGATTGAGGCCGCCCAGAGCGACGATGACGGGGACGATGAAAACGAAAACACAGAAGAGATTGGCGCTTTGATCGCGTTCTATCCGGTTAAATAACGCCAAATGTAGTTCTTTTAATGCCCCCCCAGGCGGCGCGGCGAATTCCGGGCGAGATCAACGCAGGCATGAATCATGTCCTGCAGGATTTGCGGGATGCCGGCTGAGCCCTCCCTGGCAATCGCGTCTACGATGCTGAGTGCAAGAAACGGCTTGGATTGCTTGCGCACGGCAGCCTGGATGATTTTCGCAGGTGATGACTTTTCCAGTTGCCGGCCCTTCAAGCGGGAGTGTTTTTTATAAACCTCATCGTAGCCGAAACGCCAGAAACACCGCTCGATGTCTTGTTCCTTTAATATTGTCAGCCTCTCGTTGCCATTGTCATTTTCCAGGTACTGGCGGGCAGTATTGGCATAACTCTCACCCGCAGAATCACCATCGGCCAGTACATGCCATTCGATACCCAATTCTCTGGCTACCTTGACGGGCGGCTCCAGGCCGCACTGTGCGAACTCTACGCAGGCAATCCCTTCCAGGGCGAACTCGTAGCCCATCATTCGCGCAATTTGAGGGATTAGCCAGAACTCGGACTCGCCTTCTACCAACAGCCAGAGCCGTGCAAAACTGGCTACGCTGAAGCGGGAACGCAGGTGGTAGTGAAAACGCCGCAACTCGCTGCGCGAAAGCGAATTGCCCTGGACACGCCTTTCATGCAGAACGCCTTCGTACCGGACCAGTCTTCGGACCTGGCTTAAAGGGATGATCGACAGCAAATCACCTGAATACGTGGTAATGATTTTTTGCCTTTGAATCAGGTTTACAAACATGGCCACGGAGGTCAGCGTGATCGGGTGCAGGTGTGCTTCGGGTTCCTCGATGATCCAGAGTGGGTCGGCACCGGGAATAACGCCGGTGGGCCGGGCCCGCAGTAATGCACCGATCAAAAGAAGTATGCCCAGTCGTTCAGGCGCACTGTTGGGTGAATGCAGTTGGGTAGAACCCAACTGCCTGGTTCCGGATGGACTCCAGCCGACAATTTCGCCAACCGTGCGTGACAATCCGGACTCACGTTTTCCCAGATTGAAGGTGTCCATTTCAATCAAACTGAATGCCGCAGACAGTCCGTCTTCCAGGTCTGCCTTCAAATCCAGACTTCGGCCTGAAAGCCTTGAGTCCACAGCCTTGTTGATGCGTTCGACAAGCGCTGCAATTTCCGGTTCGAGCGATTGTGCAGCTGTCTTTTGCACGTCTTTTTCCAGGTAGGGTTGGCCATGTCCGGTCAACATGCCTGATGAAACCCGGACGACCGGGTTGAGTTGCCGAACCAGGCTGATCAAACCTGCGTCAGAGGATTTTGCCTTGTGCCCTGGTGACCGCAGTCTGAATTCTGGCGGGTTTGCAGCGTCCTGCCCCGGATGAATTCGGATTTCAAACCAGAGCTCCCGAACCCGATCGCTGCGATCCGGAAGAACGGCGGATAACGGCGCGTATGTCTCAGTTTCCCATTCCCCTGGCTGGTTCTCACGGAAACGTAACTGCAGGCGAATGGGTCCGTTCGGCTCACTCGCGCCCGCAACATGATGGAACAGGTAGGGTGGCAGGGCCCTTGGCTCTTCTTCGTGTCCGAGGGCCAGTTCCAATGCATCGAGCACACTGGATATTCCACAATCGTTTTCGCCGATCAGCGCGGTACCATTATCAAAATGGATAGACGCTTTGCGAATGGCACGATAATTTTCTATCCGTAATCCATGCAGAAACACCGGGCTAGGTACTCACGTTAGATGATGACATGTCGATTAGAGTATCCAATTGCGAGAGACTAGTCAGCATAATCAAAAAAGCTTGAATCCAGCAAGACTGCCATGATATCGATAGGGTGAACGCTATGAATGAGAATCAGCCATGACAGATAGAATCGAACGTGCCGTACTCGCTGGAGGTTGTTTTTGGGGTATGCAACAGTTAATCCGCCGGATGCCGGGGGTGATTTCCACGCGCGTAGGTTATTCGGGCGGTGAGGTCGACCATGCAACCTACCGTAATCATGGTAATCACGCCGAGGCGATTGAGATCACATTCAATCCAGATCAGATCAGTTTTCGTGAATTGCTGGAGTTTTTTTTCCAGATCCACGACCCCAGTACGTCAAACCGCCAGGGAAATGATCTTGGCACCAGTTATCGTTCAGCTATTTTTTACACGTCTGATGAGCAACGCCGCATGGCCGGGGACACAATTGCTGATGTAAACGCATCAGGCATTTGGCCCGGCAAGGCAGTGACTGAAGTGACTGAGGTTGGCTCATTTTGGGAGGCTGAGCCTGAACACCAGGACTATCTCGAGCGGGCTCCGAATGGCTATACCTGTCACTTTGTCCGGCCAGGCTGGAAGTTACCAAAGCGCGCTTAATAGCTCACTGAGATTGCAAGAACCACCTGTGCACAGAAGTACACGGGCAGCCCCCACAGGCGGTTGATGAATCCCGGTGTGATAAAGCGATCCCTTGCTACAGCGAGGTCCGAAATCAAAAACAACAGTGCACCCAGGGGAATCGCCCAGTTTTTATCGATGGCATAAGTGCCCACTGCCATCGTCATCATCACGCAGATGGCGAGCACGTAAAACAGTACCGGCCGTCGCATGCGATCATCCAGGCCGGGTTTCAGCCAGCGCAGTACAAACCAGGCAAAAACGGCCATCACGATCCCGGCACCTATCACCATGAAAAGTGACCCGCCCCGCGTGGCGAAAGCACCGATATAGGCGATATGGCCCAGCAGAAAACTCACCAGGCCAAGCAGAAACAGCTTTCGACTATTACTCGAAACCAGCAGCATGTCGCCGATCCAGCAAAACCCCATCCCCAACAGGAGAATGCGGCCATACTCTGACCCGGCAGCGCCCAATGACCAGGCCAGGGCCAGGTATGCCGTGGCCGCGACGAACTTACCGGTGGCGACAAGCAAAACGTTTGAGCGGTACTCACCGATCAGTGAAGTTAAGACCCCCACGGTGCAGACGATTATCCACATAGGATATCCAACCATTTTTTTGCTGATTGACGCTCAGAGTACCTCAAATCCAATCATAAAAATAAGCTCTGGAGGGTTCGGTATTATCGTGATTACTCTGACCCCCATTATTTGACCTCAATCAGCATAAACTTCATGATGATTACTCCAGGTGTTGGGGGGGCCAGCATGGGAAGCATTTTGAATGGATAAGCGAATTGAACGGACTCGGCAGGTGATCGACCCAGCGGTGATCGCTGCATTGATGTTTTTCGCAGCTGTGTTCAGTTCATCCCTGCAGGCAGCGCCGGTCGTTTACCTGGACCAGGCAGAATTCACGGATGCATTGGTGTTGTTGGGTTACTCGCCAATGCATGAGGGTTTTGAGGACGATGCCGCGTGGGGTAGCGTTCGCAGCACAATTTCCGGCGGTTTCTTCGCTGCAGACTCAATCACACACCTGGGCATAGCCTGGACTGCCAATAGCCTCAAGGGCAGAATTACAACGGGTCGGGGCGCGGCTCTCACAGGTGACTGGGGCTTCTATGCCTATCCTCATGGAAGCTACTCTATTCCCGATCCGGACAGTAACTGCCTACTACCCGGTGAATGCGGCGATGGCTGGCGTGGAATGGCTATGGATCAGTCGCTCGTCGCCATTGGTGGCTGGGTCAGCACCAATACGCCACCTGCCAAACTCGGGCTTTATCTGGGCAACTACCCCACTAACCCGATAGATTTTGGCGAGACCTGCGATCCACCGGATAGCGAAAATTGCTCGAACAACAGTGCTGTCAGCACTGCCAGCCAGTTCTGGGGCGTGATCGACACGGATGGATTTACCCAATTTGAATTTCGCGAACTTGAGGGCAAACTGGAAATTGATGGGGGTGACATCAAGTATATTTTTGCGGATGATTTCTGGTTTGCATTCGGAAGCAGCGATTTGATCATGCGTGATGGTTTCGAATAAAAAAATGAAATGTAGTGCGACCACGACCACGACCACGACCATGGCACGGCGACCCGGTCTGCCCACCCTGATGTTAGCAATTTTGCTGGCAGTCTCGATGGTGTCCTGCAATACCAGTGACCATCCACCACTCAAAGGCTACTTGTATTTTGGAGCTGGCAGCTACCTGGGAGCATTCAACCTGCAAACCGGTGACACCACGCCAATCACCAACCTTGGTGAGCTTGAATTGGATTTTGTGAGTGCATTTGATAACGACGAGTTATTGCTGTCGGTTTCGTCATCCAGTTCAGTGCGCAGCCGGGAGAGAATTCTGCGCTATGATCCGACACAGCAACGGACCAGGGAGTTCCTGCTCGGCTCTAACGCCCTCTACCTGCCGGAAAGTAGCATGTTGGTGTTTAACAGCAGTGGCCGGATACTGGCCGTGTCACGGAATGATGCTGAAGGTACGGAAAGGCTGATTCTTCATCCCGATCGCCGTCAGCTGATCACGATGGTGCCGATGAATGGCTCACAGCTATTGGTGGGAACGAAACAGGAAACCCGGCACATTATTCAGAACATCGATGTGGCAAGTGGTGAAGTGGAAACCCTGGATGATTTATCACTCCAATGCAGTTTGAAAGGCGCACTTTGGATCGCTGACCAGAACGCTGTGCTGTGCAAACCACCGCGAACTGTCGATGAGAATCCGTCATATCGGATGGTAAGTCTGCAGGGTCAGGTGGGGGCAAAGCTTAAATTGCCTGAGAATCAACAATTCCATGCCGTAACCTACCTGGCTGAGGAACGCATGGTTGTCTTCAATGAGACCTGGCGCGGCTGGATTGACGACTCTGCAAAACATGCAGTGTGGGTATATCATCTGGATTCGGGTGAAAGCCGCAAGTTGGCAGCCGACCAGTCACTGGGAAGGTCGGTTGTGTATCGGCGAACACAGTACTGAAGCTACACGCCAAACAATGACTTTACCGCCAGCGCCGACTGGATGGCGCTCTCGTGCAACCCGTTGTATAGATAAGCGCCCGCGTGATAGGTGTGGTTCCTGCCGTTGGCAGCTTTGATTTCATCAACAAAAGCTGCTGCCTCGGCAGTGTATAGCGGCGTGTGGTGCCGTTGCCGGTCCAGGATCTTTTGCGGGTCTATTCTGTCTTCCAGGTTGTAGGCCAGGAAATAGTGCGTGTCATGGTCTTCCGGCAGCCCGCACAAGCGGTTGAGGTAGGCGTTGTAGCCTGCATCTGTGCCGCCCGCTTTCTCAAATACGTCAAATTCAGTGAAACCATGCGTCGCCCAGTTCGAATAAATGGATTCATCGGTGTGGATTACAGTTTCGGCAAAATTGGCTTTCCAGCCTGAAAACCAGAGACGCTCGTCATCGCCGGTGTCCGCCAGCAGGCTGAGCACCTGGTCAGGCGTCGTTGCGAACACCAGCTTGTCTGCCTGTATGACCCCATCGGAGCACTCTACCCGGACGCCGCTTGTGTTGCGCGATACGGAGACGATGGACTGTCCGGTTCTCACTTCCAGGTTGCTGCCGGCCTGGTTGATGATCTCCTCAATATAGCGGTAGACCCCACCCTTGAGCCGGATCCACTCGGTGCCGATGAAACCCTGCTTCAGCGTGGGAATCGCGATTCTGGCGGGAAAATCATCGATCTGCGCGTAGGGGATGGAGTAGCCGTACATCAGCAGCATTTTCACCCAGCGTGACATGATGTCCTGGCCGAGAAAGGCTGTGATTGAATTTCCCGGATTCGATTGCGCTTTGTGCATGCGTATAAGAATGGGGATCAGGTGACGTACTGCCCGGGCAAGATTCAGGTATTGCAGTGCCTGCGTCGCTGCGGGGCGTTGCTGGCCCTGTATGGCGCCGGGCATGTGAAAACTGAGGCCATTTTCCAGGTAAAGGCCTGAGGATCCACCGGGGAAATACTCCAGTTCCAGCCCCAACTCCGTGACCAGG
>RCNC010001517.1_pt1 | contig 15862 bp, 13 predicted proteins | sample 2041301 | NCBI WGS metagenome assembly RCNC01 (sample SAMN09708231, study PRJNA481090) | Marine sediment metagenome, whole genome shotgun sequencing project. | biome: marine sediment; feature: ocean; material: sediment; isolation source: Sewage treatment plant 13A marine sediment (STP13A) ... | reverse complement strand
TCGATTTCCCTCACGCCGGAAGAGGCCACGGTCCTCATGCTCGGGATCTACGAAGACACAGGGAGCCTGACCTTTTCTTCCACCACCGTAAACGACCTGAAGGCGGCCGCCTATCTCCTCGAGTGCGGGGCGGACCTGAACGCGGTCTCGAATCTGATCACGCCCGAGCTCACGCAGGAGCAGGTCGGGATCCTGAACGAGCTGATTCATGCCCGCAAGGTCTACACCGTGCACGGGCCGAGGCGAGCGCCGACGGATACGTGGGCGACCTGGCCGTCCTGGTCCACAAGCTCAAGGACATGGAGAACCTGAACGTTCTGTTCGTGCTTGCCCGCATGGAGAACCGGATCTTCTTCGTTGCGAGAAGCAGGATCCCCGAGGTGGACGTGGGGGCGATTGCGAGAGATTTCGGAGGGGGCGGTCATCCCAGCGCGGCATCGGCAACGGTCAAGGACCTGACCCTGTTCCAGATCCGCGAGCACCTGCTTGCCCTGCTGAGCGAGCACCTGAAGCCGCGGGATGAAAAGGAGAAGGTTCGGGACCACATGACCTTTCCGGTGAAGTCCATGCGCGTGGACGACACGATCGCGGTGGCGGCGGAAACCCTCAACCGGTACAACATCAACAGCCTGCCCGTCCTAGAGGGAGAGCTGGTGCGAGGCATTCTCACGCGCCAGGTCGTGGAGAAGGCGTGCTATCACGGGCTGAAGAAGAACAAGGTCAGCGAGATCATGAGCTCGGATTTTGTCACCCTGTCCCCGGACGACCCGTTGCGGCAGGCCCAGGACCTGCTCCTGAGGGGCGTTCAGCGTTTCATCCCCGTGCTGGACGAGGAAAGGCTGGTGGGTGTGCTCTCGCGCACGGATCTGTTGCGCAGCATCGCCAGTTCCCTGCCGACGGCGCACAGGGATCCCCTGGCGGAAGAACCGTCCGACACGGGCCGCGAGAGGCGGGTGGCACGCCTGATACGCGAGAGGCTCCCTGCACACGCGTTCGAACTGCTCAAGGAGTTCGGGGAGATTGCAGAGTCGCTCGGGATGCACGCGTACCTGGTCGGGGGGGTGGTGCGCGATTGCCTGATGCGCAGGGACAATCTTGACATCGACATCGTCGTGGAAGGAGACGGGCTCGAATTCGCCCAGAAGATTTGTGAGCGGTACGAGGCACGAAAGCGTAGCCACGAGCGCTTCGGAACCGCCCGGGTGGTCTTCCCCGACGGGTTCCAGCTCGATGTGGCCACGGCCCGGTTGGAGTACTACGAGAAGCCGGCCTCCCTGCCGAACGTGGAATGGAGTTCCCTGAAACTCGACCTCTACCGCAGAGACTTCACCATGAACACGCTGGCGGTCCGTCTCGATCCGGCGCGTTTCGGGGAGTTGGTGGACTTCTTCGGCGGGGAAAAGGACATCAAGGACAAGGTGGTCCGCATCATCCAGAACCTGAGTTTCATCGAAGACCCCACGAGGATCTATAGGGCTTTGCGCTTTTCCGAACGGTTCGGTTTCTCCCTGGGCCCCCAGACCCGCACGCTGATGCAGAACGCGATTCAGATGGGGTTGCCCGAACAGCTCAATGGGAGAAGGCTCCTTGGAGAACTCAAGCTCATCCTCAAGGAAGAGCGGCCCAAGGAAATCCTGGAGAGGATGCAGGAACTCGACCTGCTGCGGGTCATCCATCCGGATCTGATCCTCAGCAAGCGGGTCCGCACGATCCTGGAGAATGCCCGGCAGGTATCGTCCTGGTTCCGGTTCCTCTACCTGGACATCCCATGGGAGGAGTGGCTGTTCAACCTCCTCTGCCTGCTCGCCCTCCTGGACGATCAGGCCGTGGAGACGGTCAGGAAGCGGCTCTCCATCGTGGGCAAGAAGACGACCCATGTATTGAAAGCGAAGGGGGAGGGCGAGAACGTCCTGAAGCAGATGGTCTTGGGACCGAGTGCCCTGAACCCGGGCCGGATCTACCATTGGCTGCACCCCCTGCCGATCGAGGTCCTCCTCTTCCTGATGACCAAGACCTCGCGAGAGAAGGCCCGGAAGGCGATCTCGCTGTACATCACGAAGCTTCGTTCCGTAAGGGTCTCCGTGACGGGAAAGGACCTGGCGGAGATGGGCTACGAGCCCGGCCCTCAGTACAGGGAGATCCTCGAGAAGGTGATGGATGCGAGGCTCAACGGCCTCGTGACGGATCGGGATACAGAGAAGGAGTGGATCGTCCGGCACTTCCCCCCTCAGGAAGGCCCGCCCGAGTCTCATTGACAAGACTCAAGACCATCTGCTACAGATCCTTAACCCGCAAATTGCTCGCAGCCAAAGGCTTCGTGCAATTTGCGGCTTTTGGTTTTTCGCAAGATTCACGCGCATGCCGGCGTTTTACGGCAGAAAGTGTTGTCTCATGGACCTGCAGAAACTGGCCATCGTTGTTCCGCCGCTCCTCCTGGCCATAACCTTTCACGAGGCCATGCACGGATATGCCGCCTACCGGCTCGGGGATCCCACCGCAAAGCTGCAGGGCCGCCTGACCTTGAACCCGATTGCCCACATCGACCCCTTCGGTTCGGTGCTCATCCCTGCGATACTCTTCCTGACCAATGCGCCCTTCCTCTTCGGTTGGGCAAAGCCGGTGCCGGTAAACTTCTTCCGCCTTCGGAACCCGAAAAAAGACATGGTCTGGGTCGCCGCGGCAGGTCCCCTCACCAATCTCGCCCTGGCTGCTGTGAGCGGTATCTTTTATCAGCTGATCCTCTTCCTCGCGCAGATGCTTCCGCCGTCGACCTATACGTTTTTGGGCTATTTCAAAGGCCTGGCCGAGTTCAGCGTAGCCATAAACGTGCTGCTGGCCCTGTTCAACCTGATACCCATTCCGCCCCTTGACGGAGGCCGGATCCTCGTGGGGCTCCTTCCAAGGGAGCAGGCCATCCTGGTCAGTCGTGTCGAGCCTTACGGCATGTTCCTAGTTGTGGGACTGATCTTCCTCAATCCCTTCGGCGTTATGAGCTATCTATGGCGTTTCATGTCGTTGTTGACGAGGACCCTGCTAGGGATGTAGGCGCGACCTTACGCGGGTCGCCGTCCGGTTCGCAGATGTTCACGGAATCAGAGAATCGATGACATACCAGGTGAAACTGCAGGACTTTGAAGGTCCTCTCGATCTCTTGCTGCACTTGATACGCAAGAACGAGCTCGACATCTACAACGTTCCGGTGGCGGAGATCGCCAGCAAGTACCTGGATTACGTGAGCGTGTTGGAGTCGTTGAACCTGGATGGGGTTGGAGACTTTCTCGTCATGGCCGCTACCCTGGCCTATCACAAGTCCAAGATGCTCTTGCCCTCCCCGGCAGAGGTGGAGGACGACGACGAGGATGAATTCGAGTCGCTCGAGGCACTCCGCCTAAGGCTCATCGAATACCAGCGGTACAAGGAGGTCGGGCAGGCCCTGGGGGAGAGGGAGTTGCTGAACCGGGACGTGTTCAAGGTCCAGCTCCCGACCGACGGGGAGGGATTCGAAGAGGAGCCGCCCATCCTGAAGGCGAGCCTCTTCGACCTCCTGGACGCGTTCCAGAAGGTCATAGAACAGGCCCCGAAAGAGACCCTCCACGAGGTGATACCGGAGCGCATCCGCCTCGTGGACCGTATCGTCGAGGTCCTGGACCTCGTGACGGCGAAGCGATCGCTGCCCTTCGAGGATCTCTTCGACGGACTTCCCTCGCGCGAGGGGATCATCGTTACGTTTCTTTCGATCCTCGAGCTTGTTCGCCTGCGTTTGATCCGGGCGTACCAGTTCGAGGCCTTCGGGGCTGTGCAAGTGAGAGTGCTGTCCGATGAGAACGATCAAAGGGAAAAATTGAAGGAGACCCTGGAAAGCCGTGAACCCTGACGAAAAGACCGAAAACGATCTCGCTCCCGAATCCGACGAGCAGGAAGGCACCCAGGACGAGCCCGTGGTCGTCGAGATGGAGCAGGCGGAAGAAGGACAATCTGCCGACCTTCGGGAATCCGACGAACAGGAAGGCACCCCGGACGAGCCCGTGGTCGTCGTGCTGGAGCAGGCGGAAGAAGAACAACCCGACGACCTTCCGGAAGCCGAGGAACGGGATGGCTCGGACGAGGAGTCCGTTCCGGAGCCGGAACGGGAGAAGAGGGCAGGTCGGCCCCAGGCGGACGCGAGCAAGCTCAAGCCGATTCTGGAAGCGCTGATCTTCGTGTCCGAACAGCCGATCTCGCTCGACAAGATGGCCGGGGTATTGCCCGATTGCCCCAAGAAGAAGCTGAAGGAGCTCCTGGCCGAGCTCGGGCAGGATTACGAGGAGAGGGGAGCGGCCCTCGAGATCGTCGAGGTGGCCAACGGCTTCCAGTTCCGGACCCGGGTCGAGTTCGCCCCGTGGCTCGGAAAGCTTCAGCAACAGAAGTTCGCGCGGCTGAGCCGGGCCGCCCTCGAGACACTCGCGATCGTGGCCTATCGCCAGCCCGTGACCAGGGCGGAGGCGGAATCGATTCGAGGGGTGGACAGCGGGGCTGTCCTGGGCACTCTCCTGGAGAGAGGGCTGCTCCGCATCCTGGGCAGGAAAGAGGTCCCCGGACGACCGATCCTGTACGGTACCACCCATGAGTTCCTCGAACTCTTTGGGCTCAAGAACCTGAAGGACCTGCCCACCCTGAGAGAGATCAAGGACATGGTCGAAACGGCCGAAGAGGGGCCCGGGAGTCCGGAAGAGGGGAGCGCAGAAGGCATGGAGGGGGCACAAGGGGAAGAGGCTGTGGAAGAGGATGGCGCGTCAGGCGAAGAGGGCCCTGCGGAAGCCGACGACGAAGCTTCGCCTGCTTCCGGTGAAGATGAAGGCGACGAAGATGAGTACGAGGACGACGACGAGGACGAAAGCGACTCCGACGACGAGGGCGAGTGGTCGGAGGATGAGGAGCCGCTCGGCGATGAGGAAATAACGCCGGGAGAGCTGGATGAGATCCTGCAGAGTACCAAGACCCGGCTGGAACTCTACGAGGCGGACGTGGAGGAGGAAGAAGAGACCGGCCAGACCGAGCCGGCGGAAGGGGAAGAAGCGACCAAGAAGGCGGGGGACAACCCCGATGAAGGCTGACCCGATTGTTTCCGAAGAGAGACTCGCCCGTTTCCTGGCAAGGACCGGGACCGCGTCCCGGCGGCACGCGGAGGAGCTGATTCGTGAAGGCCGTGTGACCCTGAACGGGAAGGCCGTGCTCGACCCGGGCACGAATGTGGACCCGAAGAGAGATGCGGTCAAGGTAGACGGCAAGCGAGTCAAGCCCTCCGCTCCGGTATACCTCCTTTTGAACAAACCGAGGAACGTGCTCTGCACCATGGAGGACCCTCGCCGCCGACCCTGCGTCGGCGACCTCCTGCTCAACGTCAAGGGCAAGCCATACCCTGTGGGGCGTCTGGATTTTGACGCGGAGGGGCTTCTTGTCTGCACCAACGACGGAGAGCTGGCCAACCGGATTATTCATCCCCGGTATCACGTCAGGAAGGTCTATCACGTGAAGGTCAAGGGAGTCCCGGACAAGAAGGTGATCGACCGACTGAGGAGCGGAGTTGTCCTAGACGGGAAGAAGACCGCTACGGCGGGGGTCTCGTTCCTGAAAAGGGGTGAGAGAAACAGTTGGCTGCGCATGACCCTGTACGAAGGCAGGAACCGGCAGGTCAAGCGTATGCTCGAGCTATTTCGATACCAGGTGCTGAAGCTCAGGCGTGTGGCCCTCGGCCCTCTGGCCCTCGAGGGACTGCCCCCGGGCGCCTACCGGAAGCTGCGGCCGGATGAAGTCGAGAAGCTGCAAGCCGCAGTGGCACAAGCCGCAGTGAGAGGGGTTGACAAGAGAAAGAGACGATTATAGGATAGTTGAGTTAGCCGTTAGTGTCGCGGGGTAGAGCAGCCAGGTAGCTCGTCGGGCTCATAACCCGGAGGTCGGTGGTTCAAATCCACCCCCCGCTACCAGGAAATTCAAGGGGTTACGGACACCATGCCGTAACCCCTTTTCATATTTTGCCTGCTATTTGCCTAAAGGCCAAATTCTGGATCGTGTCCCGTATTAGTCCCGAAGAGCGAGGAATGAATCGAGAAGGTTGCCGATGAGCCGAGACCACAAGAGGTGTGGGAGTGACACATCTCACATGATATGTTCAACGGCTGTAGAGGGTTGCTGAGTACGGCTCTATAGCGGTAGTCGGTTGCGGAAGGGCCTCTCCCTCGTTCCATAGTTGTGCGGGATAGTTACACGTCTGAGGGCTGGCCTTCATTGCACATATCTTTAGTACGTTGTGCCGAAAGATATTCTCCAACAGTGGAAGATCCACCCGGAAGATGAAGATCCCCAGAATCCCCGTCAAAATTCTTTTCTTTCCGCGGGCTGGTGCCCTCAAGATTGCGCTTTGGCAATCACGGCGGCAATGTCGGACCACAGTTTCCTGAAGCGCTGTTCGTTGAATCCGGATCCGCTGTAAAGCCAGGTCGAATAGACAGTGTCCTCGATCGTGTGCCGGAACTGGCCAACGACGTCCAAGTGATCGCCAATCACCACGCTGCCAAGCCTCCCCCGGATCTGACTGAGTGCCGGCACCACGCCGTCGTTCGTTCCGGAGTTCAGGGTGAAGCCCAAGCGGGTGGAAATGTCATCGAATACAGCACCCTCCGGGGTCGGGTAAGGGTATTGCGGATGTTCTCTGCTTGTTATGGCATAAGTGGTTGCGTAGATCGCATGCGTGACCGAACGGTAAAGGTTTCGCGGGCTGATGATGAATGAGCGTGGACTTGGGGGTGGGGATGCGCTCACAAAGCAAACATATTCCACATTCTCGCGATCCAGAGTAGCGGCGTTGAACAGGTCCATGGATTCCGGGGTCAACTGTATCATAGCCCCCTGGTCTCTGGATATATCTCGAATGAATTCCCAGAGAGCGTCTCCGCGTTTTGGGCTGAGTTTCTTCAGAAGGTTTTCTGCCAGCGAATCGAGAATGTTCTCACGCTGTCCAAGCAAACGGTCGAAACGAGCAATCGTACTCAGATATCGTGCCGCAACGTATAGAGCATATCGCCCTGGTCCGCTTGTAGCCAAGAGGGTCAGAATGTACAGTAGGGTTCGGCCATTCATGCTCGTGCAAATGTTGGCAAGCGGCGTTCCGTAGTGGGGTGTGGACAGGGTGATGGCGCTTCGGGTACGATCCGCAATGGCGATCTCTTCCTGGGTCGGGAAAAGCTGAACTCCTGGAGTCAAAAGCATCCGCACGTCGAGGCCGCCGGTTGAGTGCCCGATGAAGTGGATGTGATCCTGTTTCAGTCCGCCGTGCTCACGCACGATTCCGAGGAGTCGGGCTGCACGGCGACGGATGGACCCTGTTGGAACCGTGTCCACTTCGATGATCTCAGCGTCGACGAAATGCTCTTGGAGGGCTTCTCCCAGCACGTCGGAAACACGGTGAAAGTAATTGAAGGAACCCAATTCTGTGAACCCCAAAAATCCTGGAACGAGATATACCTGTGTCATTCTAAAACCAACCTCGTTGAGATGATCTATGGAACCCATCAGTACACCAGCGTTAGTGTAGTTCATAGGAATTTATACAACAAGTCCGTATGCCTTGCAGGAAAGAAAAAGAAGATGGTAAAGACGATAATGGGTTAGTAGTTTCTCCCAGGGGTGCACGCAGGAAGCCTTATTCCTGCTTTCTGTCAATGAACGTCATTACCACCGAAGAAGGTACCAATTTACTGGATGCAAAAGGCAAACTCAGTAATATTGGCAATCGATCAAATAGATCCGGGATCGGTCCCACGGAGACAAAACGTAAGGAAGGATTCAGTTACGGCCAATCCGAATGGCAGCATGGGGCCTGAGGCGGATAGAGGGATGCCCGTGCAGTTGAACCCTTGATCGCCACCCTTGGGGGGTGAAAGCTTTGATGAGTCGGTGCAGGCAGCGAAGGCAGGGGGAGAAGATAACAGGGAAAAACTTTGGCGCAGATCGGGCTAATTGACAGCGATTGCGTAATCAAAACAAAGAAGGATTCCATAACCGTTGATGATATGATCCAAAAGGGCCTCGAGTCGCAATGGAACAAGAATCGGTCAAAGGAGCTATTGCCTGCCTGGCACCGTACCCAAGACAGTCATTTGGGGGGGGCGATCCGTAGAACCCCGTGATGGGGGAGATTTGTTGACTTTCTCCGATCGATTCGCTCTACTTAGCAACACGTTTGTAGCGTGTGCCTTTGTCCCTCGAGGTACATTCCCTGTTGGAGACAATTTTGAGGTGCATTACCGCGTGCGAGGCCAGGGGTAGAGTGAAGTAGTTTGACGAGAAGAAAGGTTTCCGGAGCGGAAGGTTTTACTCGTCGGGCTATCGCTGGATATCGAGCTTGTGTTCCAGCTTCGGAGTAGAGACGTGTCAACCCAAACCAACACCAACTCGGAAATTTGCTGTCCGTCATGCGGGAAGGAAGTCCCGCATAACGTTATCTACACAGGGCGCCGGATCCTTCATCTCCGCTGTTCTGTCTGCAAGGAAGTGAATGTGTTTGTGCTCGAAGAACCTGCAGAGACGCAAAAGGGCGGTGAGGAGCGGAAGGCCGTTCCCCAGGAGTATGCGGCTGTGATGGAGCGGCGGGGTTCTCGGGTGCTTCATGCATACTCCACCACCAGTGCCTATACCGAGGGGCAGTATATCATACACCCCAAGTTCGGCGAGGGATACGTCCTGGCCGTGCGATCGCCCCCGGTCAAGATGGAGGTGCTTTTTGAGGGCCCAAAGCCCCTGCTCGTCTGCGGCCGTGGCTCGATTATCGGAGTGCTGGAGGACGAAGACCACGACTCCTCGCAAGGGGAGGTAGTGAGACCCGACGAACGCACTCGCGCTGTCCGGGCAAAACGCGAATCCGCGCCCTTGGCCGGCGACGAGAGCGCTCTCGTCTGACGATGAGCCTTCCAAGTGCCCCGTCTGCGGTTGCACGGTACATCCGTTCAACCTGGCACGAGCCCTTGAGGGACGTATTGTGGGATGCCTTCGCTGTCGGTGATTACAGGAATACCAGACACTGCGTTATTATCTATCCTCGTCGCTCCGTTTGATGCGGATGAGCTGCGTGACCAAACTACGGAACTTCTCCGGAGATCGTAAGCTTGAATGGTAGGAGGGGGAAATGATGACGCAGAGAGGGAATTGCCCCAACTTCAATCACCGCCGTCCAAAACGCTCCGGTTCGCTTCTGCCCGGAGTGTGGCGAGGTTGTGAATGGAAATATCCCCATGAGAAAGTGTACTGAAGAGGGACTCGCAATAATGCGACGTAACAGGAACAAGTACTGTGTGGATTGTGGCGAGAAGCTTATCGAAGAAATGTCGAGTTTATAGTTTTCCGATTATTCAAAAGCGTATCCGCGTTCTTGATTTTCCTATAATTGAAATGAGGTCTTGAAATGAAGCTAAATAGTGGAATATCTGCATATGAAAAGACTACTCCTCGATCTGAAGTAGATTATGCATCTCTAAAAGACACTTATGCGTGCCCTTGCGATGAATCAACAATGTACGACAAATTCCTAATGCCCGTTAAAGCAAAGGGGATGTGGGTTTGGTTTGATGGAGAAGAAGAACCTTATCTTGATTTGGTACTTAATTACAGTTCCGTTAATTTTGGTCATTGTTATCCTCCTATTGTGGAAATTGCTAAGAAAGTAATAGAACGGGTGGATCAAATCCATTCATTTCATTCAAAAGACAAGCTTGAATTAAGTGAATATCTCTCAAACAAAGTAAGCATAGATGAAAACTATAAAGTGTATTTCAATATAGGTGGTTCTGCGGCTGTTTCTGATGCTATTCGGCTATGTCGTTATTCTACTGGAAAAAGATATATGATCTCGTTTGATGGTTCATTTCATGGAGTGAGTCATACGGCTGCTTCTGTAGTAGATGACAGATTAGTAGTAAAAAAACAATTTGGGATTCCTATATCCGATTACACATTCTCTGTTCCTTTTCCAAGCACACATAATGATATTGCAATCAGTCATTGTCTAGAAAGAATAGAAAAGCTGATCTTAGATAATGATGTTGCCGGAATTATTGTTGAACCGATTCAAGGAGCCGGGGGATTTATCATTCCGAAGGATTCTTTTCTATTAGAATTAAGCAATCTTTGTAAGCGGTGTGAAGTAAAATTGATAATTGATGAAATACAAGTAGGCTTTGGAAGGGCAGGTTCGCTTTTTGTTTATCAACAATACGGAGTAACTAATCCAGATATTGTTCTTTTATCAAAATCAATAGCTGGCGGTTATTTTCCTGTCAGTGCTGTTATAGCACGTTCCAATCTATTTGATAACGTACCCGTCCGAGGTACGGCGTTTCAAACTACTTTCAATAACAGTTCCTTCGGACTGGCAATAGCTAATCAGCTGATGAAATTGGTGGAGAAGGAGAAGATTTTTGAAAGTGTGCTAGAAAAAGGCACTATTCTCCTGAAGAAGCTAAGTTTTATGGCTAAGAGTCCTTATGTTGCTAATCTAAGAGGGTTGGGGCTAGCAATTGCTTTTGACATTGTCGATCCAATATCGAAACTGCCATCGGATAAATTAGCAAAGATATTTGTATCTCAATGCTTAGAAGAGCATGTTATAAGTTATGCATGTGGTGTTCATTTTAACAGTGTCAAAATAATACCTTCATTGGTCGTTAGCAATGACGAAATGGATACAATAGTTGAGAGACTTGGCATGTGTTTGCAGAGATTTCATGACTGTGTGAACCAATAAAGATGATAGATATTATGAAACTACTATATATTGGTGTTTGTAAAGAGAACCTTGAGAAATATTATCCGTCTTACATTAAGGGTGAGTTCCTACAGGATACCTATACTGAAGATGAATTGGTAGATGTTGTGATACGTAATGAGATTAACGTGTTAATGGTGGATGTTCTCAGGACAACATTCACAGCATCATTACTACAACAATTGAAGGGACGTATAAAGCTCATTAATTGTCTATATCAATCTATTGAGTCTTTAGTAGACTTAAAAGCAGCAGAGTCTTGTGGAATCGAAATTAAGAAACTGCCTGATAACATTTACTGTAATGAAGTTGCCGAGTTTGCGATTGCTCAGTTGTTAGCTGCCTGTAAGGGTACAATTGAATTCAATGAATCCATCAAGAAGGGGGAATGGAATCAGGCAATAAATACAAATCTGTCTGTAAGAGGAAAAACCTTAGGCATTGTGGGATATGGGAATATAGGTAAATGTATAATTGAGCTATGTGCAAATTGGGGGATGAACATTGTAGTAACACGTAAACACTTGAATGAAGAGAAACGTATCTCCAATGTGACTTTTGTTCCCTTTTCTGATTTAATTCAGAACAGTAATTTCATTATATTCGCTGTTCCCCTTAATAAAGATACTTTTCAAATGTTTAATGAGAATCACATAGAGAAACTGCAACAAGATTGCATAATAGTAAATATTTCAAGAGGAAGCGTTGTTGATGAAACCGCCATATACAAAGCGCTAAAGTTGGGTAGATTGTTCAAATACTGTACAGACGTTTATTCACAAGAACCGATAAAAAGGGATCACGTGTTTCTATATAGTGCTAAAACGATATTATCACCTCATGTAGCGTGGGCAACTGAAGACACTTTAAAAAAAACATATAATGTGTGGTTTGGCCAGACAAGCATATGATTGACTAGAATCGATCTAACAGAAGAGTCTGATAAGAGGGTATTATGGAAGAAAAGAGTTTAAGCTGGTGGGGCGATGTAACAACGGGTAATAAGGAAGAAGTAATAAGCAAGAATAAAGAAATAATCGGTGAAAGGTTAGAATTATTTCGGACAATCAAAGGCATTTTGGAAGATGCTGGTATTGCATATTTTATAGAGGGTGGGACGTTGTTGGGTGCATACAGAAATGGTCAGTTCATCTATCATGATAATGATATAGATATAGGTTGTGTACACAAGGAGTTTGTTAAGGTAAGAGAAATATTGGATAGAAATCTGCCAAATATGTATACATATAATCAAAGAACAAAAGTAGGGGCTTATCTTACAAATGCGTTTGGTTGTTTTCCTAAGGACGGGGAAAAATATGTTGATGCTTACGGTCAGGAATGGCCTCTGAATATGTTAGATATTTACAATTATATTTATAGTGAAGAAGAAAAAGCCTACAGGTTGGATCACGATAGAGCCGGGCGTGATGCGAAAGGAAATCCAAAATGGATTCCGGAAGACTTAATATTTCCATTAGGTACTATTATGTTTGAAGGTATCAAATGCCCTTGTCCTAACAGACCAAAGGAGTTCGCAGAAATTGAACAAGGTTACTTAGGAGAGGATTTTGAGTTTGATCAGGAAACTCAGTTGTTTATTAAGAGACGTTCATAGTGATGATATTTGTTTCTTGGCAAGAATTAGGGAACGTGGCTAGGAGGGGGAGGAAATAGATTTGAACTCTATACATAATGAAGAACAACCTGTGACCACAGCATTGCTTCTTGCTGCCGGGACCGGGTCTCGGCTAAATCCTCTGACGTTAGAGATGCCTAAATGTCTCACAATGGTCAGTGGGGTGTCCATTCTTGAAAGACTTGTAATCTGTTTGAATAAGCATGGCTTCAAACGGCTTCTTGTGGTCACAGGGCACCTGGAAAACTGTATTCGGGAGTTTTTGGGCACACAGTACGGCGGCATGACAATTGATTATATTCTTAGTCCCCTTTATGAGACGACCAATAACATATATTCACTCTGGATGGCCCGTGAGATCATTAATGAGCCGTTTCTTTTGATAGAGAGCGATATTGTCTTTGATGTATCTCTGCTTGATGACATGCTTTGTCCAGACAGAATTGCCGTCGCACGCATGCAACCGAAGATGAATGGTTCCACTGTCACACTCGATCAATTTCAATACGTAAAGAAATTCCACAGCGGTGCTGCCGGGCCTTTGGATGAGATAAGATACAAGACTGTTAATATATACAGCCTTTCGCTCTTTTCATGGCTTGATATTAGAGAAAGACTGGACAAATATATTTCAGCCGGCAGAGTGAACAACTATTATGAAGCCGTATTTGCAGAAATGGTTGCTGATGGTAATCTCTCTCTTCAAGCGGTCTTCTTTGATAGCAATCCTTGGTATGAAATTGACACAATTGCGGATCTGGCAGAGGCTGAGAAAATGTTTTCGGCAGACAGAGTTGAAGCAACAACTCCTTACAATATCACTGCCCATACCTCTGGAATATCAGAACAGTTTTGTCAACAAACAATGAGCAGTAAAGCGCAAATGGCTAGCCGTTCACCTTCCTTAATGGCCGTCCCTCAGCCCAATTCTTTAAATATGAAGCCGATTTATGGGTATAATCGAATTCAAGAAGAGGATGTTTCGTTAGAAAAGAAAACAACAGGAAATATAGATGGCGATGTATAATCATGAGACTCAAACGACAAAATACGAATTCATCTCTACCCAGCATGGTGGTTACTATCGTCATGATTTTGTAGACCATGCCTATCTGTATAATCTCTATTTCCCACCAGAGGCGGTTTTTACCAGCTTCAAGAAGCAAATCCGCGACATTGTCCTGAACTACCCTGTTTCACAGCATGCTCTTGCCACCCTAATCGGGAAACTGATCCATCAACCTGCCGAGAGAATCGTTGTAGGGAACGGCGCTTCGGAGCTTATCAAAATTGTATCTGGTCACATATCCAACAAGTTGATTGTTCCGGTGCCCTCTTTCAATGAATATTCGAATGCTGCCCCGACAGGCCGGGCAGTTGAATATGCTCTTGAATATCCAGCATTCGATCTTGATGTGGATAGATTTGCAGCTGAAGCAATCAGGGTTAAAGCAGATGTGATTGTTGTGGTAACTCCTAATAATCCAACATCTATGCTGATCCCCAAATCCGATCTTATATGTCTTGCAGATAAACTTTCAAATCATGACTGTATGCTGATCGTCGATGAATCCTTCATGGATTTTGTTCAAAACCCGGATGAGACAACCCTGGAACATGAAATCGAGCGTTACCGCAATATGGCAATCCTTAAAAGCATGAGCAAAGCCTACGGTATCTGCGGTCTTAGGATCGGCTATATGTGTACCGCGAATTCAGCCTTTGCCGAAGCTGTACGAAAAGGTGTGCACATCTGGAATATTAACGGATTTGCCGAAGAATTTCTGCGGATTTTGCCCGGTTACAGAAAGGAATTTGTCGAAAGCTGTAAACAGGTACGGATCGATAGGGACAATCTGTATAAAGGGTTGTGTGCCGTCCATGGGATGGATGTTTACAAACCCGATGCAAACTTTGTTTTCTGCCGCCTCCCCGATTATGCACAAAGCGCGCCTGAAGTCACGCGGAGGTTGTTTGTTGAGCATAACATGTACATAAAACACTGCCAGGGTAAAAGTCTCACGGATTCTGACCGTTATATTCGTATTGCCAGCCGTACCGAAACGGAGAATCGTAAATTAGTTGAAGCATTGACAGATATTATTCGCTGACTCGAAAGAAAAGGGAGCAGGAGGATTTAAAGGCCATTTACGCTTTCCTGGCTTGTGGCATACAAGAAATTTCCGAGAAATGAACTGTATTAACCGGAATTTACACTATCTGGATGAACCTTGATTATCCAGCAATGTCACGGTAGATTAAAAAAACCGCCCTATGCCGACTTCTATTTCTTCTAGGCTCAGTGTTTAGATGATGAGCAGATTGATCGTTATTCAGGAAGACTATGGATCCTATCCGTGCGAGGTTTTCTGACGGAAAAGGAAAGAGAATGGTTGATCAGGATCCGGCAAAAGGCTTCATTGTGCACCCTTTGTGGTAAGCTTGAGGAACACGCTCTCCAGAGTTTCTCGAGCCGTGAGATTCTCCAGGGTATCGTCGGCCACGATTGCGCCCTGGTCGATAATCAACACCCGGTGGCAGATCATGGTTGCCTCTGGCAGGATGTGTGTGCTCAGTATGATCGTATGGTCCCCGGCCAGGGACTTGATGAGTTCCCGGATGGCGATGATCTGTTTGGGGTCGAGGCCGATGGTGGGTTCGTCCAGGATGAGCACATCCGGATCGTGGATCATGGCCTGCGCAAGCCCCACACGCTGCTTGTACCCCTTGGAGAGCTGGCCGATAATAGTTTTCCGGACCGCTTTGAGACCGCAACGGGTAACGACCCGGTCCAGGGCATCGGAGCGCTGCGCACGGGGTACACCCTTGATCTTTGCCACGAACTTCAAATACCCTTTTACGGTCATGTCTTCGTACACTGGGGGATGCTCGGGAAGATAGCCTATTCGCTTCTTTACCTCCATCGGCTTCTCAAAGATGTCGAACCCGGAAACGGTCACCGTTCCCTCAGTAGCGGGCAAGAACCCGGTGATCACCCGCATGGTGGTGGTTTTGCCGGCCCCGTTGGGCCCCAAGAATCCCACAATCTCTCCCTTTTTCACGTAGAAGGAGATGTCTTCAACGGCCTTAAGGTCCCCGTAACGCTTGGTTAGGCCCTCCACTTTGATCATCTTCCTGCTCCCTGTCTAATATTCCTGATGTCCTTTTAGAGTTGAAGCAGTGGTTCAGTTCATTACCAATCAAGCGGCAATCTGATCCAGAAGTCCCATGTTCAACCTTCACAGGTCCTTAATCGATTGAGGTTTCTCCCATCCTTTTGGGGATTTCATAGATGCGCTCGTTGGTTTAGATAAGGGAACTTCCCTGCCTTCTCTGGGGTCTGGTTCGATCTAGTCTGCCGGGCCTCCCGGGTTTTCAGATAGATAGTCATTGATGAATTCGTCTACTCGGTTGCCAACCCTAATGCG
>RCNC010001462.1_pt1 | contig 15864 bp, 12 predicted proteins | sample 2041301 | NCBI WGS metagenome assembly RCNC01 (sample SAMN09708231, study PRJNA481090) | Marine sediment metagenome, whole genome shotgun sequencing project. | biome: marine sediment; feature: ocean; material: sediment; isolation source: Sewage treatment plant 13A marine sediment (STP13A) ... | reverse complement strand
TTTTTAAGGTCTCAGAGGGCAGGTACACATATCCCGGCTTTAGTATGTGGATTCTGTTGCAGAATTCGTTGGAACCGCAGGAGAACGTGTGGGTCCTCCATCGTTCACCATCATTAGCTAGAATTGATACCCGCCAAACCTCTTACGCAATTCCATTTTCTGTATTTTACCCGTCGCCGTATGTGGTATCTCATCCACAATCTCAACGGCTTCCGGCATCCACCAACTGGCGATTTTGCCTTCAAGATAGGCCAGTACTTCTTCAGCGGTCACTTCTGATCCGGGTTTGCGCACAATGATCAACAAAGGCCGTTCGGTCCATTTGGGATGGGCGATACCAATTACGGCAGCTTCGGCTACACCTTCACAGCCAATTGCCGTATTCTCAATTTCAATTGAAGAAATCCACTCGCCACCGGACTTGATGACGTCTTTATCGCGATCGGTAATTTGCATATAGCCATCGGCATCGATGTTTGCAATATCACCGGTATCAAACCAGTTGTCTTCGTCCAGGATAATGGCATCGTGCTTGTAATATGCACTGGAAATGGACGGGCCTCTCACCAGCAGATGTCCGGAAGTTTTACCATCGCGTGGAAGGTCATTGCCATCATCATCGACAATCTTCATTTCGACCAGGTAGGGGGTACGGCCCTGTTTAAGTTTGAGATTGATTTCATCTTCAAACGGCAGGGGATCTTTTGAATATTTCAGTTTGCCGGTGGTACCAATAGGTGACATTTCAGTCATACCCCAGGCATGGAGGACTTCAACATCGTATTTGCTCTGCAGTACCTCCATCATCATGCGTGGGCAGGCAGCACCACCGATCGCTACCAGGTCAAGATATGGCAGCTTTAAGTCATTCTCTTCAAGATGTTGTAGCAGACCGAGCCAGACCGTTGGCACGGCAGCAGAAGCATTGACTTTTTCAGTGTCCAGTAACTCGTAGACACTCTTGCCGTCCATACCGGCCCCGGGCATGACCATGCAGGCACCTGCTGCAGGTGCAGCGAATGTCAGAGCCCAGGCATTTGCGTGAAACAGGGGCACAATAGGCAGAACGATGTGTTTGGATGTCAGTCCAAAAACGTCAGGCTGGTTGGCCATAAGACCATGCAGTACATTGGAGCGGTGAGAGTAAAGCACACCTTTCGGGTCGCCAGTAGTACCCGAGGTATAACAAAGGCCTGCCGCCGTATTTTCGTCAAGTGACGCCCAGGCAAAATCTGCATCGTAGGCAGATAACCAGGCCTCATAAGCGATTGCGTTCGGTAGGTTGGTACTGGGCATGTGTGTTTCATCGGTCAGGATGATGTATTTTTTGATACTTGGTAATTTTGGTGCAAGTGCCTCGAGCAGGGGCACAAAGGTCAGATCGACAAAGAGGATTTTGTCTTCTGCGTGGTTGATTATATAAACCAGTTGCTCGGCAAACAGGCGTGGGTTGAGCGTATGACAAATCGCGCCGATCCCCATGATTCCGTACCAGACTTCAAAATGGCGGTCTGTATTCCAGGCCATGGTGGCAACCCTGTCACCCAGGACGACGCCTTCGTTGTGCAAGGCCTTGGCCACGCGAAGAGCGCGGTTCCTGAGATCATGATAAGTAGTGCGCCGGATGGGGCCTTCGATGGAGCGGGTGACCATCTCCCGATCACCGTGGTTCAACGCTGCGTGATCAAGAATTGTTTGAACCAGTAACGGGTAGTCCTGCATAAGACCCAGCATGCATATCTCCTTTTTGTTTTGTTGTTCGAGTTGTAATTTTTTAGTGCAAAATCGTTTTTCTAATTGGTGTTCTCTAATAATAGACCAATTGCCTGCTCTGCAAGATTTGCCTGGACAAAAATATGATCATGGAAATATGCGGCAATCACATTTGCAGCAATCCCATGTTCGGCAAGTATTCCTGCCACAGCGGCAGTCAGCCCAACGGCTTCAAGACTTGAGTGGACACCGAGCGTTATACATCTGAATACTCCGTCGTAGGACAGGCCAGAACTGTCGGCGGCTTGTTTTGGAAGCACTAGCGTAAGACCTTCAGCCTCTTCAAATGATGCGATGGGTCGGGCATCGGCATAGTCACCATATTTGGAGTTTTTAAGTGTGCAGAAAACATATTCACCTTTGACCAGCATCGGCGACATGGAGCCAAGTAACTTTTCCAGGTTTTTTTCACCTGCCACGACTGATTCCTTATTTATACGATGTTGACTGTACGATTCACCGCACACACCTTATCAGTTTTTTTCCATCCAATGCCAAGACAAAGACTTCACCAACATGATGTTCACATACTGGTAACAATGGCTTAGTATGTTGTGATACGAAAATTTGAGAGGAGTAGGCATGCCCTTCTGGCAACGTTCACTGGTCCTGGTGGTGGCAATGATGGCCGCCAGCTTTGTTTTTGGTTTGATCTGGTATTGGATTTTTGAATTCAATCTGCCCGGCTATGTTTCAGGTGTGGTCGGCGGCTTAACCGCAGTACCGTTATGGGACCTGCTGAAAAAGGCCAAGCCGAAAAAACCATGATTTCCGCTATTCCCGGTTTTGAAGATTCAGGATAAGGTATGACAGCGAAGCGTCGCTTGATTCACTCTGTTTTCTAATCCTGATCACCCGACGGCAGCAAGACACTGCCGTGCCCTTTCTTCAATTGCATCCCAACGCCCCGCAGCAATGTCCGCGGGTACAAACAACGGTCCTACAAACCCGGCGGCATAAGCGCCAGCGGCAATCCAATCCCCGGCATTGTGCTGGTCTACACCATTCGTGGGTACGATTTTGAGGAATGGCATGGGTCCAAGTACTGCTCGAACCCAGTCAGGACCGCCATGTGGGCTGGGAAACAGTTTGCATAGTTGAGCACCGGCACGGTGGGCACGCAACATTTCTGTGGGTGTGTGTGTGCCCGGCATACTAGCCACACCCAATTCGTTTGCGGCCCCGATAACATCCTCATCCACCACGGGTGAAACCAGGAAACGGGCACCGGCCTCTACGGACTGCTGCGCCTGTGCCACATCCATCACCGTGCCAGTGCCGACCACCAGACCTTCACGGTTGGAGAAATCCTGAACCAGGTCAAAAACGCCTGGAATAGTCAGTGTGAATTCGATGACTTTAAAACCACCGCGTATTGCAGCCTGCATGGCTAGTGCAGCTTTTTCCTGATCATTGGTACGCAAAATAGCGCTGGCCTTTACACGGCCAAAGTATTCGACGAAGTGTTCCGGTGTCATGATGTGGCTCCTGCCTGACTAATCATTGGTAACAAATTATTACAGATGAACTGACGTCTTTGCCTTGCTACAGATCAAGTCGAACACCTTCAGTTGCAATATTGAAACCTTTGGACCCAACAAATGTGCTCTCAACAACAATTGGCTGTACTCGACTCTTTCAATGTTTGCATGGAGGGACCATCAGGGTTACTTTGAAGTGTCGATGATACCTGATTTTTGCCCGTTGATTTGTAATCAGCATACACTTTAAATGGATAAGCAATGAACCTGAATTGGGACTGCCCCTACCCATCGAACCGGTCACCTGTTTTTGCAAAAAATATGGTTGCGGGTTCACAGCCACTCGCTGTGCAAGCAGGGATTAATGCACTCAAAAAAGGCGGCAACGCGGTTGATGCTGCTTTAGCAACCGCCATCACCTTGACTGTTGTTGAACCCAACAGCAATGGTATTGGCAGTGATGCATTCGCCATTGTCTGGGATGGTAAAAAATTGCATGGTCTCAATGCTTCGGGACGTGCGCCGGCGGCACTGAGTCCGGAGAGGTTCAAAGGTATAACACAAATACCCAGGTTGGGATGGGATGCAGTTACCGTGCCTGGTGCGGTTAGCGCCTGGGTGGAACTATCATCACGATTTGGAAAATTACCCTTTGCCCAACTGTTCGAAGACGCAATCCATTACGCATCCTCTGGCTTTCATGTGGGACCCAAAACAGGGGTCTACTGGAGAGCAGCAGAACACCGCTTCCGTGAGTACGAAGCTTTTATCAACACCTTCATGGTTGATGGTCTGGCACCTCGTATTGGCGCGCTGATGTGTTTGCCGGATCACGCATCAACTCTCAGGAAAATAGCTGATAGCCTGGGACGTGCGTTCTATCACGGTGAACTGGCTGAGGCCATGGTGGCGGACTCACAAAAGCATGATGGTGTTTTGACGATGGATGATCTCGCCAATCATCAATGCGACTGGACAGGAACGATAGATACGGCCTTGTATGACGTAAATCTCCATGAAGTTCCACCCAATGGACAGGGTCTGATGGCGTTGATCGGGGTTGGAATACTGAACTGCCTGAACATCGCGAACCATGCACTGGATTCTGCTGACAGTATTCATCTGCAAATTGAGGCAACCCGTGTTGCCTATGCATATATTGAACGACATCTGGCTGACATCGAGCACATGACCGTCACCTCTCAGGATTTACTAAAGGAGAAGTTTCTCCAGGAGAGGGCAGATGAAATCTGTTTTGATCGAGCCAATACGCGGCCCACTGCACTGGGGGCAAGTCCTGACACTGTCTACCTCACAACTGCAGATGAATCGGGCATGATGGTGTCAATGATCCAGTCTAACTACAATGGTTTTGGTTCCGGAATTGTCGTGCCTGGAACGGGTATCAGCCTGCAAAACCGCGGCGCTGGATTTGTACTGGAAGAAGGTCATCCCAACCAGGTGGGTGGTAACAAACGTCCCTATCACACGATCATTCCGGGGTTTGCCATGCAGGGCGGCAAAGCGAAAATGAGCTTCGGTGTGATGGGTGCACATATGCAGGCCCAGGGACATATTCAGATGATGTTGCGGGTATTTGTGTTTGGACAAAACCCGCAGGCCGCCTCTGATGCCCCCAGGTGGCATTTACAGGAAGACGGCAAGGTCGCACTTGAAAAAGGCTTTGACCCGGAGGTGATCAGAGAACTCGAAAAACGGGGTCATATTATCAAGCTGGACAGTCCTGAGCTCGTTTTTGGTGGTGCACAACTTATCTATGCCGGGGATAACGGCTACTGTGGTGGCTCTGACCACCGTAAAGAAGGGCTGGTTGCGGGATTCTAGCCAATACCCGGGCGTACCGGGGTGATAAAGAAAAACCCCTGTCATCTGATGATGACAGGGGTTTCAGGTCTTGCTTCAGACGTATTCGTGAAAAATGCTCAGCGCATCACGAAGTCTGTTTTAGATACTTACAGCAAACTAGCCTGTTGTTGGCAGTGCTTCAATTTCTATAATTTCAACAACTACGATTTCTTCAACAGCCTCTTCCGGAGCGGCGAAAGCAATTTCATCGACTTTTTCTTCAGCAAACTTGTCAACTGAGAGGTAAATACCAATTTCGTCACCACCGCTCAAGTCGCGAACACGCATTTTGCGATTACCAACCCAGACGCGCCCGTCTGGTTGAACGGGTACTTGGAAAGTGTGGTTTGTCGCGGGCAGATACAGTTTAACTTTGCCGCCTCTTATCTGGCGAATCACGGCCTGTGAGCGAACATATAGGCTGCCATTGATTTCGTAGACGCCCTCGCAAGAACCGGCGAGATCGGCAAAACGTTCTTTTGCTTCTGCCGTGACTTCGTAATTGTCGCCCAACTGGGCACATGATACTTCCGATTTGACCGGATCAACGGCATAAGCGTTTACAGCAAAAAATGCACTGGCTACTACTAGTGTTTTAATAAATCTCATCTATGTCTTCCTTCTGGTGTGGTTTGTTCTGTTGAACTGCTAACAATAATGCAGATTGGGGGGAATCTCAAGCTCCCTGATGCCCGCCACTTGTAATTGGTTGTGTCGTTTCAGGAACAGGATTGCTCTTAATTAATGATTGCGTCAGCATCAACGGGTGTCGCCTTGACAATATACCTGTCTGGTGCATAGCCTTGATAGTAGAAAGGATGGCATGTAATCAATGTTAAAACGGTGGTATCCGTAGGATCCAGTACACTGACTTCAAGCGCGTCAACAATGGTGATTTCCGATACTTGAAAATCTTCTAACCCTTCGGAGGTCTGCATCTTAATTCTATCGCCCAGCTTGATGTCTTTAAGCACCCGGAAAAAGCTGTCGCGATGACCTGATATCGCTATGTTTCCCACCTCACCCGGATGTGCGGTTCCCTTGACTACGCCCAGACCGCGATCAAGTGTGATCCGGTCAGTGCCCAGATAGACTGGTGCTTTGAGATTCAAACGTTCGATGCTCAGCAAGGCAAGTGGCGATTCTTCAGTAATCTTAGCCTTTTCATACTTGACCTTCATTTTCTCTGCCCATAGCGACTGATCGGGAATATAACCATCGAGATTAATTGCCTGCGACTGTTCCGTCCCTTCAATACCTGTCTGCTCAGTTGCCGCCATGGCTGAGTGACTAATGAAAGATGCCTGTAGCATCACAATACCCGCCAGTAGCAAGTTAGCGAGGTCCGGCAATGCAATTACTCGTTCAGATTTTTGTTGTGGGTTTTTCATAGGCACCAATTATTTAAAGGGTTAACAAATTCTATATCAACGAAGTTAACTTTTCACACATGCTGAAAATTTGTTGGAATTGCGTTTGTTTCTGCCACTGTGATTTCAAGAGTTGCCTGAGGAGCTGCTTTTTAGTCATCATTTCAACGCTCGTTCTGCGGCAATCCATCCGTGATCTCATAATAATCGCCTTTCTCGGCCACAAAAATATGCAGTGCCACCTCCGCAGAGGCAGGAACCTTTATGCATGGAAACCTCCTTAGTCCCGAATCAGTGCACATTCCACTGCCTTTTCGGCATGAATGGCCGTGGTGTCGAGGAGTTTTACATTGGTGTCACTTTGGCTTACCAACATTCCAATTTCGGTACAACCGAGAATCACTGCTTCGGCACCTTGATTGGCAAGCATATCAATGATGCGTAAGTATTCAGTTTTCGAATCGGGCTGTATATTTCCCAAACAAAGTTCCTGATAAATGACCCGGTGGACGTGTTGTCTGTCATTTTCATTCGGAACGAGGACATTGAGTCCGTATTTTTCGCTCAGCCTGCCTTTGTAGAAATCCTGCTCCATTGTGAATGCCGTACCCAGCAGGCCCACTGTTTTGATGCCTTTTTGAACAAGTACCTCTGCCGTTGCATCTGCTATATGAAGTAAGGGAATCTTGATTGCCTTCTCTATGTGTGGTGCAACCCTATGCATCGTATTAGTGCAGATGAGCAAAAAGTCAGCACCGGCAGACTGCACGCTTTGAGCTGCCTCGGAGAGTATTCTTGCCGTGCCTTCCCAATCGCCTTGGTGCTGCAGTTTTTCTATGGGTTCAAAATCGACGCTGTACATGACTATTTTCGCCGAGTGCAAACCTCCGAGGGCATTTTTCACGCCCTCGTTAATCGCACGATAATAAGCAAGCGTACTTTCCCAACTCATGCCGCCTAAAAGACCAATGGTTTTCATTCGGGTCAGTTGTCTACGGTTGTCGAAATCATCGTCGGCATGTCCTACTCCCCGAGGTACGCCTCGATCTTGTCGTGCCACTCCCGCTGTGTTCGTACAGACAGCAAGGCGCGATTAATGCTCTCACGAAGCGGACTATCCTCGGCCAGGATGAACGCATAATTCTGGGCCTCGAGTTCGTAGGGCAGTACGGTCAGGGATTTGAAGCGCCCCTGTTGCTTGCCCTGCTTGATCCGGTAGCGGAGAAAGGCCGCATCGGAAACGATGGCATCCAGCTTACCTTCGTCCAGGTCGGTTACCAGGGTATCCAGGTCCGGACGTGTCTGGTGCATGATGCCGTTTTTGTCAAGGAAGGCTGATGAGGTGGAGGCAGACAGGGCGCCGACCTGCAGACTTCTTAAATCGTCCAGTGTGCGAACATCAGTTTGCATGGCATTCAGGGTAAAGGAACTGGCCAGCACGGCGGTAATGGCTGCAATCATAAAAGTGCTGCTCAAGGTCAGAACAGTGGACAGGGTTCGGGCTGTCAGGGTCTTGAAACGATAGAAGCGAATTGGGCCGTTGGTCACGAACATGAGGCCGATTATGGTCGTTTCGAGTATCCGCCCCAGGATGGTACTGTTCGAGAAAAGTTTCTTGTTGATCCGGCCCTCCAGCAGATAGAAAACGCCTCCTATCAGTACTGCAATACCCAGAATAATCAAGACGGCTTTGAGAACCTGGGGGCTGGCGAAAAACCCGGTGACCGCTGACCAGAGCGTCGTTTGCCGGACTGCGATTGCCGTATAGGTTTCGTTGAACGAGTGAGAGAAATCAATCAATTTCTCTCGCTCCGACGTAACGGAGGTGCAGGAGATGCCCACGTCCGGCAATTCAGTATGGTCATTGCTGTTGATTGCCTGAAGTAGGCTTCCTAACGAATACTCGGAATAATTCCAGTTAAGCCCCAACTCATTGCCCACCCGTTCCCACAGCAAAACAGCGAGCCCGGAATATTGGCCGTTTTCGATAATGACGAATGGCGGGCACTCGGCGACCGCAACGTTCAGTGGGGCTGCTTTCTCCGCTTCAATACTCGCGGGAAATGTGGTTGAGGCGATCGATAAAAAAGCGAAAGCCAGAACCAATCTGAGTATCAAAACTGAGTGATTTTTTGAAGAAAAATTGCGCATTAGCTTATCTTTTGATGGCGGTGTGATGGATGGTTACAAGTTTACCCATCTTCGGGTGGTAGTGCACTCAACACACAGTACGATTCAACGTCGTGACCTTTTATGTATCGGCTTCTTACCAGCCTTGGCGGGTTTCCCGTCGCCGGTCTCACGCGGTGGCAATCCGGTGTGTTGGGTCAAGATTTTCTTGCCGGTGCGTCGCTCATGCGCCTGTTTTGTGTTTTTCCTGCGTGATGCCTTGTAGTTATGGGTTGTCTCAGGCTGGTGTTCGGGAACCAGGTGCCGCTCGTCGTCTCCGATCAAATTGGCCTTACCCATTTTCCTGAGCGTCTTGCGGATCAATTCCCAATTGTCCGGGTCGTGATACCTGAGCAGCGCCTTGTGCAGTTTTCTTTGTTTCGGGTCTTTGACGCCCAATACCATTTCAGATTTGTAGCTCACCTTGCGTAAGGGGTTCTTGCCCGAATGGTACATGGCAGTTGCCGTTGCCATGGGCGAGGGGTAGAAGGCCTGCACCTGGTCGGCTTTGAAACCGCTGCGCTTCAGCCACAGCGCCAGGTTGATCATATCTTCATCGGTCGTGCCCGGGTGCGCGGCAATGAAATAGGGAATCAGGTATTGTTCCTTGCCAGCCTCTTTGGAGTATTTTTCGAACATTTTCCTGAAGCGCTCATAGCTGCTGATACCAGGCTTCATCATTTTCGACAACGGACCACTCTCGGTATGCTCCGGTGCAATCTTCAATTGACCGCCCACGTGATGGGTAACCAGTTCCCTGACATACTCCGGGTCCTCCACCGCCAGGTCGTAACGCAGACCGGAGGCAATCAGAACCTTTTTAACCCCGGGCACTGCCCTGGTCTTGCGATATAACTCGGTCAGGGCAGAGTGGTCCGTGTTCAGATTGGAACAAATACCGGGATACACGCAACTGGGCAAGCGACAGGCCGCCTCGATCTCGCGGCTCTTGCAGGCGATGCGGTACATGTTGGCCGTTGGTCCGCCGAGGTCGGAAATGACCCCGGTGAAGCCCGGGACCTTATCCCGTATTTGCTCCACCTCTTCCAGAATCGACTCCTGGGAGCGATTCTGGATGATGCGCCCTTCGTGTTCCGTGATGGAGCAGAAAGTGCAGCCACCAAAACAACCGCGCATGATGTTCACCGAGAAGCGAATCATTTCGTAAGCGGGGATTTTTGCATCTGCATAGGATGGGTGCGGCACACGGGCAAAGGGTGAGCCAAAAACGTAATCCATCTCTTTGGTAGACAGAGGGATGGCCGGTGCATTCACCCACAAATCCAGGTTTCCGTGTTTTTGTACCAGGGCCCTGGCATTGCCGGGGTTGGTTTCCAGGTGTAATACCCGGTTGGCGTGTGCATAAAGCACCGAGTCGTTGCGTACCTTTTCAAACGAGGGCAGGCGTATGACCGTTCGGTCGCGGTCGCGCTGGGGATGAACTTTTAGCTGTATGGGTACTTCGCCTGATGATGGGTCGGCTACCCCATACAAGGCGTTATCCCGGCGCTGCTTCTCGCAGGCATCCATCTCGCGCACATTGACATAGGGGTTCACCACACGATCGACCTTGCCGGGCCGGTCTATCCGGGTGGAGTCGATTTCCAACCAATCAGCAGGTGTATCTTTGCGTATCAATGCCGTACCACGCACATCAGTGATATTGGCAATATCTTCGCCACGGGACAGCCTGAGGGCCACTTCGACCAAAGCCCTTTCGGCATTTCCATACAATAGCAAATCGGCGGTGGCATCCAACAGGATGGAGCGACGCACGCTGTCCTGCCAGTAGTCGTAGTGGGCAATGCGCCGCAATGAGGCCTCGATACCACCCAGGATGACCGGTACATGCGGCCAGGCTTCCTTGCAACGCTGACTGTAGACCAAAGAACAGCGATCCGGACGTTTACCACCCATACCGCCAGGTGTATAGGCGTCATCAGAGCGCATCTTGCGGTCCGCGGTATAGCGATTGATCATGGAATCCATGTTGCCCGCCGCCACGCCGAAAAACAGGTTTGGCTCACCCAGTGTCTTGAACGCATCAGCCGAGTGCCAGTCGGGCTGGGCGATGATTCCCACCCGAAAACCCTGTGCCTCCAGCAGGCGACCGACGATGGCCATGCCAAATGATGGGTGATCCACATAGGCATCGCCCGTGACGATGATGATGTCGCAGGAATCCCAGCCCAGTTCATCCATTTCTGCACGACTCATTGGCAGAAACGGCGCCGTGCCGAAACATTCAGCCCAATACTTTGGGTATGCAAACAACTCGGTTGAAGGTGTGGGAATGACGATTGTGGACATAGGGTGGATCCTGGTTCGGGCGAATAGTATAGCCCAGAGGAGGGACCTCAATATCACTCCAGATACATTATTATCATTGCATCTCCCGGTGCGCGCGTCGCGTATCTCTTTTTGTTCATGGTTCTGACTTATACTCCCTCCCTCAACTCGTCAACACAGGAATAAGGTTTTGTCCAGAGAACGCCATTTTTATCAACCGAAGGACGGGCATCGGTTAGCGCACAACCCATTTAATGCCATCGTCGCACCAAGACCCATTGGCTGGGTCTCAACTAAAAGCTCCAACGGGCAGGTTAACCTGGCTCCATACAGTTTTTTCAACGCGTTTAATTATCAACCTCCGATCATCGGTTTTTCCAGTATTGGTTTCAAAGACAGTGTGAGAAACGCGCAAGAAAGCGGGGAGTTTTGTTGGAATTTAGTCTCCCGATCACATGTTGAAGCAATGAATCAAACCAGTGCTACAGTGCCGAGTGACACAGACGAGTTTGAACTCGCGGGACTAGGCAAGCGCGAGTCAACAATTGTGGGTGCTCCTCATGTGGCAGGCTGCCCGGTGGTCATGGAGTGCAAAACAACCCAAATTGTCCAGCTGCAGACGATTCAGGGGGCAAAGTGTGAGACCTGGCTTGTACTTGGGGAAGTCGTGGGTGTGCATATCCTTGAGACCCTCATCGAAGACGGCGTTTACCAAACCGCCAAGGCAGAACCTGTCATGCGCGGAGGCGGTCAGGCGGACTATTTCGGTATATCCGAGGCAAACAGGTTTCAGTTATTCAGACCCAAAGTGGATTAGGAAAAGCGCTGGCGATTTCAAATCAGGACTCACGTTATTATTAGCCCTCAGAGTTCGCTGGGTTGCTGTTTTGGCATGACCCCGGAGTCGACGGTGTGACTGAGTGTAGCTGGCTCTTCTTTCGATCCTGGAAGTACCTGGCGCCAGGCTTCTTTCCACCAAATCCCGAAATCCTCCAGAATCAGGAATAGTGCTGGAATCAGGATCAGGGTGATCAGGGTGGCGAAGATAATCCCAAATGCCAGCGAAGCGGCCATTGGGATCAGCAACTGGGCCTGCGTGCCGGTCTCAAAAATGGTTATGGGCGCCAGCCCTAAAAAGGTCGTCAGCGATGTTAGCAGGATGGGCCTGAACCTGTAGCGGGCGGCATCGATGACGGCTTTGCGCAATGGCACACCCTCGGCTTTTTCCTTGTTGATATAGTCAACCAGGATCAGGCTGTCGTTCACGACCACACCGGACAACGCAATGATGCCAAAGTAGCTGAACAATGAAACCGGTATGCCGAGAATCCAGTGACCTACCAGTGCACCAATGATTCCAAAGGGGATAACCGACATGATCAACAATGGTTGGGTATAGGAGCGCAATGGAATGGCCATCAATGCATAGATCAGGAACAGTGCCAGGGCCGCACCACTCATTAACTCGCCCTGTATTTCCGTGGCTGATTGGCTTGAGCCGCTGAGTCGTGAGCGCACGCCGGGAAACTGTGCAAGCACCTGGGGTAATTCCTGCTGCAGGATATCTGCGGTAATTTTCTCCGGTTCTGCAATATCTTTGTCAACTTCAGCGCTCAAAAGCACTGCCCGTTCACGGTCAAAGCGCTGGATGAAGAGCGGGCTTTCTGTGATTTCCACTTCGGCAACAGCACTAAAAGGTACACGCCCGCCGCTGGGTGTTCGAATCCGCATTTTATCAAGGTATCCCACCGAGTCGCGCTCATCCTTGGGGAAGCGGACCATGACCTTGACCTCGTCCTGACCACGTTGCACCCGTTGAACCTCATCACCATAAAACCCGGCTCGCACCTGCGAGGCCAGGTCTGCCAGTGTCAGACCCAGTGTTTCGGCTTCAGGCTTGATATTCAGCTTGATTTCCGGTCGACCACGCTCGTAGCTGTTGCGAATATCATAGACACCGGCATAGGCCCGAATCCGCCGCTCCAATTCACGCGATGCCCGGGCAACCTGATCAATGTTGGCACCAATCAGCTGTAGAGATATTGCTGGACCACCACCGGGTCCACCCCCTCTACCACTGAAGCCAAGTTGTTTTACACCAGGAATCTCACCGACTTTTTCACGCCAGAGCCTAAGGATTTCCGCGCCTGTGGGGATGTTACCTTCATCTTTAACGAGTTCCACTACAACCCGGCCGGAGGTCTCACCGGTTGCAATTGCCAGCGAGTGATTGACCACTGCACCAGATTCCTTGCCAAGATTCGCGCTTAATTCCCTGTCCACTTCCTCAAGTCCGATCACCAACTCACGCAGGGCAATATGTGTTTGTGAGGAGGGTGTGCCCTCATTCATTTCAACACTCACCCGCAGAAAATCAGATGCAACATCAGGGAAGAAGACAGCACGTAATACGCCACCAACCAGAAGGCCAATAGATAAAATCAACATGGCCACAAAAACTGAAATTGTGAGGTAACGACGCTTGATGCATTTCTTCAAAAAAGGTGCGTAATATTGATCAACAACATGATGTAAGCCTTCACTGAAGAAACGTTGGAATCGAATAAATATATTATGGGTATCCTCGCTATAGTGTTTGACCTTCATATGTGCCAGGTGAGCTGGAAGAATCAGCTTGGACTCTACGATGGAGAAAATCAGGCATAAAATGACGACCCAACCTATCGGCTTGAAATATTGCCCGGCTATACCACCCACCATCAATATCGGTAAAAAGGCAGCAATGGTGGTCAGTACCCCGAAGGTTGCCGGGACTGCAACCCGCTGCACGCCTTCAACGATATTATCGACCGAGTGTCCCTTGGCGCGCATGTTGGTGTAAGCGGATTCACCCACCACAATGGCATCATCAACCACGATTCCCAGCACCACGATAAAGCCAAACAAGCTGAGCAGGTTGACCGTAATACCGAGGCTGGGTAGAAACAAAAACGCGCCCAGGAAAGCAACCGGCAAGCCGACCATCACCCAGAATGCCAGCTTCAAACGCAAAAAAAGTGACAATGCCAGGAACACCAGCAATGCGCCAAAAGCCAGATTTTTCAACATTAAATCCAGTCGGCCCTGCAGGTAGTAGGTAATGTCTGCCCAATACGCAATGTTGATATCAGCCGGAAGATTGGCCTGGCGCCGATCGGCCCATTCCTTCACCGTGGCGGATATATCCAGCTCACTCTGTAAGCCCACCGACTGAACCTCTATGGAAACCGCCGATTTACCATCAAACTCCGAGAACCGTCCCACGTCCACAAAGCCATCACGAATATCAGCAATATTCTTCAGTAACAGGCGCGTGCCATCGGCGTTAATTCGAATGACGATTTCTTCAAAATCACGACCTACATAGGCCTGACCCTTGGTTCTGACCTGGATATCGCCGGCTTGTGATCGTATCGCACCCGCAGGCAAATCCAGGGAGCCCCGGCGAATTGCATTGGTGACCTCAGCGAGGGTCAGGTCATAAGACTGCAGGGTGTGTTCGCTAACTTCAATACTGATTTCATAATCCCGCGAGCCCGACACCTGGGCTTTGCTGACGCCGGGAAGTCCGACCACTTCATTTCGAATTTGTTTGGCATATTCCTTCAGGGTTCGTTCCGGGACGTCACCATATACGGTCAGGAACAAAACACGTGCTTGAAAACGGGTGCGTGAAACCACAGGTTTTTCGGTGTTATCAGGAAAAGTTGGAATCGCATCGACCCGACTCTTGATTTCATCCATAACTTCCGCAATCTCATAATCGCTTAAAATTTCAGCTCTTACCGTGCCACTGCCACGACGTGCCGTGGACTGAAGCTCCTTGATCCCTTCGACATCCTGTATGGCCTCTTCAATCTTGATCAGGATGCCTTCTTCCACGTCCTCGGGGCTGGCACCCAGAAACGGCATTGAAACCGTGACGAAGTTGGTCTCAATCCTTGGTTGTGACTCCTTTTTGATCGTCACAGCAATAAACGCACCACCGATCAGCAGGATCATCATGAGCAGGTTCGCGGCCACTGAATTGCGCGCGAACCAATCTATCATGGCCATGTATGGGTTGGCCGGTTTCATGGGTTTTCGCCGCCCAATGCCGCAGCCTTGGAATTGACCGGTGCGGAAACGCTTGCAGAATCTTCGCCACTGAACATCAGGCGTGTGCCCGGAATAGGCGCGTCGAGCGTCGTGGTGATGACCATTTCGCCGCCTTTAACTCCACTGGTGATAAAAACCTGGCGTGCCTCAGAGCGCGCCACAACAACATCGCGCACTTCAAGTTCACGGTCTTTATTGGCGACCAGTACGGTATTGTCATTACGCAGCACAAATCGTGGTAAAACCACTACGTTTTCAACATAGCGACCACTGATCTGAGCACGGACAAAGGTGCCCATGCGCAATTCGTCCTGTTGGCTTTCACCTGACAATCCGTAGGGGTCCTGCACGCTGGCCACGGCATACAGTACTCTGCTGGACTCATCCAGCACGCCCTCGGTGCGAATCAGTCGTGCTTGCCAGGTCTTTGTCTCCTCGCCAAAATCTGCTTCCAGGCTAACTTCAGGGTAGTTTTCGAGTTCAGTGTTCATGAAGCGAGGTAGGTCCAGAAAAGCCAGGTCGGCTGCGGCCAGAGGAAGACGAACCTGGGCAGTATCTACTGCGAAGCTGACACCCAAACGTGTTCCCGGTGTTACGTATTGTCCTATATCCACTGTCTTTTCGCGCAACAGGCCATCGTATGGCACCGAGACCTTGGTTCTTTGCAAATCCCGGCGGGCCTTCTCAAGGTCGGCCTCGGCAGCCAGGACATTGGCCAGCGCATCGGCCAATTGCGGTTTACGCATGACAAGGTCTGGCGGGTTGCCCGTCCGGCCGAGGTTACCCCAGTCTTTTATAGCTTGCTCTGACCTGGATTT
>RCNC010001461.1_pt1 | contig 15864 bp, 18 predicted proteins | sample 2041301 | NCBI WGS metagenome assembly RCNC01 (sample SAMN09708231, study PRJNA481090) | Marine sediment metagenome, whole genome shotgun sequencing project. | biome: marine sediment; feature: ocean; material: sediment; isolation source: Sewage treatment plant 13A marine sediment (STP13A) ... | reverse complement strand
CCCAAACCCACGTCACTCGATGTTCCCGGGCGACGGTTTCGAGTCGCTTCCAGAGCTCCAGGTTCTCCGGTGGTCCGCTTTTCCTCTTCCAACCTCGGGCCTTCCAGCCCGGGACCCATTCATTCATTCCTCGAACCAGATATTGGCTGTCGGATACAAAACGGACATGGCAGGACCGTTTCAGGAGGTTGAGGCCGAGGATTCCACTCTGGATAGCCATTTTATTGTTGGTCGTGTCCGGATCGGAGTGCCAGAAATCCTTCCTTCTCCAACTCTCTCCGTCCCAGAATTCTACCAGGCCCGCTGCTCCCCCCGGGTTCGACCGGGTCTTGAACTGATTGCCGAGACAGGACTCATCGGCGTGGATGGTTACAAGTGGTCGATCGGTCATTCGGTCGTGAGCCTCTGGATTTTCAAGTCGGTTGAGGGGCGGCTGGGGCCGAATCGGTTCCCGCCTGAGGGAGGGCTCGGCCTCTCAGTCTTCCCGGACAATGGGTTGATCGGATGCCCGAACCATGATGAGATGCCCCAACAATGGCAAGATAGAAAGGGGATCGCCTTGACGACCAGGGAAGGGGACCTACATTCCCGCCGGAACAACCCCTTATTTAATACACACCTGGAAACCCGTGAGACCGCTCTCCTCCTCACAATCGGCTTACCTCCTCCTGGAGGACGGCCGTGTCTTTCCCGGCTCATCTTTGGGCCTGGAGGGCACGGCTCTCGGCGAGGTCGTGTTCAACACCTCCATGACCGGCTATCAGGAAATCCTGACGGATCCTTCCTATTCGGGCCAGCTGGTCACCATGACGTATCCCCTCATAGGGAACTACGGTGTAAACCAGGAGGATGAGGAGTCCGAAAAGCCTGAGGTCGCCGGGTTCATAGTCAGAGAAGCCTCCCGAATGTATTCGTCATGGAGGGGGGAAGAAGGTCTTCACGGCTATCTGACGGCCAACGGGATCGTCGGGATCAGTGAGGTGGATACCCGGGCTCTCACCCTCCATATCCGCTCTGAGGGCGCCATGCGGGGTGCTATCGCACTCGGCTCCACCCCCCAGGACGAGGTCATGGCTAAGATCCGGAACCATCCCCGGATGGAGGGGCTGGATCTGGCTTGCGGGGTCTCCACCGGTACCCGCTACGAAGTCCCGGCACAGGGGGAAGAACGGTTTCATGTCCTCGCCTATGACTTCGGTGTGAAGGCCCACTCACCCAGGATCATGGCCGAGTTGGGCTGCCGGGTTTCCGTCCTCCCTTCCGACACTCCGGTCGAGGAGATCCTGGCGGAGAACCCGAGCGGCCTTTTCCTGTCGAACGGGCCCGGTGATCCGGCGGCGGTGATGAAAGCCCAGGAGGCCATCCTTGGCCTCGCCCAGCAGGGCACCCCCGTGTTCGGGATCTGTCTTGGCCATCAGCTCATCTCGAGAGCGTTCGGGGCTCAAACCTTCAAACTCCCCTTCGGTCACCACGGCGGGAACCACCCGGTACGGAATCTGGATACTGGAGCGGTGGAGATAACCGCCCAGAATCATGGCTTCGCTGTCGAAATGGACAGCGAAGGAGAGATCCCAGGTGCAGCGGGTCTTCGGGTTACCCATACGAACCTGTATGATGGAACGGTGGAGGGCGTCGCCCATAGGGAATTGCCAGTGTTTTCGGTGCAATTCCATCCCGAAGCTGCACCCGGTCCCCACGATAGCCGGTATCTTTTTGAACGATTTGTAGACCTTATGAGTGCTGAAAACGGTTCGTTATGAGGTGTATCATCGCCACGGCGCCTTGGGTTCTTTTGTGGCAGGCTTGACGACTCGGGGAGCCCGGGGTTACCCTGCTCCCCCTTATGTGGCTGGGCGGCCCTTAACTCCTCCCGGTTACTGACTTAGAAGAAAGTGACAGGCCTTTGATGGCCGGCTTTCGACCTCTTTTCCGTGCTGGGTTTTGGTGGGTGTGTGCCCTCCTGGAGGATTGGATGACCAAAGCGGACCTCGTCGAGCAGGTTGCTGAGGCGATCGGCCCCGGAATCACGAAGAAGGACTGTGCCTTGGTGGTGGACGGCTTCCTGAATGCAGTGAAGCTCGCGCTGGCTGAGGGGGAGAATATCGAGATCCGAGGGTTTGGGACTTTTAAGGTACGCAGCCGCAAGTCCCGGATGGCCAGGAACCCCCGGACCGGGGATCCTGTCGAAGTGCCGTCTCGTTCGGTTCCTGTTTTTAAACCGTCGAAGCACTTGAGGGCCCGGGTGGCCGGTCTGGACCGAATCAGAAGGTTCTGATATCGAGACAACGAGCAACTGGTTAGGGTCCCCGACGGACCCACTACTGGCTGTTTCCTTTTCCCGTACACAACACCGGAGCCGACGCTCTTTGAGCCGCCGGCTCCTTCTCTTTTAACAAAATTGCGGCACGGTGCATCGAAATAAGCGGTGATGGAAACGTCTTCGAAGAAGCCGTCATCGGACGAGGGCCTGGTTAAACGGGCCCAATCCGGAGACCTGCAGGCAATGGACACTCTGGTTTCCATGCACCATGGGAGCGTCTACCGGGCGGCCTTCAGCATTCTTCATGACCAGGACAAGGCATCCGATGCGACACAGGACACATTCTTGAAAGCCTTCAGAGGGCTCCAGACCTTCCGGGGAGAGGCGTCGTTCAAGACCTGGGTCCTTGCCATCGCGGCCAACGAAGCCCGGGGTTTGCTACGGAAGGAAGGGCGGAGGAAGGAATTGGCTCTGGATGCGGTGGGGCCGGTCCAATCGAATGAAGCAGGGGCGGATGAGGTTGTGGAGAGGGATGAGGATAGCCAAAAAGTGAAAAGCCTCCTTACCCATCTGCCGGAAAAACAGCGGGAAGCCGTGACCTTGAGGATTTTTGGTGAGCTCAGTTTTCGTGAAATTGGAGTATTGATCGACTCCAGTGAGGGGGCTGCTAGAGTGAACTACCACCATGGGATTCGGCGCCTTCGGGAGATGATGGAATGACAGGATCAGCCTGTGAGGGAATCAAGGATCTCCTTGCGGATGTTGCATCAGGGGTCCTTCCGCCGGAGGAGGTAGGTCCGATCCAGGACCATCTCCTCTCTTGTGCGGACTGCCGGGCCGAGTTGGAGCTCCTTCGAGCCCTTCGTGCCCCTCTGGCCAATGAGTCTGCGGTTCCGCCGAACCTGGAGGCCAGGGTCCAGAACAGGGTACGAGAGGAATTCGGAGAGGCGCTGACGGAAGGTGCCGATTCCGGAATCGCAGAGATCGGGAACCGGCAGGGACGCCGGTGGGCTCCCGCCTGGGCTCTTTCCTCCGCAGCCGTGGTTGTTTTGGCCCTGGGTACAGGGATCATCTGGAATCGGATCAGTACCGATGGAGCCCTGGATCCGCTGGCCGTTGCTTCCCAGGAACCCCTTCCCGAGGCCTGGTTGTGGGACGATGGGATGGTGGCCGGAGCCCCTGTTTTTGATGGTTTGTCGGATGAGGACCTTGAAGCACTTCTAGAGGAGTTCGAAGGATGATACGTAAGGCCATCCCAACCCTGACTTTGGCGGCAATTTTGGCGCTGGCCGGAGCCCCCGCTTTCGCGGCAGGTCAGGTGACGCCGCCACCGGGGGCACAGAGGCAGCGTGTGGAACTCGAGCAAAGGCTTCAACGGGGTTTCTACCGTCAACTCCAGAGCCAGCTCCAACTGGAACCGGTTCAGGTGGAAAAGCTCCAAGGCGTGACGAGGTCCTTCCAGGAGGAGCGGAGGACACTCAATAGGTCCCAGGCTTCTCTTAGGTATAAGCTCCGAGATCCAGGCCTTGTGGACATGCCCGAGGAGGATGCCCGGACTCTCCTGCAGGAAATGGTGGACCTCCAGGAACAAGAGCTGGCCCTCTATAAAAGAGAACAGGCCGAGCTTCTCGAGTTCGTAACCCCAACCCAGCTCATTCGCCTCTACCGCCTGAGGGATGATCTTGGCCAACGTGTCCAACAACTTCGCCAGGGCCGAGGCCAGGGAGGTGGCCGTGGTGTCGGGGGTGGGAATGTGGGGACCCTCGACCGAACCCGAACCCCGGGGGGCCGGGACCTGCGTTGACGACAGGGCCTTCCGGTTCTAACCTTTTTGGGAGGGCCTTCCGCCCTCCCTTTTTTTTCTATGCAGATTCTAATTCTCTTCTTCGCATCCTACCGTGATCTCCTGGGTACAGGAGAAACCTCCCTGACATTGCCGGAGGGGACCTCGGTTTCCGGGTTGGTCGCGGATCTCCGGGGCCGTGGGGGTCCGTTCCAGGCCCTTCCTCCTTTCCCGGTCGTGGCGGTGAATGAGGAGTACTGTTCTGAGGACCGGATACTGATTGATGGGGACGTTGTGGCCTTCATCCCTCCGGTCGCAGGGGGGTGAGCATGGTTATTACGTCGGTGACCACGGATGTAATCTCCCCGGGGGAGGTGACTCGGGACCTGCCATCGCAGGCTGACGGAGCCTGTGTCCTTTTTCTGGGTGTGGTCCGGGACCACAATGACGGGCGAGAGGTCACCGGGTTGGAATACGAGGTATACCAGGGGATGGCTGAGAAAACCCTGGCGGCCATCGCCATGGAGGCCTCCCACCGATGGGGGACCGACCGGATTACGGTCATCCACCGGGTAGGGAATCTCCAGATCGGGGAGGTGAGCACTGCCATCGGGGTGGCAACCCCCCATCGGGGAGATGCTTTCGAGGCTTCCCGCTACATCCTGGAGGAGCTGAAGCAGCGCCTCCCGATCTGGAAGCGGGAGCACTATGTGGATGGGGATTCGGACTGGCTGGGAGGACCCGAGACGGGGAGGGGCAGGGAGGGATGAGCGAATCGGATAGGCGTGGGTTGGTCGATCAGTTTGGTAGGAGGGTGGAGTACCTCAGGATATCGGTTACCGACAAGTGTAACCTCCGCTGTGTCTATTGCATGCCGGAAGAGGGTCTCCCCTGGCTCAAGAAGGACCAGCTGCTGAGCTACGAGGAAATCCAGACCATCGTAAAGGTTCTTGCCCCCATGGGTCTCCGACGGGTTCGACTCACAGGGGGGGAACCCCTGGTCAGGAAAGATCTCCCTCGGCTGGTGGACCTCATTGCTTCTGTCCCTGGAATCCAGGATCTCTCCGTCTCTACGAATGCTGTATTGTTGAAAGACCTGGCCCAGCCTCTTAAGGATGCCGGGGCCACCCGGGTGAATATTTCTCTGGACTCCTTCCGGGAGGATCGAGTGGACGCCCTCGCTCGTCGTCCCGGGACCTTCGAGAAAGTCCTGGCGGGCCTGGAAGCGGCGGAGAAGGCCGGACTGGAACCCATCAAAATCAATGTTGTGCTGCTCCGCGGGAAAAACGACGACGAAATCCAGGATTTCGCCGAGGTGACCCGGGACCGGCCCTGGCATGTGCGATTCATCGAGATCATGCCCACGGGAGCCAATCTAGACCTCAGTTCCGACGACTTCTTCTCTTGTCAGGAGGCGTTGGACCGGCTTCGGAGCCTGGGAGAGCTGGAAGCGGTTTCCGGCCCCGAGGGCAACGGCCCAGCCGTCTATCATCGGTTTCCCGGCGCGAAGGGAACGGTGGGTGTCATTACGCCCATGAGCCACAACTTCTGCGACGACTGCAACCGACTGCGTCTCACCGCCGACGGGCAGCTCAGACCCTGCCTGTTCGGAACCCTCCAGACCAACCTCAGGGATCCCCTCCGGGCTGGAGAAGACCTTGTTCCCCTCATCCACGAAACCCTCCGAACCAAGCCCGAACGGCATGACCTGGTTCAGGGAAGTGACGTGGGTTCAGGCGGCCTCATCGCCCTCTCCCAAACGGGCGGATGAACCCCGGCACCGGGGCTGGGTGACTTTTTTCACACAGACCACATTTCTTCCGTTGACACCCCTACGGGGCCCCGGTAGGTTGCCCCGAGGGTCCCTGTGTTTATTCCATTCCTGCGTACTCTGGGGAACGTTATGGTCAACAAGATTACGGTAATTGGTGGTGGTCACGTCGGAGAGAGCTGTTCTCTGCTGGCGAGCCAACAAGAGCTAGCCAAAGAGGTCATCCTTCTAGACATCCTCGAAGGCGTCCCGATCGGGAAAGGCCTGGATCAGTGGGAGGCCGCACCGGTCCTGGGTTTCGACACCCGGGTAAGGGGAACCAACGACTGGGCTGACGCTGCCGGCACGGACATTTTCATCTTGACCGCTGGTGTGGCGCGGAAACCTGGTATGGACCGGGAAGACCTCCTGAAGATCAACGCCGGGATCGTGAAGTCCTGCGCCCAGAATATGGCCAAGTATGCGCCGGACTCCATCATCATCGTGGTATCGAATCCCCTGGACGTCATGGCCTACGTGGCGTTCGAGAACTCCGGGTTCCCCAGGGAGCGGGTTTTTGGCATGGCCGGCATTCTGGACACTGCCCGCTTCCGTTCTTTCCTGGCCCTCGAGATGGACGTGAGCGTGGAAGACATCCAGGCTCTGGTCCTGGGTGGACACGGTGACAGCATGGTTCCGCTGGTGAGCTATGCCTCCGTGAGCGGTATCCCCCTCACCTTCTTCCTGGACAAGGAAACCCTGGATCCCATCATCACCCGGACCCGGAAGGGCGGGGGAGAGATCGTCGGGTACCTGAAGACGGGAAGCGCCTACTACGCTCCTGCAGCCGGAGCCGTCCAGATGGCTGAAGCCATCGTCAAGGACAAGAAGCGGATCTTCCCCTGCTCCTGCTACCTCCAGGGTGAGTACGGCCAGGAAGGCCTCTTCATCGGCGTGCCGTGCAAAGTGGGTAAGGGAGGCATGGAGGGCATCATCGAAGTGCCCCTCTCCGACGACGAGAAAGCCGCGTTGGACAGCAGCATGACTGCCGTCAAAGGCACCATGGCCGAGCTCGCCAATCTGGACTACTAGGGGGTTCGCCCGTTCAAGGGCGAAGGCCTCAAGGCCAAACAAGCGGGGTGGTTCCGGGACACCCGGGACCACCCCTCCTCCAAGGCTACCTGAGCACCGGGAGATACGATGCGTCGGGTCATAAGTCTCTACCGCACATCGGTGGGGAAGAAATTCTACATGGCCGTGTCGGGGGCGATCCTTATTGGATTCCTCGTTGCCCACATGATCGGGAACCTCAAGATGTATATGGGGGCCGATTCATTTAACCACTACGCAGAGTTTTTGAGGGAGATCGGGTATCCCATTCTCCCCCATATGGCCGGGCTCTGGCTTTTCCGGATCGTTCTGCTGGGTTGCGTAGGATTGCACATGCTTTCGGCGTGGCAAGTCTATACCCAGAGCAAGAATGCCCGGGGGAGCAAGTACACGAAGGAAGATTCCCTTTCCTTCGCATACGCTTCCCGGACCATGCGTTGGGGTGGGGTCATCATCGGCACGTTCGTCGTGTATCACCTTCTCCACTTCACCATCGGAACCGCCCATCCCGAGTTCGTTCATGGGGAAGCCTACCAGAACGTCATCATTGGATTCCAGAGTCTTTGGGTGATCGGTTTCTATGTCCTCGCATTGGTGATGGTGAGCTTTCACGTATACCACGGACTTTGGAGCGCTTTCCAGACCGTGGGGGCGAACCATCCCAAGTACAATCCTTACCGGCGGCCTCTGGCCCTGGTTCTGTCTCTCCTGCTCTTCCTCGGGTTCATGACTGCACCGGTGGGGGTAGCGACAGGGTTCCTGACGATCTAGAGGTTCCGGCAACGGAATCCAACGCATACGAGTGGAGGTTTCTGGGGATATGGAGCTCAACGCAAAAATTCCATCCGGCCCCATCGAACAACACTGGACCAAACACCAGTTCGACATGAAGCTGGTGAACCCGGCCAACAAGCGGAAATACAACGTTATCGTGATTGGTTCGGGGTTGGCCGGGGCAGGGGCCGCTGCCACCATGGGGGAGCTGGGCTACAACGTCCGGGTCTACACCTACAATGACTCGGCCCGAAGGGCCCATTCCATTGCGGCCCAGGGTGGCATCAACGGCGCCAAGAATTACCAAAATGATGGGGACAGCATCTTCCGCCTCTTCTACGATACGGTGAAGGGTGGGGACTACCGGTCACGGGAATCCAACGTGTACCGCCTGGCCGAGGTGAGTCTGAACATCATTGATCAGGCCGTGGCTCAGGGTGTGCCCTTCGCCCGGGAATATGGCGGCCTCCTGGCCAACCGGTCTTTTGGAGGCGCTCAGGTTTCCCGGACCTTTTATGCAAGGGGCCAAACGGGCCAACAGCTTCTGCTTGGATGCTATCAAGCCCTTCAGAAGCAGGTTCATGCCGGGAACGTTAAAGTCTTCTCCCGTCATGAGATGATGGACGTCGTACTGGTGGATGGTGTGGCCAAGGGTGTGGTGGTCCGAGACCTGGTGAGCGGACGGATTTGGTCCGACACGGCCGACGCGGTGGTTTTGGCGACCGGCGGCTATTCCAACGTCTTCTACCTGTCCACCAACGCGAAGGCGTGTAACGTCACGGCGGCCTGGAGGGCACACCGGAAGGGTGCCGGCTTCGCCAATCCGTGCTTCACCCAGATTCACCCCACATGCATCCCGCCTTCAGGCGACGAACAGTCCAAGCTCACGCTCATGAGCGAGTCTCTCAGGAACGATGGGCGTATCTGGGTGCCCGCTAAGGAAGGCGAGGGCAGGGCGGCCGGGGACATCCCCGAGGGCGAACGGGACTACTATCTGGAACGGTTCTATCCATCCTTCGGGAATTTGAGCCCCCGGGATGTTTCTTCTCGTCGGGCCAAGGAAATGGTGGACACGGGGCACGGCGTCGGGGAACTGAGGAACGGGGTCTACCTCGACTTCAAGGACGCCCTTGGACGCCTGGGTGAGGGTGCCATCAGGGAGAGGTACGGCAATCTCTTCAGTATGTATGAGAAGATCACCGGAGAGGACCCGTACAAGGTCCCCATGCGGATCTACCCGGCGCCTCACTACACCATGGGCGGCCTCTGGGTGGACTACAACCTCCAGACTACCGTACCGGGTCTCTTCGCTGCCGGTGAGGCCAATTTCTCCGACCACGGCGCTAACCGACTGGGAGCCAGTGCCCTCATGCAGGGGATGGCCGACGGGTACTTCGTTCTTCCTCTTACCATCGGCGATTGGTTGGCCAGGGTAAAACCGGGGGATACTTCCACGGACCACGCGGCCTGCAAGGATGCCGAGCGGGGCGTGAAGGAGAAGATGGACAGCCTCCTGGCCGTGGGCGGGAAGACCTCGGTGGACGCCTTCCACAGGAAGCTTGGAAAGGTCATGTGGGACAACTGTGGAATGAGTCGGGATGCATCCGGACTGAAGGGCGCCATCGACGAGATCAAGGTCCTTCGAGAAGAGTATTGGAAGGATGTCCGGGTTCTCGGAAACGGGGAATCCTTCAACCAATCCCTGGAAAAAGCCGGGCGCGTAGCAGATTTCATGGAGTTCGCAGAGACCATGTGCTACGACGCTCTGAAGCGTGACGAATCCTGCGGTGCCCACCTACGGGTTGAGCACACCGACGATGAGGGTGAGGCCAAGCGGGACGATGAAAACTTCGCCTTCTCATCGGTTTGGGAGTTCAAGGGCGTTGGAGAGGACCCGGCCCTGCACAAGGAACCACTGACCTTCGAAAACGTGCCCCTCTCCACGAGGAGCTACAAATAATGGATCTCACACTTCACGTATGGCGGCAGAACGGGCCCAATGACAAAGGGCGGTTCGACACTCTTCCGGCCAAGAACATCAGCGAGCACATGTCTTTTCTGGAGATGCTCGACCTGGTGAATGAGGAGCTGATCGAAGCGGGCAAGGAACCCATCGCCTTCGATCACGACTGCCGGGAGGGCATTTGCGGGACCTGTGGACTCATGATCAACGGTGTTCCTCATGGTCCACTGAGCCTGACCACAGCCTGCCAGATTCATATGAGGCACCTGAAGGGCGCGACGGAAATCTGGATTGAGCCCTGGAGAGCCACCGCCTTCCCGATCATTAAGGACCTGGTGGTGGACAGAACCGCCATGGACCGAATCATCGAGGCGGGAGGTTACGTCTCGGTCCGAACCGGGAGCCCCCAGGACGCCAACGCCACCCCTATCAGGAAAATCGATGCGGACATGGCCATGGACGCGGCCATCTGCATCGGGTGTGGTGCCTGTGTCGCTGCATGCCCCAACGCTTCGGCCATGCTCTTCACCTCTGCCAAGGTTGGGCACCTGGGGTTCCTGCCCCAAGGCCAACCCGAGCGATACGAGAGAGTGCTGAATATGGTTCATGTGCAGGACGAAGAGGGTTTCGGGAACTGCACGAACCATGGTGCCTGCCAGAACGCCTGCCCGAAGGGGATCAGCGTGGACTTCATCTCCCGGTTGAATCGGGATCTGATCAAGGCGACCTTGATGCACAAACCCTACGAGATTACGGCGGTTTAGATCGGCATAGGATTCCGAATCCAAGGAGGGGGGGCTCCCCTCTTCTTCGGTTTCGGATTAGGATTCTGGAAGGGTCGGCTTCAATCCGAAGTCGGCCCTTCCGTTCTTTGGCGGTTGTGATCCTCGCACTCTCCGAACCGAACGGCAGGAACCGAGTCGTAGATGACTGTTACTAGGAAGGGAAGATGAAACCTCTTAGAAGAGCTGTGGCGGGGCTGGCCCTGTTTGCCCTTGTGGGTTGTGGAGACGGCGGGGCGCCCGCCGTTGAGTCCTTTCAGCCCTCTCTGGTCAACCGGGACACGGCATCCGAAGTGGACCTGTCGGAAATGACAACAACGGCCTCCGGCCTCAGTTACATGGATCTGGCCGTCGGAGATGGGAACGAGACCGTGCATGGCGAGAGCGTCACGGTCCACTACATCGGGTGGTTCCTTGACGGGGAGAAGTTCGACGCCAGCGTGGATAAGGGTGTCACCTTCGACTTCGACCTGGGAACGGGAAGTGTAATTGCCGGTTGGCACGAAGGCGTGGCCGGGATGCGTGTGGGCGGCATTCGCCGTCTGGTCATTCCGCCTGACCTGGCCTATGGCGCTGCCGGTCGTTCCGGCATCCCTCCGAATTCCACCCTGGTCTTCGATGTGGAGCTCTTTCAAGTAGGGGAGGGTTGAGAACATGACCGACACGAAACGTAAGTCTCCTAGCCGGAACGCCGAGTGGAAATCCGCCGGTCTTATCCTCCTGTCTCTGGGAGTACTTCTGATGCCAGCAGCCTGTGATAGCGAAAGCAGCCCCACCGGTCCCACGGACCCGACCGAGTTGACGTTCGCCGGTGCGTTGGGGGTGGACCTGAACGCCATGACAAAAACGGCCTCGGGTCTGTACTACCAGGACCTGGTCGTAGGCGACGGGGAGGAAGCCTCGGCATCCGACGAGGTGACCGTTCACTACACGGGATGGCTCCATACCGGGACCGTGTTTGATTCCAGCATCGGGGGACAGCCGATCACTTTCCCCCTGTCGGGTGTGATCGCTGGTTGGACGGAGGGTGTATCGGGAATGAGAGAGGGAGGGAAGCGGAAACTGGTCATCCCGTCCCAATTGGCCTACGGGGCAAACGGAATTCCGGGAACGATTCCGAGATACGCTACCCTGGTTTTTGATGTGGAGCTCATCGAGATCGTGGCGTCCTGAGTGGGATCCATCGATAGGAAGAGCGGCCGGCCCGATCAGATTCGGGCCGGCCGCATATTGTGTCCGGTTGCTGTGGATCAGTGTGGGTTTGGATTCCGGTCCTGCACCCCTACAGCTTCGGCAGGGTCACTCCCTGCTGGTTCATGTACTTGCCCTTCCTGTCGGCGTAGGCCACCTCGGGCTCTTCATCTCCCTGGAAGAAGAGAAGCTGGGCGATGCCCTCTCCCCCGTAGATCTTGGCCGGGAGGGGAGTCGTGTTGGAGATCTCCAGGGTCAGGTAGCCGCACCAGGTCGGCTCCAGGGGCGTGACGTTCACGATGATCCCACACCGTGCGTAGGTACTCTTTCCCACGCACACCACCAGCGTGTCCCGAGGTACCCTGAAGTACTCCTCGGTCCGGGCCAGGGCGAAGGAGTTCGGAGGGATGATGCACTCATCCGCATGGACGTCTACGAAGGACCGGTCATCAAAATCCTTCGGGTCCACCACGATGTTGTGGACGTTGGTGAAGACCTTGAACTCCGGGGCCACCCGGATGTCGTACCCAAAGGAGGAGAGGCCATAAGAGATGTTTCCTTCCTTCACCTGGCCTGGGTGGAAGGGTTCGATCATCCCATGTTCCTCCGCCATTTGGCGAATCCATCGATCATTCTTGATGCTCATAAATCCCTGGTTGACTAGGGTTCTGGGGTTCTGCTCCGGGTACCTGCACGGTGGCTGTCCGGGAGGGTGGAGGCGCCCAAGATAGGGGGTCCGATTGCCCCTATGCAAACGGCATGGAACATGCTCATTTCCACCGTTCGGAGAGGGCCGGTACCTTTCTTGACCTTCACCGGAGGCTCGTCTACATTCGGGCGTCCGAAAAAGTGACCTTTTTCACACACGTATAGGGCGTTCCCATGGCGGGATCCTATGTACCTCTTCTGATCCTCTTCGCGGCTTCCATCGTCGCGGCCCTCGGCTTCGTTGCCGTCTCTACCATTCTCAACCCGAGAAGGCCCACTCCCCAGAAGGAAATGCCTTACGAGTCGGGGATGATTCCCCTTGGGGACACCAGGGCCCGATTCTCCGTGAAGTTCTATATGGTGGCGATCAGTTTCATCATTTTTGATTTGGAAACGGTGTTCCTGATTCCATGGGCGGTCCGGGTGAGAGAGCTGGGCTGGAGTGCTTTCCTGGCGGTGACCATGTTTGTCATCGTCCTGGCAGTTGGTCTTTTGTATGAGTGGAAAAAAGGAGGCCTCGAGTGGGATTGAACGAAAAGGCTCCTCCTGCGGTGGTCGGGAAGTCGCCCGGGCTCCTGGGAGAAGGGACCCCTGCCTTTCTGACCTCGAAAATCGATTTCCTGGTTAACTGGGCCCGACGGAACTCTCTCTGGCCTATGCCCCTCGGCACCGCCTGCTGCGGAATCGAGATGATGGCCTCCTATGCGAGCGATTTCGATCTGGCTCGGTTCGGCATGGAAAGAATGTCGTTCAGCCCTCGCCAGGCCGACGTCCTCATCTGCGCAGGCAGGGTGACCTACAAGTTTGCGCCGGTTTTGCGCCGGATTTGGGACCAGATGCCTCAGCCCAAGTGGTGCGTGTCCATGGGCGCCTGTGCCAGCACAGGCGGGGTCTTCGACGTCTACTCCATGGTTCAGGGGATCGACACGATTGTTCCGGTGGATGTGTACATTCCGGGATGCCCTCCCCGGCCCGAGAGCTTGATCTACGCTCTCATGATGGTCCAGGAGAAAATCAGGCAGGAGAGCCTCGCCGACCATCAGATCCTCCGGGCGGAGGATCCGCTGAAGGTGGGAATGCCTCAGGTAGACGCAGAAGAGATCACCTCGATCTCGGGACCCTTCGGGAACTCCACCAGGCAGAACAAGGTGAGTGGCTCCGTACAGACTGACGTTATCAGCCGTCCCGGCGACAGACTCCCCTAAGGAATCAGGGCAGAAAGGGCAGCTTCATGGCTGACGATAAATCGAGATTCGAATCGGTTGCGGCAGGGCCGAAACCTTCATCGGAGGTGGAGTTGCCCTCCGTGGGGATCGAATCTTCCTCGGAAGTCCACCCTTCGGTGATGGCCCTCCAGGACCTGTTTGGGGACGCCGTTTTGAAGACCGAGGTGGTGGCCGGAAACCAGCACATCGTGTTCCTCCCACCGGAACGGAACCTGGAGATCCTGACCTGGCTCCGTGACGACCCGGAACAACAATACGACCTCCTTAGGGACGTGACGGCCATCGATTACGGTGGAGGCAGGCCCCTTCAGGTCGTTTACCAGCTTTTCTCCTTCTTCCATAAGTACGCCCTGCGGGTGAAGTGTGAGCTGCCCTTGGACGCTTTGGAGATCGAGTCTGTATGCGGCCTATGGATAGCGGCCGATTGGCTGGAACGGGAGGTTTTCGACCTCTTCGGCATCACTTTCAACAACCATCCGGACCTCCGGCGCATTCTGATGCCCCCGGACTACGCCGAAGGGCATCCGCTTCGGAAGGACTTTCCTCTGAGAGGGAGGTTCTCCAGGGCGGAGCAGACCAAGAGGGCTTTGAGCCAGGATCTGGAGCACTACTACTTCGAATCCGAACTCGAGCAGGGTGGTGAGCCCCAGTCCCTCCCGCCGGCGGAGGCCCCAGCGGCCCTTCCCCCGGCCGAGGGCGGGAGTTGAGGTAGGGACTGGAGCAGGAGCCTCCCATCGGGAGCTTCTGAGGACTAGGCAAGAGCGCGAAACGGGATACGAGATATATGGCCCATAAAACCGTCGAGTTCACTCTCGGCCGCAACCCTGAGATGGGAGTGGATGGGAAGCCCGTGATGGGCCCCCTGGCCCCCATTGATCTCCCGGAACCCGATATCGAATCCGACAACATGTTGGTGAATTTCGGGCCCCAGCACCCGGCGACACATGGGGTGCTTCGTCTGGTATGTGAACTGGACGGGGAGACCGTGGTCAAATGCACGCCCCACATCGGGTACCTCCACTCCTCTTTCGAGAAGCTGGGAGAGTACCGGACGTGGAATCAGATCGTCACCCTGACGGACCGGATGGACTATCTGGCCCCTCTCATCTACAACTGCGCTTACGTCATGAGCGTAGAAGCCATGATGGGGCTCGAGGTGACGGAGCGGTGCAAGTTGACCCGGGTCATCATGATGGAATTGGACCGGATCTTCGGCCACCTCCTTTGGTTGGGCAGCTTTTCGATGGACGTGGGAGCCTTTACCCCCTTCCTCTATACGTTTGAGGAGCGGGAGAGGATCTACACGCTCCATGAAGCGTTCACAGGGGCTCGCATCACGACATCGGCCACCCGGGTTGGGGGGATGATGTCGGAAATGCCCGAGGGATGGACCCAGGGTGTTCGGGACTTCTGTAACGGCCTGCCCCGGACCCTGGATGAGTGTGAGACCCTCCTCAACGAAAACGGACTCCTTCTTGGAAGGACCCAGGGCATCGGAGTCATCTCCGGGCCCGAAGCTCTGAACTACGGCCTGACCGGAGCGAATCTCAGGGGTAGCGGTGTTCCGTACGACGTCCGAAAAGACCAACCCTACTACGATTACGAGACCTACGACTTCGAAATCCCGGTAGGTGAGCACGGTGACTGCTATGACCGGTACCTGTGCAGAATGGAGGAGATGCGGCAGAGTCTGCGGATTCTTCATCAGGTCCTGGACAGGTACGAAAAAGCCACCGGGCCCATGGACATTCAGGATCCTCGGATCACCCTTCCGTCGAAAACGAACGCCATGAACGACATGGAGTCCATGATCCATCACTTCAAGCTCGTCACCGATGGCATCCATGCTCCTCCGGGTGAGTCCTACTTCCCGATTGAGGCTTCCAAGGGTGAGTTGGGGATGTACGTTGTGAGCGACGGGGGAACCAAGCCGGTCCGGTGGAGGGTCAGGCCTCCTTCCTTCGTGAACCTGGCGGCTCTGCCCAAACTTCTGGAAGGCCATCTCGTCGCCGACCTGATCACCGTAAATGCCAGCATCGACATCGTACTGGGGGAAATTGACCGATGAGTGAAGCGCGGAGAACCCCCTTCAAAAACCCGGGTTGGGCGGGGAATGCGGGTGAGTTCGACCTCACCGAAGCCCAAATCCGGGGCGACGACTATGTCGGGAAACGCCCGCCGGAGGGTGGACATCCTTCCGGGACGTCGACGTATCCCTACATGCTCGCTGAGAAGGACCCCGAGGCCCCTCTTTTTGAAGGGGCTTATAAGGAGAGGCTGGAGAAGATTCGGAGCAGGTACCCCGATTCCCGCTCAG
>RCNC010001460.1_pt1 | contig 15866 bp, 16 predicted proteins | sample 2041301 | NCBI WGS metagenome assembly RCNC01 (sample SAMN09708231, study PRJNA481090) | Marine sediment metagenome, whole genome shotgun sequencing project. | biome: marine sediment; feature: ocean; material: sediment; isolation source: Sewage treatment plant 13A marine sediment (STP13A) ... | reverse complement strand
GCATACAGTGACGCTATGGAAACCGGTAATGTTCTCCATCAATCACAGGTTTATGCCAATATGAAAAGTTGGCAAGGTTATAGAGAATTGGACATTGGTGATTACATCTACATATCTGTAGTTTGGGGTATTTTGTGATATATTATCATATCATAGGTTTTCGGAGGTGTCGTTTTCTGCAGATTCAGTGTATCTGTGCCAGCAACGTACATCTGTTTTTCTGGCATTGCTTGGCCAATGACATCATTCCAAGCAAAGGTTAATATGGATTCTATAGCATCTAAACTTAAATCACTGGCGGTCAGCCTCGGTGCCGACCTTGTCGGAGTAACCACCAAAGAAATCCTGGCTGACGGGCCGCCTTCCGCCGATCCATCTTACCTGCTACCGACGGCAAATTCGGTTATCTCGTTTGCGCTATCTTTAGATAGAGATAAGGTGAGGAGCTTTATCAGTAAAACGAAATGGCGACCTCATTGCCTCAACCGAAAATCCGTAGTTCAGAAGCTCTATATGATCGGCGATAGAATCGCCGAACAGCTTAGATCAGAAGGTTTCGAAGCTGTTAACGTAGACATCAACAGCAATTATCGACCCGAAAAAAAAGCCAAGAATGTTGCCGAGATGACTGAGTTTCATCCCGATTTTTCTCATCGCTATGCCGCACTCGCTACCGGACTTGGTCGCTTGGGTTGGAGCGGTAATTTGTTGACCAAGGAGTATGGAGCACTGGTTGAGTTGGGTAGCGTCCTTACCTCCGCTCGCCTGACACCCGATATGCCCATTCCGGACGAAGACCATCCTTGCGACAGATGCAAAATGTGTAGCTTGGTCTGCCCCGTGGAAATGATTCGATCTAAAGAATCAATTAAAGTTACTGTCGCCGGTATTACCGAAATTATTTCCAACAAGCGTCCGAACACATGCTGCTGGATCGGTTGCAGCGGCTATGAGGGTTTGGCGGTTTCCGGTACTTGGTCCAACTGGAGTCCGTATCGTCTGGGACGCCATTTACCAGAGGACAAGTGGGAACTTGATAAGCTATGCATCAGCTTGCAGAAATCGGACCCCCAGATGCAGGATGATCACAGCAGCCTTACCGACTACCGACACGCTGTTTTTGATCCTGACTGGTTCTATTACACAGTATGCGGCTTTTGCCGCAGCGTGTGTTGGCCCCACCGGGAGGATCGACTCGCCAATCGTAAACTCATTATTAAATCGGGCACCGCCGCTTTAAAACTTGACGGTTCTCATGCGGTTGCTAACGAGAGCGCAATCGAGGTACCAACGCCCTTCGGACTAAATGTGGTCTTACAAAATTCGGAACTGTCGGAAGAAAAACTCATAACCCGTGAATGGCCAGGGCAATTCCCTTTGGACCGTGAGGTGATTAAATATTTGAAGGAGACGAAGGTATAGGGTGCCACAACAACCTTTAGGGCTCAACTGATCTTCGTGCTTCCATCGCAGATTTGTGCAGGCTGTATCTAAGCATGTTGACCCAGAAGGGTTGGCAATCGGTGTTGACAACAATGAAGGGGTGTTGAAGGTTGCCATTACAACACCGGCACATATTATAACGGCACGCAAACCTGTAGTTTCTCAAAGATAGTTTTAATACTTTATGTTGATCGTCACGCGCCCTTAAAGGAAGGCTCCCGTTTCTCCAGCCGTGCGGTCAAGGCTTCCTGAAAATCCGAGCAACCGAAAAGTCGGTTCAGGACCTCGTTTTCCAAATCAAGCGCCCGGGTCACCTCGGCTATCAGGGGTTTGTGCAGAATAGCCTTGGTCTGACGCACAGACAGCCAGGCACCTCCGGGTGGTACGAGCGCCAACATTCTTTCCCGGGCATACGGCAGCAGTTCTTCGTGGGGCAAAACACGGTTGACAATACCCATATCGCACAGTTCCTGCGCGCTCATTTTTTCCCCGAAAAACATGATCTCCTTGGCCTTTTGAAATCCCACCACCCGGGGGAGAAGATAACTTGAAGCCAGTTCAGGTGATATACCTATCCGCACAAAAGGAAGCTTTGCCCAGGCATGCTCGGATGCATAAATCAGGTCAGCACAGGCCAGGGGAATGGTGAATCCGCCGCCAATGGCCAGGCCGTTCATGGCCACGATGACCGGCTTGTCCAGCTGCCACATCCTCAAACACAATTTTTTCAGAGCAATGTCCTGGAAATCGATGCGGCTCTTGGTTTTCTCATCCAATGCTTCCAGTTCCGAAAAATCAAAATACCCCCCGCTGCTGAAAGCCTCCTTCAAGGGGTCGTCCTCTTCCGGATGCCGGGCACCGGTGATGATCACACCTTTGACGGTATCGTCCTTATCCGCCATATCCACGGCGTCATACAATTCCAGCAGCAGCACCATGGTCAGGGCATTCTTGATTTCCGGCCGGTTCAGAGTAATCTCGACAACACCGGTTTCACTATCCTTTTCGTAGATGATGTTTTTGAATGTATGATTGTTCATTACCATCTCCTTCAATACTTTCTATTGCCTTAACAGTGTTTTCAAATTGCGGGTTAAAAGGCGTTCTCCCGAATTACGCCTAACCGTACATTAAGTCTATTATGGATTCCCACCTCCGTGGGAATGACGACACGCTGTAAAAAACCCTGAAGTGAAATATTTGTTGATAGCGGCGAAGCCGCGTCTTGTAAAAATTGCGCGGCAATTTTTACTTCTAGAATTTTGATGCTGCCTCCTCCAATAGCACCTGCGTCTCTTTGCTGAACCAGCAGTCAAGAAACCGTTCATTCTGTTCCACATGATTTTCAGCATATTTTTCATTTATGGATGCTACCTGGGTTGCCTTCATCAACGCGAATGCCCTCTGTGGATAACCGGCAATGGTCTTGATCCTATCCACAGCCCGTTCCTTTGCGCTGCCCGGCGCCACGATCTCATCCACCAGTCCCATATCAAATGCTTTTTCCGCTTTTACAAATTCGCCATGATATATTATTTCCAGAGCAATTGGATGGCTTACCACCTGACCCAGTATCATCAGGGCCAGATAGGGCACCGGAAGCCCCAGCTTGATTTCGTTCAGGCCCAAAAGCTTTTTACCGGCAGCTGCAATGCGAAAATCAGCGGCGATCCCCAGTATGGTTCCGCCTGCAATGGCATGGCCCTCTATTGCCACAGCCGTGGGTACAGGCAACGCATACAGATCGTGAATCACGGTGCTAAAGCTGATCATGAAATCCCGCACCCCCGCACGATCCAACTGGATCAATTCCGGCAGGTTAAACCCCATACTGAAAAATTTTTCATTGCCGGAGAGCACAACGCCCTTGGCCGACGATCCTGCATCTTTCAAAGCTTCTGCCAAATCCGCGACCAGCCCCGGACTGACAGCGTTGGTTACGCCGTTGTCCAGCTCTAAAACCGCTATTCCGTCACACATGTCAACTTTTATAGTTCCCATACTATTGACCTCCTGGATGAACCCCATTATTGCATAAACAACAGGGTAAAGCGTAGATGACGTTTGTAACCTTGGGGTGGTTCACATCCCATCCATCCCATCCAACAGATGCCCCACTGCGCTGCTGTAAAGGGTTCTGTGAGAGATTCCTTTGAAAATCGTCGTTTCAAACTTACGGAACTGCATCAAACCGTGAAATGCAGCCAGTATTAAAACACCACGGCTCTCCTGTGCATGCTTGCCGAGGGCTCCCTCATCCACACCTTGGGTAAGCGTTGCATTTATGAACTCCAGAATCTTTTCTGTCCGCTGATCCACACGTTGTTTAAGATCCGAGCTTAACAAGATTGTAGGGGACGACAGGAAGTAGTTTATGATGTCGAAATAATCCTTATGATTCCGGCTAAAATCATAATAAGCCATTGCCATTGAGCGAAGTCGTTCCTTTGGGTCATCAACAACCGAGGAGGCTTGATGGATTTCTTCCATCAAAAGCTTCAACCCCTCCTCCTGAAGCTCTGCAAAGAGCTCCTCCTTGCTCGAGTAATAAAAATAGATCGTGCCCACAGCCAGTTCTGCACGTTTGGCGATCTGGTTGATAGACATTGCCTGAAGGCCTTTTTCAAACAACAGAGCCCGGGCGGCATCGATGATCTGCCTTCTTCTGGCTTGCTTTTCCCTGGCTCTTCTTTCTTTTAATCCCATACTATTCAGTCAATCATCCAGCAACCTTCTCATGATAGGAACGTGCTGGTTTCTGGCGTTTCATATGACCAGTTCAAACTTCTTCATTTGGAAGAGCGCGTCGCGTAAAAATGAATGCCGTCGTCAGACCGGAAATGATATGCCAGACACCCCACCAGGCCACCACGATGGCCATGCCGCCTAGCCCATCAAAAAAATTAAACACCAACACCAACCCGAGGGCAGAGTTTTGAATGCCGACTTCTATGCAAGTGGCCCGGCAGTCCCGCTCGGGGAGCTTTGCCGCACGGCCGGACCAGTACCCCAGGTTCAGCGCCAGGGCATTGTGCAGAAAAACCGCAAAAATCACCAGGCCCACATAGTCGATAAAATGGCGCCAGTTGGCCGCCATGGCACCCGCCACGATGATGATGAAAAACACCAGGGAAAATATCTTGAAGGGCTTGCGTACTTTATCCGCCAGGTTCGGAAAAACTCGGATCAGGACCTGTCCCACCAGGAGGGGGATGCCCAAGATGACAAATACTGTGACAAACACATCCATGGGACTCAACTCAACACTGCGCAGTATGGCTGCCGTATCACTATTCAGGCTCCCCCATAGGGACAGGTTGAGAGGCGTCATGAAAATGGCCACAACGGTCGAAATGGCGGTCATGCTGATGGAGATTGCACAGTTGCCCTTGGCCAGGTAGGTGACGATGTTGGAAAGGTTGCCGCCAGGACAGGCCGCCACCAGGATCATGCCCAGGGCCATAGAGGGGTAAAGTGCCATGGAGGGGATAGATTTTAAAATCAAAATCAGTAGAAAAGTCAAGGCCGGCAGCAGTAGAAACTGGGCTACCAGGCCGATGGCTGGTGCTTTGGGCGCTTTAAGCACCCGTTTGAAATCATCCAATTTCAAATCCAGGGATACACCAAGCATCATCAGGCCGATAGCCGCATTGATAATCATCAGCCCCTGGGGATTGAAGTTGAGCTTCACCTGATCGATAATTACCGGTTCCATGTACCCTCCTTCTTTAATTCGGAAAGATCCAATGCCTTTAAGGCATCAATTCTTTATTTTGAAACGGTCAACTCAGTTACGCTTTATATGCCCCAACATTCGCCAGTGCCATACTGGCCGGGCTGACGGTTGTTGGATCCGTCATGACATTGATGCAGACGGTCTTGCCCGAAGCAAAGGCTTTCTCCAACGCTGGTCGGATATCCTCCGGATCTTCCACCAGCATGCCCACCCCGCCCAGGGCTTCTACTAACAAATGATAGTTGACCTTGCCAATGAAAGTGCCGGCCTTGATAGCATGGCCGACCTTGATTTCCTGACTGTGCCGGATCATGCCCCATCCAAGGTCATTGCAGATCACGATGACCAGGGGGATATTTTTACGGATGGCATTTTCCACCTCCATAAAATTGAAGCCAAAGGACCCATCGCCTGTAATCAGCAGCACCCGTTTGTCCGGATAACGCAGCTTGGCTGCATTGGCATAGGGTAGCCCCACCCCCAGACTGCCGTAAATACCGTAATCCAGGTAATGACCGGGTCGAGCCATAGTGCGGGTCATGCCCATCCAGGTGGTGGTATCACCACCGTCGGCAACAACGATGTCGTCCTCTTGATCCATGAAAGCGTTGATCTCTTTGGCCAGCCGCAACTGGTGTATGGGCACATTCGTACTGTTCCAATCAGCGTCGGCCGGCGTTTTTCCATCTTTGTCGGCCTGCCTGAGCTTGTCGATCCATGCTGAAAACTGATTTTGAAATGATGCCGCCTTACCATTGTTTTCTATACTTGCATTCAGACTTTCCAGGAACACCTTGATATCGCTCACAATTGGCAGGTCCACGGTCATGTTGCGGCCGATCTCCTCGGCACAAATATCCACTTGAACTTTTTTAGCAGCCGGGTTGAACACATCTCCAAACATATAGTAGAGACAGACCCTCGTCCCCAGCAGGATCACCAAATCGGTTTCCAGGTAAGCGGCGAACGCCCCCCCCGGACGAATGGCCAGGGCTCCCTCGAAACACAAGGGATGATTGTCCGGCACCGTCCCGCGGCCGGACAGGGACGTAAAGACCGGCATGCCCGTGTTTTCGATGAATTTTACCAGCTCGTCTTCCGCCTGAGATTGCCACACACCGGTGCCGGCAATCACCACCGGGTTTTTGGCAGCTGCCATCATGGTGAGCAGGTCCTCGGCTTTACCCTGATCGGTGGTTCGTGTTGTCACTTGCGTTAACGACTTTTTAATGCTGTCGCTTTCCACCGTGGCGTTGAGGACATCCACTGGAATTTCCAGATAAACAGGTCCCGGCCTGCCGCTGGTGGCATAGCGAAACGCCAGATCGAAATACTCCGGCACACGTTCCGTTTTCTGGCACACGAGGGTTTTTTTCACCATGGGCCGGATGACCGGCTCCTGGTCCATGTCCTGCAGGTCCAGTTTCTCCTTGTGTTCCAGCCCTACGCACCCGGCGATGATAACCATGGGAGTATTAGAGAAAAAGGCGCTGGCTACGCCGGTCAGCGAATTTGTAAAACCCGGTCCCGCCGTAACCATAGCAACGCCGGGTTTGCGTGTCAGTTTCCCCCAAGCCTCGGCCATGAAAGCGGCTGCCTGCTCATGGCGGGTATCGAAAAGCGTAACCTCGCTCCCCTCCAGGTATTGATAGATTGGGGTGATATGCCCGCCGCTCAGGGTAAACACATATTCCACATTCCGTTCAATTAATGCTTCAGCCGCAAGTTGGCCGCCGGTTACTGTTCCCATTTTTCCTCCTCCTAAATTTGTATTCAAAAAAATGTCAACTATTTATAAATAATCGAAGATTATACAGTAATTTTTCATTTCCGGCCAAGGAAGTAAAAGCCAGGCACCATATCTGAATAGCGGTTATGAAAAATCGTTGTATTTGTTTGCGTATGAAAAATTACAATTCCATGAGCTGCCCACCAGTAATGTTGACAGCCTGACCCGTCAGATAGGATGAAGCATCCGATGCCAAGAAGGCCACCAGATTCCCGACCTCATCGGGTTTTCCGATCCGGTTGAGAGGGATGGTTTGGCACATCTCGGCCTCCCTCTCCTCCACCGTTGAATTGAAAAACTGGGCCTCCAGGCCGAAGCGCCACTTTTCCAAATCGGTCATTATCTGACCAGGACAGATTGCATTCACCCGGATGTTGTTCCCGGCCAGTTCTTTGGCCATGACCTTGGTAAGCATTATGACACCCGCCTTGGCCACGGCATAAGCACCGTTGAACAAAGGCGGCACTTTGCCTGCCCTTGACGCCGTGTTGATAATCACACCGCCTTTTGCCATCATCATCGGCAGCACGGCCCGCGACACTCGGAAGACCCCATGCAGGTTGATGTCGATGGTTTTCATCCATGCTTCTTCAGCATAGTTCTGAACGGTGTTGGGAACGCCAAAGGAAGCCCCGGCATTGTTGCAAAGCGCATGCACGGCATCGAATTCTTTTCCGATAGCCGTTGCCATTTTTTCAACAGAACCGTTGTCGGCAACATCCATGCTGACGGCCAGCGTTTTGACCCCGAAATCAGTCCCGAGTTCTTGAACAATGGCCTCCATTTCAGCAGTGGTGCCGGTTCTGACCTGCTGTTCGTCACCCCCCTTTTCACCCAGATCGGCGATAATCACATTGCAGCCCGATTCGGCCAGTTTGCGGGCAATGGCATACCCGATACCGGATTTCTTGCCGGCTCCGGTCACTAAGGCTGTTTTTCCCTTGAGGTCTTCGTACATGCGTTCCTCCCGGTAGAGCACTTGCCAGAATAACGTTCCGAATCGGGTCGTTATCTGACGCTTATTAGGATTTTGGCAGCACTCACAACATTGAGTACCACTCGATAGATGAATTTAAATCAGTTATCGAATACATGTCAAGAACAAAGAACACCCCGCCGCAAGCGGCGAGGTGTTCTTTTTTAAAATACCCCTATCAGGGAACGATAACAACCCCCATTTCCTTCAGCAATCCATATGCCCTCTCCCGCTCTGCATCCGAAAATTTCTCAGATCCGGAAACCACAATGGCTTTCGGGCCCAATGCGTGTCATCCTTGTCCAGGCACGATAATCCGGGAAGCATCCTCTTGTTTTGCTTTCTGGGCCATCTCAACAATCCGCTCCACTTCCTTGTTGACCGCCTCGGGAAATACCTGGATCGCTTCAGACAGCGTTTTGGCTTCAAGCATGGCGCTCACAGGTAAAGCGCCCTCAGGGGACATCAACTGGGTCTGAGCAATAAAAATCGCATCACGGCTTTCATCTGCCGAGCCGTCTGATTTAACCGGCGTAAGTCTCCTTACCGCCCCTGTCTTCATATCCGTAAAAGATTCTTCTTTGTAAAGGTTATTTCCATCCAGTTTCAAATCAATTTCCATTCTGCATTTCCTTTGCTGTTGATATGGTTGTTAGTTATCATATTGATGTCGCGTCACATTTTGTCGCCGTACACGGGAAATTGCCGACACAGGTCCGCCACTTCACTCCTTACCTCCTGGATGACCCCGTCATCCAGATGATTGGCCATGACCCGATCCAGCCAATCTGCAATAATTTCGATTTCCTTTGCCCCCATACCCCGGGTGGATATGCCGGCGGTGCCGATCCTGATCCCGCTCACAGCACCTAAGCTGCCTTCATCGTCGGGGAGAACATTCTGGTTGAGAACGATACCAGCAGATTCCAAGGCTTGTTCGGCCTTTCCACCGTCAAGCCCCCTTGGCGTAACATCCACCAGGACCTGATGGGTGTCAGTTCCCCCGGATATGATGCGCAACCCTTTTTTTTGCAGTACCCCGGCAAGATGGGTCGCGTTCTCCAAGGTCAGTTCCTGTACAAGTTTGAATTCCGGTGTCCCTGCCAGTTTGAAGATAACAGCCTTGGCCGCAATGGTGCTGACGGCGCTGGTCCCCTGGCATCCCGGGAAAACCGCCCTGTCGATTTTATCTGCAAACCTGCCCCGGGATAGAATCACCCCTCCCCTACCCCCCATCATGGTTTTGTAGCAGGTGAAGGTTACAAAGTCGGCATGGGGCACAGGGCTGGGAATCACGCCAGCCGCCACCAGACCGCCGATATGCGCCATGTCCACCAGCAGGTAGGCCGAGACCGAACCAGCGATCTCCCCCACTTTCTCATAATCGATCAAACGCGGATAGGAACTGGCCCCAGCGATGATCATGGCCGGTTGGAAAGCCTGCGCCATGTCAGCCATTGCCTGATAATCGATCTGCCCACTCTCCTTTTCAACACCGTAATTTTTTACATCAAAGCACTTTCCCGCAATCGAGGCCCTATGACCATGGGACAGATGCCCGCCGTGAGAAAGCGTCATGGACAGGACCTTGTCACCCACATCCATAACTGAAAAATACACCGCCAGGTTGGCTGATGTACCGCTGTGCGGTTGGACATTGACGTGTTCAGCACCAAACAGCGATTGACAACGCGAAATTGCCAGGCGCTCAGCTTCGTCTGCATTCACACACCCTGCGTGATAGCGTCTTCCCGGGTACCCTTCGATGGTTTTGGTGTTGAAAACCGATCCCAGTGTTTCCATGATGGAACAGGGGGCATGGTTTTCCGCGGCGATCAGGTCCAGCGTGTTCTCGATGCGTTCCTGTTCTCTGTCAATGAGGGCCGCCATGGCAGGGTCGTCTTTTTTAAGATGAAGCATTTTTATCTTTCCTGGTAATGAACTCATGCTTCGGTTTACGCGCCTATACTTTAAAATTCATACCTAAAATGAGCGTTGAAAATTTTCAGAAAGTATAGAAAATATTTTTTCAGAGGAAATAAACGAAGCGCTCAAATTTGGTGAATATACCAGCGGGGAGATCTATGGCAAGACAAATGTGGGGTATCAGTTGCTTGACCGGTCATCCACAACAAACCGTTGGACAAGGTTGAACAATTCGCTGACGCCGAACGGTTTTGCCAAAAATGCATCCGCCCCGGCCTCTCTGACCATTGCTTCCTTATCCAGCTGGTCCGAGTAAAGAATCACTATCGTGCCCTGGTTTAGGCCTTTAACCTTGTCCAAAAGCTCCGTTCCGGTGAGATCGTCCAGGTTGACATCGGCCACAATGATATCCGGCACACCGTTTTCTTCGAAATATATCCAGGCATCCAGACCGTTTTCAAATGGCAGGACCTCACGGTTGACGCTGTACATCAACGTGCCGACCACAAAATCTCTGACGATGGGGTCCTCGTCGACAACGGCTATTTTCACATTTGGGATGATGGCTTACCTCACGCCACTTTCAAAAATTGCATATCACTGACTTGCTTGTCGAAGGTGATGGATTCACAAACTGCGTTCAGGTTTTTCTCCAACGTTTCTTTCTTGTGATTTTCCAGAGCATGCCCTTTGGCAATTGCCTCGGCCATGACCGAGAGCAATTTTACCCGCTGGTAAAAAGCATTGTCAAAACCCAGGCTGTTTTCAAACGAATCATCCGCTTCAAACCATTCCAGGTCTTCCTCCAGTCCGACCGCATCCACCTTGACATGGTGCGCGTTTTCCAGAATGCTCTTAATCCGATGCCTTCCCAGGGGGTACCCGCTTAGATAAGCCTTGGACATGATAATCAGGAGTTGTAGCCTGGACAGGAAGACATCATCCAATTCGATTTCCCTCATCTTCGATGGCTCGGCGCCTAGTCTGATCATCACGCAATCCTCCAGTGTCATGGTTACTTTTTCTAAAGACAATTGGTTGAACAGCAACGGTCTCGGCTGGTCAACCATCACCTTCGGTCAGGGGCTTGCCACACTCTTTACATCGGCCGTCGGGGCCGATAACACCGATGCAGCTCTCGTCCACGCACAGGGTGCGATTTTCCCAATCACTGTCCCCGGGGTCGTCACCCTCTTCCTCCGGGAACTCATCAAGAGCCTCCGGGATATCGTCTTCGGAATCGGGATTATCATTGACTTCCGCCACAGGGGCGAACTCCCCCTCATATGGCAGGCCGCATTCCTTGCACCGGCCGTCAGGACCGACGACACCAATACAGCTTTCATCACTGCAGAGAACCCTGTTTTCCCATTCAATATTTACTTTACTGTGCTTGCTACTATCGGTCATAATGGTTTATTTCCGGCCGTTAACTTCATTTACAAATGATGTAATAATATCTTCCTGGACCTGGCTTTGAATCTTGAATCTCACGCCGATCCCCTCCGCCGACGTCCTTACGACCTCCGCTGGCATCCTGAATGCATTCTCATCGCCAGACAGGGACATGGACAGTACAATCTCCTCACCAATGGAAAACGGCTCCCTGGTTTTGATAAAAACGCCACCTGAGCTGATGTCCTGGATATAGTCCTTGAAAAAACGGTCCGAATCCGAATAATCGACGCTGATCAAACAGTTGATGCGCAGATCCTTGCGGTCCCCGTCCAGTTTCATTCGGGCAGCAGCACTTTTTTCAAGATCGTTCACCAAATCCGCCAGATTTTCAATGGGCATGCGCTGCAGCAGCTCCACAGCGCGGCCCACCATGCGGTACCGTTCCAGTTGTTCGTCTGAAGCAATCATTTACTTTCCCCTCGATTGATTTAGAAGCAGGCAATCGTTCAATTTCATCCATTGATTCCAAATTACCAAAAGAAATCCTAACCTACTGTAAAGAATAGGTCAATACTCAAAATTGAATTCACCCCGCTCTGCAGACAGCGCGGGTTGAATTCTGCTTTAAAGAGTGTTGATAAATCGAACATTTGATTGTATCTGAGCAGAGTGGGAAAATATTGGAACATAGCGGCCACAAAATATGCCGGTGTCATCTGTTCAGGCCTGTTGCTCACAGCTTCGTTTCCAAACCTGGGCAGTCCGTTGATCGCCTGGTTTGCACTGGTTCCGTTGATGGCGGCCATACGTAATGCTTCGCCTGCGAGCAGTTTTCGCATGGGGTATTTTTTCGGGATGGTTCATTTTGCCACCCTGCTCTACTGGGTCATTCCCTGCCTGAAAACCTATGGGATGATACCCCTTTATCTGAGCCTTATCATTCTTTTTCTTCTTGCTGCATACCTGTCTCTTTTCACAGCCGGTTTTGCCATGGCCGTGAACTGGATCTGCAGGGACATTAAAACGCTGTTCTTTATCGCCCCCATGCTATGGGTTGTGTTCGAATACCTAAGAGCCCACCTATTCACCGGCTTTCCCTGGGAACTGCTCGGATATTCCCAGTACCGCAATTTACCCGTGATTCAGATCGCAGACATACTGGGGGTTTACGGGTTGTCATGGCTGGTTGCCATGGGTAACTGTATTGTTTTCCTTATTTACCTGTCACTGTCAAAACACAAATGGAATGGGTATGTTCTCTTGAAAAAGCATGCCGTTATGTCAATAACCTGTTTCATCATCATTCTTTCGCTGGTGTGGGGCTACGGTATATGGCGGATAGGACGCATCAATAAGGCAGTTGCAGCGGCACCGACCAAACGGATTTCCGTTATCCAGGGCAACATCGGCCAGCAGATGAAATGGGACCCCGCCTTTCAACTCACCACCATCGATCAATATATTGCGCTGTCCCGACAGAATGCCGGGGCCGATCCCCATCTGGTTGTCTGGCCCGAAACGGCCATGCCTTTTTATTTCGGCCACAATGCCCCCCTCACCAACCGGGTGTTCAAAGGGATCCAACCGATTGGGGCAGATTTCATCATCAGCAGCCCAGCATTTGTCCGCAAGGAAAACCGCGTGGAGTACCGCAACAGAGCCTTCATGCTCACAGCCGGCCACAACAAAATATTGGGTATTTACGACAAGGCCCACCTGGTGCCGTTTGGTGAATATGTACCTTTTAAAAAATGGCTGCCCTTTCTGGGCAAACTGGTGGAGCAAGTGGGTGATTTTACTGCCGGCGAAAAGGGATCCAACCTAGATTGGGGGGAGCATCGCATCGGCATGCTGATCTGTTATGAACTTATTTTTCCCTATCTTTCCCGGGAAAACACCCGCAACGGGGCGAATTTACTTGTCAACATCACCAATGACGCCTGGTACGGAAGGACCAGCGCCCCCTATCAGCATTTTTCCATGGCCGTGTTCAGGGCCGTGGAAAACAGGCGCGCCCTGGCAAGGTCGGCCAACACCGGTATCAGCGGATTTGTGGATCCCACCGGAAAAGTCATTGCCGCCTCTCCCATTTTCAAAGAAGCCGCCCTCACGGCACAAATTCCCCTGATGAACGTCTCGACCCTATATACTCGTTTCGGGGATTGGTTTTCCCTGATCTGTGTGGTATTATCGTCAGGTACAATTCTTCTCAGGGTTTTCAAAAGACCCTAAAGAACATATAGAATAAGGAGACACCACCATGTCAATGGAACTAAAGCAGACCCTCAAAGATCTCGAACAAAAACTTGAAAATCTGAAAGGGTATCTTTGACATAGATGCCAAAAAGAACAGACTCAGGGAAATTGAAAATATCATGTCCCAGAAAGGATTCTGGGATGTACCCGAAGAAACCACCGGCATTTTAAAGGAACGCACCGCCTTAACAGGCAAAGTAGAATCCTATCAGAAACTGAGCACCCAGCTGGAAGACAATAAAATCATGCTGGACCTGGCCTTGGAGGAAGAGGACACAGCCACTGCCCAGGAAGTCGACAGCGATATTCTTCTGCTGGAAAAAAATATCAAGGCCCTCTCGCTCACCATCATGCTGGACGGCGAAAACGACGCCAACGATGCCATCGTTTCCATCAATTCCGGCGCCGGTGGAACCGAAGCTCAGGACTGGGCGGAAATGCTTTTCAGAATGTACATCCGCTGGGTGGAGCGCAAAGGCTTCAAGGTCAACATCATCGATTACCAGCCGGGCGATGAGGCAGGCATCAAAAGCGTTACCTTCACTGCTGCCGGGACCTATGTCTACGGCTACCTGAAATCCGAAATCGGCGTTCACAGGCTGGTGCGCATATCGCCGTTCAACGCCAGCGGCAAACGCCACACCTCCTTTGCGTCTATATTTGTCTATCCTGAACTGGACACCAACATCGAAGTGGACATCGAAGAAAAAGACCTGCGCATCGATGTCTACCGCGCCAGCGGCGCCGGCGGTCAACACGTCAACAAAACCAGCAGTGCCGTGCGCATCACCCACATGCCCACGGGAATCGTCGTCCAGTGCCAACAGGAAAAATCCCAGCACCGCAACAAAGACATGGCCATGAAAGTGCTTAAAGCGCGCATTTACCAGGCTGAAAAGCAGAAGCAAGATGAAAAGCTGCAGGAGATGCACGACAACAAAGACGAGATTGCCTGGGGAAGCCAGATCCGGTCCTATGTGCTGCATCCTTACCAGATGGTGAAAGACCACCGTATTGGCCTGGACATTGGCAATGTCGGGGCCGTGCTGGATGGTGATATCGACCCGTTCATCGAGGGAGTATTACTCGCAGGAAAGGCTTAACTAAGTACATGCATTCTTAATGCATACTCTAACTGTTGAACAACCGTGATCAATCCTATTACCCTCATTTCAAAACACTACCATCCCGGATCAAAGGCCTATGAGCTTCTTGTGGTGCACAGCCAACAGGTGGCGGAAAAAGCCGTTAAAATTGCCACGAAATTAACCGGCTACGACCTGGATGGGGGCTTTGTGGAAGAAGCAGCCATGCTCCACGACATCGGCATTTTTTTAACAAATGCCCCTTCCCTGGGATGCAACGGTCCCCACCCCTACCTCAAACATGGACACCTCGCCTCAAGAAAAAACCCTGGACCAAGTGACAAGTGAATTGAAAGATTACGGAATCGATCAGGTGGATAGGTTTCTGGTGTGGCATGAACAGTTCTCTTAACTCCAGCGTTGCATAAATAATATCCTATAAGCACCTGGAAGACTTGGACATCTTTATCTCAATTAAGCTGGAATTGATATTTTATTATTGACAACCACAATGTGGCATTGTTATATTGAACTATCATGAAGATGAACTCCTACAGCAGACGAGAAATTGCTATTAAGATTGCCTTCATTTCTCTGGTCCTACTACTGAGCGGAAGCCTGTTTGCATCTGGGTTAATGGCTTCTGAAGACTGCGGAATGAATTCACCCCAGGATATACAGTCCTCTGGTGAGATTTCAAATTTGTCTGCGGCTTGCTGCGGTTTAGGAGATGCAGAGTGCCTTTGCCACGCCCAAAGTTCACAACCCATTGAAGTGCCCAATGTTGTTTTGGTTTCCAGTGGCGGCGTCTATTCGGATTCTTACAGCCTCACTGTTGCATTGACTAAAGCCTTTAATGGTATGTTTTACCCCGAAGAAAGCCCATATTTTCCATCCCCTAAAAAGGCGGTCACATCTCCGCCTCTCTTCTTACTGAACCAGTCTTTTATCATTTGATTCATATCGAGCGACCTATATTCTGTAAAAATTCAATCGCTTGTAATTAATAATCATGCATCTTTGTATGCGAATGTGCCCTTTGATTAGGGTATCTTTTGGAATGATTCATAGAGGAGTATATTCAAATGAAAAAAACCAATCAGGATAAAATCGCAGCTAAAAAAGCCGCCGTTCTTGGCACTCAGAAGAAAAATCGATTCCCCTTAGTGATTGCTGCCGTCGCTGTCTTCACTATTACCGCCGCTGTTGTTTTCTATAACACCCAGGGAGATAGTGCCTCAATAGAGGCCGCCAATA
>RCNC010001459.1_pt1 | contig 15879 bp, 18 predicted proteins | sample 2041301 | NCBI WGS metagenome assembly RCNC01 (sample SAMN09708231, study PRJNA481090) | Marine sediment metagenome, whole genome shotgun sequencing project. | biome: marine sediment; feature: ocean; material: sediment; isolation source: Sewage treatment plant 13A marine sediment (STP13A) ... | reverse complement strand
CCTGAGCCTGAGCCTGAGCCTGAGCCTGAGCCTGAGCCTGAGCCTGAGCCTGAGCCTGAAGAGGTCGTGTCAGAACCTGTCAAATTTGATGTCGATTTGACCGCGTCGCTTGATCGACAAGCGCCTGTCGACGTGCCCGAAAAAAAGGGTATATTGGGCCGCCTATTCGGGGGTGCCGAGGCAAAAACAGTCGTCAAACGCACGCTTGATGACGAGATGCTCGAGCAGTTGGAAGAGTTGCTGATCACCACCGATATGGGTGTTGATACGGCCTTGCGCGTTACTGCTAATATGGCCGAGGGCAACTTGGGCAAGAAGTTGTCCGTGCCGGAAATCAAGGCACTGATGGCAAAGGAAATCAGCCGGATTATGGAGCCCGTCGCGCGGCCCATGCCGCTATACGCCAAGACACCACAAGTCGTTTTGGTTGTAGGTGTGAACGGCTCTGGCAAGACGACGACGATCGGCAAGCTTGCGAGCCAGTTCAAAGCGTCCGGCAAAAAGGTCATGATTGCAGCGGGGGATACATTCCGTGCGGCTGCGGTCGAACAATTGCAGGTTTGGGGTGACCGCGCTGGCGTACCAGTTTTGACGGCTGCGCAGGGGTCTGATCCGGCCAGTTTGGCATTTGATGCGATGACGCAAGCGCAGGCCGATGGGGTCGATCTTTTGATGATTGATACCGCTGGGCGGCTGCAAAACCGTGCTGATTTGATGGAAGAGCTGTCAAAAATTGTTCGTGTGATCCGCAAAAAGGACCCTGATGCACCGCATAATACGTTGCTGGTACTTGATGCGACGACGGGTCAAAATGCAGTACAGCAGGTTAAAGTGTTTCTAGAACTGGCGGATATTTCCGGTCTTGTTATGACAAAACTCGACGGCACTGCAAAAGGCGGTGTTTTGGTGGCGTTGGCTGACAAGTTCGGCCTGCCTATCCATGCTATCGGCGTGGGTGAACAGATTGATGATCTTGCCCCTTTTGATCCCGATGAATTTGCAGCGGCATTGGTCGGCTTAGACGGATGACGCGGGCGCAATCTGCGCAAAATGACGACAGCCTCTGGAACTGGATGCGGCGTTGAATGATCTAGGCTTATGGCTGGTTGAGATTTCAGGCACGCCTGAGGGCGCGCGGCTTGCTACGATCTTGGCTTTGGTGTCGGCGTTGGCGCACGCAATATTTGGTGCGCTGCAAAAGGGGCGCTATGATCCGTGGCTGACGCGCGGGGCAATCGATGGCTGGTTGTTGGTCCTGTCAGCGCCGATTGCATTATTCGTTGTGCCTTGGCCAGACTTCACGATGGGTTTCATCCTATTGGGCGCGATCGTGGTGCATTTCGCCTATAAGGTGACCATGGCCTTGGCATACGAACGCGCGGCCTACACTGTCGTCTATCCTGTCGTACGGGGCACGGGCCCGATTGTGACAGTCATTGCGGCTTCGTTGTTTTTTGGTGAACATTTCACGCTCGTGCAATGGATCGGTGTGGCGTGTCTGTCCGGTGGGATTTTGCTGTTGGCCGTGCGCAATTTATCCGAGGAAACCGTTGATCTGCCTGCGCTAAAGTTGGGTTTGATCTGGGCGCTTGCCGGTGGGTTTCTCGTGGCTGTCTACACGACCTACGATGCATATGGCATTCGCCAGTCCCCTGATCCGTTTACGTTCTTGGCGTGGTTCTTTTTCGTGACGGCGTTCGATTTCCCTATCCTTGCAACAATCCGGTATCGCCGTATGGCGACCAAGCCGGTTTTGGGCCCGCTGATGTGGCGCGGGTTCTTTGGCGCCTTGATTGCATGGGTCAGTTTTGGCGGCGTTTTGATGGCGACGCGGCTGGACAAAGTCGGTGAAGCTGCGGTCTTGCGCGAGACATCTGTCGTCTTTGCCGCTTTCATAGGATGGTTCATTTTGGGCGAAAAAGTTGGGCCGCGTCGATTGTTCCTGATGACCTTGGTTGCACTTGGGGCCATCATCGTGGAAACGGGTGGCTAAGGGAGACGTAAATGACTGAAAAGAAGATCCATCCGGTGTTGAAACAAGTGCTTGAACTTGGGCCGACGCTTGCGTTTTTCCTGATTTACCTTCGGATCAAGGATGACACGTTTACGTTTGCGGGAAGTGAATACACTGGCTTTATCGTGGCGGCTTTGGTTTTTGTTCCCATCTTGCTGATCGCGATGGGTATCCTTTGGTTCATGACAGGCAAGCTAAGCCGGATGCAGGTTTTCACGGCGTTTATGGTGATCTTCTTTGGCGGTCTCACCGCCTATTTCAACGATGAACGTTTCTTCAAAATGAAGACCTCGATCGTTTATGGCTGCATGGCGACGCTGCTGGGCATCGGATTGTTGCGTGGGCAAAGCTACTTGCAGTACGTGATGGAAGAATTCCTGCCGATGGAGCAAGAGGGCTGGATGATTTTCACACGCCGTTTGTGCTATATGTTCTTTGCGCTCGCTATCGCGAATGAGATTATCTGGCGCACGCAGTCGACGGATCTTTGGGTCAAGCTTGAAACTTTTGCTTTCCCTGTCGTGTTGTTCGTTTTCTTGTGGGTGCAGATTATCGGGCTACAAAGATTTCTTATCGAAGAGCCGCAAGACCCCCAAAGCTAGCGCATTTCGGCGAATGAAAAACCGACCTGTCCGCGGCGCGGCGCGGCACGTAGGTTGCATCGTTGCCGCAATGTATCGAGATGATGATTGCTTAGTTTAGGGCGAAACATCACACCGATACGGTCGTGGGCTGCCCAAAGCACAACGGCATCGACACGGTGTGACAGAATATCCAACTGAACTTTATCGCCGCGTTTCATCCGCATAAGACCCGTGAGGCGTGCGCCGCTATGGCTTACGTCGACGACTTCACCTTGCTGCGGCCCCTGCGGAGTGCGGACCTTGATCGGAAACTGTGTGGGGTAGCGGTGTGATCTGTACAGCATAATAAGCCTCACTTGAGTAGAACTTTCCATAAAGCTACCAAGTGAAACCTAAGAATTCGTTACGTCTTAGGCCGAAAAAGCAAATCTTGTGCGGCGCTATCTTTGCGAAAATCCCCGCGCTTTTCTGCGGCTACTGCGCGTCCTCGTTGCACGCCGGGACGTGCGCTTACCTTTTCAAGCCAGCGTGCCATATGCGGCTTATCAGCGAGCGTTTGCTGCTGACCTTCCCAAAGCGATGCCCAACCCCAGATCGAAATGTCAGCGATTGAATAGAAATCGCCTGCAACATATTCATGGTTGGCCAACTGCCGGTCGAGCACCCCATAAAGCCGTGCGGTTTCATCGCGGTACCGGTCTTTGGCGTAAGGCAGGTCATTGGGCGGATCCATTGCGGGCGCATATTTCAAGAAGTGATGTGCTTGGCCCGCCATTGGCCCCAGACCGCCCATTTGCCACATTAACCATTGGTCGACGCTGATCTGGTCGCGGGCAGTAGTGCCATAGAGTTTGCCTGTTTTGCGTGCCAGATATTGCAGGATTGCACCGGATTCGAAGATCGAAATAGGCGCGCCATCTGGCCCGTCATGATCGATGATCGCGGGCATCCTGTTGTTGGGTGAAATCTTGAGAAAGTCAGGCTTGAACTGATCACCCGCACCGATGTTAATCAGGTGAAGTTGATAGGGCAGTTCCAATTCTTCAAGGACAATGGATGCTTTCCACCCATTTGGCGTGGGCCAGAAATATAGGTCAATGGGCTGGGTCACGGCGGTCATCCTTCTTATACGGTCCCACCAGCATCGCAGCCCAACCAAAAAGGACAAGTGGATTGCGGCGCACTCTGCTTGACGGGATCGCGGCACGGGCGTATCCCACCACTTGTGGCGATTTGTTACCGGATTGCGGGCCACGTTAAATATGCTGCTAAAGAGGGTTTTCGGGTTTTTACACCTCGATACCTTTTCCCGGTGTCGAGGTTTTTTATTGCGCGAAAGACGCGCGGGGAATGAAGATGAAAACGTGGAATAAACGCACCAAAGCAGTGCACGCCGGCATCCGCCGCAGCCAATATAACGAGGTCAGCGAAGCAATTTTCCTGACCCAAGGCTTTGTCTATGACACTGCCGAAGACGCGCAGGCCCGCTTTATTCAGGCGGGCGAGGATGAATTCATCTATGCCCGCTACGGCAACCCCACAGTTGCGATGTTCGAAGACCGGATTGCAGCGCTTGAGGGGGCCGAGGCAGGCTTTGCGACAGCATCCGGCATGGCTGCGGTGAATGGCGCGCTGACGTCGCTGTTGAAGGCGGGCGATCATGTTGTTTCGGCCCGCGCGCTGTTTGGGTCATGCCTTTATATCTTAGAAGAAATCCTGACCCGTTACGGCGTCGAAGTCACATTCGTGGACGGCACTGATTTGGCCGCATGGCAGGCCGCACTCCGGCCCGAGACGAAAGTCGTGTTTTTTGAAAGCATCTCAAACCCGACCCTTGAGGTGATAGATATCAAAGCAGTCGCAAAGCTGGCGCATGCGGTCGATGCGACTGTTGTTGTGGACAATGTTTTTGCCACGCCTGTTTTTTCGGATGCGATCACTCAGGGTGCGGATGTCGTGATTTATTCGGCCACGAAACATATAGACGGGCAGGGGCGCGCACTGGGCGGTGTGATCCTTGGCACCAAGGAATACATCCGCAAGACGGTTGAACCCTATATGAAGCATACGGGCGGTTCGATGTCGCCATTTACTGCTTGGGTCATGCTCAAGGGGTTAGAGACGATTGATCTGCGTGTCCGCGCGCAGGCCTCTACCGCGCTTGTCATTGCGACCGCACTCGAGGACGATGGGGCCTTGCCAAATGTGATCTTCCCTGGACTGCAAAGCCATCCGCAGCATGCCCTGGTTGTCAGCCAAATGGCAGAAGGTGGGACCGTTTTGTCCATCGATGCAGGCACGCAAGAGGCCGCGTTCAAACTTTTGAATGCGCTGGAAATCTGGACGATTTCCAATAATCTTGGTGATGCCAAATCAATTGTCACCCATCCTGCCACGACCACGCACCAACGCCTGTCCGAGGAAACCCGCGCGATGCTTGGCATCACGCCCGGTCTTTTGCGGCTGAGCGTGGGGCTTGAGGATCCACAGGACTTACTTGCCGATTTACGTGCTTCCATCGCGCAAATGTGAGGTGGTGACGCAGGCCCCGATAAGTGCTTTAGTTGGGGTGGCTTAGACGGATAGAAAGGCCATCCCTATGACTGATCTGCGGGCGGATTTACAACGTATCTATAAAGATATCATTGGAAGTTCCGATGAGGCGCCCCATCTTAGGGTGTCTAACGCACCGATGGGGGGCACAGATATGAATATCCATTCACCTGATATGAGCCGCGAGCCGACCCGCCAAGAAGCAGAGGCCGCATTGGCCTTGTTACGCCGCTGGGCTGTTGATGTTTCTCCCGAAGAAGTCGCCACACTTGATCCGCTGGTCTCGCGTTTGATCCCCGGCCAAGAAGTGTCGAACTATCCCGCTTTAGCGCGCGCTTATCCCGATGCTTTCGAGGTAGATGATGCTTACAAAGCCTCGATGCCAGATCTGCAGAATGGTCCGTCCAGTCTGATCCGTGGTGCGCAGCAGCAAATTCAGCATGTGGGAATTTCAAATTTCCGCCTGCCGATTCGGTTTCATACCCGAGACAATGGTGATTTGACGCTTGAGACGTCAGTGACTGGAACGGTCTCGCTTGAGGCGGAAAAGAAGGGCATCAACATGTCCCGCATCATGCGGACGTTTTATAAACATGCCGAAGAGACCTTCAGCTTTGAAGTGATCGAACAGGCATTGGATGCTTATAAAACCGATCTGGACAGCTTTGATGCACGCATTCAAATGCGGTTCAGCTTTCCGATGAAGGTCGAAAGCCTGCGGTCGGGCCTGTCGGGGTACCAGTATTATGACATCGCGCTTGAGCTGGTTGAAAGCGCCGGCGTGCGCAAGAAGATCGTGCATCTTGATTACGTTTACTCGTCCACTTGTCCGTGCTCGTTGGAGCTATCCGAACACGCCCGCCAATTTCGAGGGCAGCTTGCCACACCGCACTCACAGCGGTCGGTCGCGCGGATTTCTGTCTTGCTTGAAAATGGCGGCGATGTGCTGTGGTTTGAGGACCTGATTGACCGCGCGCGCGCAGCTGTCCCGACCGAGACGCAAGTGATGGTGAAGCGCGAGGACGAGCAAGCATTTGCCGAACTCAACGCGGCAAATCCGATCTTTGTCGAGGATGCAGCCCGTCTGTTTACGGAGCAATTACAAATGGATACCCGCATTTCAGACTTCCGCGTGGTCGCGAGCCATCAAGAAAGTTTACACAGCCATGATGCCGTGTCCGTGCTAACCGAGGGAGAGACTTTCGCCGCCGAAAGTCTGGACCCGCGTTTGTTCGCGTCGCTCTTTCACGTAGGCTGATTTCGTACTGCAGGATGCTTTGGCAAGATGTTGCGTGCCATCAAAGGTGCCTGCAACCCTTGCAGCCCCCGTGCGCCAATACTAAGACTCTTTTAGGTTATTAGAAATAAGACAGTAATGTCCGAACATGAGGCAGTAAATATGCAAGACCCCGTCGAGACCTATATGAACCTAGTTCCAATGGTGGTCGAACAGACCGCACGTGGCGAACGCGCCTATGACATTTTCTCGCGCCTGCTGAAGGAGCGGATTATTTTCGTCAACGGTCCCGTCCACGACGGGATGAGCCAGCTAGTTGTCGCGCAATTGCTGCACCTCGAATCAGAGAACCCGAAAAAAGAAATCAGCATGTACATCAACAGCCCTGGTGGCGTGGTGACATCTGGATTGTCGATCTATGACACGATGCAGTACATTCGCCCAAAGGTCAGCACGCTGGTCATTGGCCAGGCTGCATCTATGGGGTCACTTTTGTTGACTGCCGGACATAAGGGCATGCGCTTTTCACTGCCAAACAGCCGTGTGATGGTTCACCAGCCGTCCGGTGGATATCAGGGACAGGCGACGGACATTATGATCCATGCGGCTGAAACTCAGAAACTTAAGACACGCTTGAACGAGATTTACGTCAAGCACACGGGCAATACCCTTAAAAAGGTCGAGTCTGGGTTAGAGCGTGACAACTTTATGTCGCCCGAAGAAGCCAAAGAATGGGGCCTGATTGACGAGATCGTCGAGAACCGCACCAAAGCCGAAGACTAACACGTCCCGACGTGCCAACGATCAGACGCGGCTTATGCCGTGTTTTTTCGTGGGGGCGGTGGTTTGACGCAGTCTGCGCATGCGCCTTTATGGCTTTGTTAAGGCCATTGTGCGTATGGTCATTTTGACATTGTGGACCTTGGCAGGCTGTCTTAGTGTCGGGGCCAAGTAAGTCTAAATGATGTTTTATAAGGGCGATTTGCCCAGGGGTTTGAGATGGCGACGACAGGCAGCACCGACAGTAAGAACACCCTCTACTGCAGTTTCTGCGGCAAAAGCCAACACGAGGTGCGCAAGCTAATTGCGGGACCCACAGTGTTCATCTGTGATGAATGCGTCGAACTTTGCATGGACATCATCCGCGAAGAAACAAAGACTGCAGGCCTTAAGGCTGGAGAAGGTGTACCAACACCGTCCGAGATTTGTGGCGTTCTTGATGATTATGTGATCGGTCAGGTTCACGCAAAGCGCGTCCTCTCAGTGGCTGTGCACAACCACTACAAACGCCTGAACCACGCTGAAAAATCCGATATTGAGCTGGCGAAATCTAACATCATGCTGATCGGTCCGACCGGTTGCGGTAAAACGCTTCTGGCGCAGACGTTGGCGCGGATTTTGGATGTACCGTTTACGATGGCTGACGCGACCACGCTGACCGAAGCGGGTTATGTTGGCGAAGATGTTGAAAACATCATCCTCAAGTTGCTGCAATCGTCCGAATACAATGTGGAACGCGCACAGCGCGGCATCGTTTATATTGATGAAGTCGATAAAATTACCCGCAAGTCTGATAACCCGTCGATCACTCGTGACGTATCAGGTGAAGGCGTGCAGCAGGCCTTGCTGAAGATCATGGAAGGCACCGTGGCGTCAGTTCCACCACAAGGTGGACGCAAGCATCCGCAGCAGGAATTCCTGCAAGTTGATACAACGAACATCCTGTTCATTTGCGGTGGTGCTTTTGCTGGCTTGGACAAGATCATTGCGCAACGCGGCAAAGGCTCTGCAATGGGCTTTGGTGCTGACGTACGCGAGCCGGATGATCGCGGTGTCGGTGAGATTTTCTCGGATCTCGAACCAGAGGATCTGTTGAAGTTTGGCTTAATCCCTGAATTTGTGGGCCGCCTGCCGGTTATCGCGACACTGACAGATCTTGATGAGGACGCGCTGATCACGATCCTGACGCAGCCAAAAAACGCTTTGGTGAAGCAGTACCAGCGCTTGTTCGAGCTTGAGAGCACCAAGCTGACCTTTACCGAAGACGCGCTGAGCGCGATTGCGAAACGTGCGGTTGATCGGAAAACCGGTGCACGTGGTCTGCGGTCAATCATGGAAGATATCTTGCTTGATACGATGTTTGACCTGCCAGGTATGGACACCGTGACAGAGGTTGTCGTGAACGAAGAGGCGGTCAATTCTGATGTCGCGCCTTTGATGATCCACGACGAAGGCAAGAAAAAAGAAACTGCCACGGCCAGCTAGGGCCGTGACAGTTCGACACATCAGCACCGGATCCCCGTTTGAGGAACAGATCGGCTATAGCCGCGCCGTTGTTGCGGATGGCTGGGTTTTTGTCGCGGGAACCACGGGTTATGACTATGCCAACATGGAAATGCCCGACAGTATTCAGGAGCAGACCAAGAACGCGCTCGCAACAATCGCGCGCGCATTGAAAGAAGCTGGCAGCGGTTTAGACCATGTTGTGCGGGTGAATTATATCGTGCCCAACGCGCAGGAATGGCCGGACTGCTGGCCCGTCGTCAGCAGGGCGTTCGCCACTGCAAAGCCCGCGGCAACGATGTTCTCGGCGCAGTTGCAGAACGCTGAGATGAAGATTGAAATTGAAGTGACCGCGCGGGTGCCCGCTTGAACCCACTGGACCTTTTTGGCCCTTTGGTGCATGGATAAGCTAACGCAATTGGAGACGCGACATGGGCCTTGCTCACAACATCAAACGCATTTTCACATGGTGGGACGGCCAATCATTTGGCACCCAGCTTTGGACCAGCCGCAATGGCAAAAAAGTCGGTGAAGATGCGCAGGGCAATATCTTTTACCAAAACGCCGATAGCAGTCGCCGTTGGGTGATCTACAACGGTCAAAACGAAGCGTCCCGCGTGAGCCCTGATTGGCACGGTTGGCTGCACCATACATGGGATCAAACCCCGACCGAAGCCGACCTGCCGCATAAAGCGTGGGAAAAGCCACATCAGGAAAACCTGACAGGCACTTCAGCCGCCTATGCGCCAGCCGGTTCGATCAGACGCAATGCACCTGCTGATCGGTCTGATTACGAGGCGTGGACACCAGAATAGGGAGCGAACATGCGGTTAACCAATGCCCTGTTTGCAATGGCGCTGCTTGTGGCAGGCCCTCTAGGCGCGCAAGAAATCGTTGTGACGCCGCTTGATGATCTGTTGCAAGATCTGACAGCACCACCTGCCCAGCAAGAACCCACAGTCGCACCGGCGATAGACGTCATGGCGGGTTTGGGCGGCGAGTTGCGCGTCCTGGATAAGCTAACAGGCGTTGTGACCAATCTTAGCCTGCAACAGGGCGAAGCTGTGCAATTAGGCTTTCTGTCAGTCGGGATGATCGAATGCCGATATCCGGTCGACAATCCGTCCGGTGATGCGTTTACCTATATTGAAGTGATGGACCGTAAAGAAAACATATTGCTATTTTCAGGTTGGATGTTGGCATCTGCGCCCGCTTTGAACGCGATGGACCACCCGCGCTATGACGTATGGGCGTTGCGCTGTATCACGTCCTGAGCGGTGGGCACGCCACCCTTTTGATTGAATAATGCGTTTCGGCTGGTCGCTTTGGCAACTTGGTGGCGGTATTCTGACCTCGGGATTTCAATTGCGCCAAGGCTTGCTAGATGAGGGGTAACAAATTGCGTATCAAGCAGCAAATACCCGCCAGTGCGCAGTCGATCCACCAGATAGGCGAGCGCAATTTTTGACGCATCTGTGCGCCTGCTGAACATGCTCTCGCCAAAAAACGCGGCCCCGATGGAAACTCCGTAGACGCCCCCGATCAATGCATCCCCTTCCCAAACCTCCACGGAATGGGCCTGCCCTTGCTGAAAAAGAGCGCCATAAAGTGCAAAAATCGTATCGTTGATCCACGTCTCGGGGCGATCGGCACAGCCGCGCATAACGTCCTCGAATGCGGTGTCATAGGTCACCCGAAAGGCCCCACTGCGCATCCGCCGCCCAAGACTGCGCGAGATATGAAACTGGTCAAGCGGGAAAACGCCACGCATCTTGGGGTCGACCCAGAATACCTCGGGGTCATCGCGCCCTTCGGACATCGGGAACAGTCCAACCTGATACGCTTGCAAAAGCAGCTGTGGGGTCAATGTCGGATCGTCTTTCATTGCTACCATTGCCTTGTGGAGGTTCATTTGCAGTTCCGCTAATATCATCATTGCCGCTTTTGAAAAAGGATAGTGCATTGGCCTTCTTTGATTTTCTGCCTGAACTTGCGCAGTATGAAGGACGGGAAAATCAGATTGCACGCCTTAACAAGCGATTTGAGTTTCTGATTGCCCCGTTTTCCAAGGATATTGCTGGTGCGCGTGTTCTAGATTTAGGCGCGCATGATGGCCGCTGGGCTTATGCGTTCGCGGACGCAGGTGCTGCCACGGTGACCGCAATTGAGGCGCGCGCAGAGGTGGCCGCAGGATTTCAAAACTTCCCAGATCTCTCTTTGAAGGCGCGCGTGACGATGCGTATTCAAGATGTTTTTGTGGGGCTAGAGGCCGCGATCGCAGCGAAGGAACAGTATGATGTGATAGCGATTTATGGGTTGCTCTATCACGTGATGGATCATTACCGCTTACTCGATTTGGTACGCCAGCTTGACCCAAGACTGATCATAATCGACGGCGATTTTGTGAAACAGCAAGGGGCCATCATACGGCTGGTCCGCGAGCGGACGGACAAAATCTTGAATGCGACGCCGCAGATAGCCGGGCAGGCAATCGCCGTCAAAGGTATCCCAAGCCGTGCAGCACTCGAGATGATGGCGCAGGGCCTAAGCTATGACGTAACCTGGTCGGATTGGGATTGTTTAACGCCCGATCAGCGATCAGGCGTTAAAGACTATTATCTGTCGCCTGACCGCAACTTGCGACGCGCAACCTGTGTGTTGCGCCCGCTGGTGCTATAGTAGGTTTTTTTCAAGCCAATGCTCTAGCCAATGAATGTTGTATTCACCGGATTGAACGGCTTCTTCTGCCAATAGCGCGTGAAATAGCGGCAAGGTCGTATCGACACCGTCCACGATCAGTTCGCCCAATGCGCGCTCTAGTCGCGCCAAAGCTTCGGGTCGGTCGCGGCCGTGCACGATGAGTTTACCAATCAAGCTGTCGTAGTATGGCGGGATCCGGTAGCCGTCATAAAGCGCTGAATCCATGCGCACACCTAGCCCGCCGGGGGCATGGTATTGCGTGATTGTGCCGGGGCAGGGCGTAAAGTTTGGTAGCTTTTCGGCGTTGATGCGCACCTCGATAGAATGGCCATTGATCTTAAGGTCATCTTGGGTGAACGACATTGGCATGCCTGACGCCACGCGCAACTGCTCTCGCACCAGATCGACGCCGAAGATCGCTTCGGTCACCGGGTGTTCGACCTGCAACCGTGTGTTCATTTCGATAAAATAGAATTCGTCATTTTCGAAAAGGAATTCGATTGTGCCAGCGCCGATGTAGTTGATCTTGGCTACAGCATCTGCGCAAAGCTTGCCGATCCGCGCGCGCAATTCTGGCGTAATACATGGGCCGGGGGCTTCTTCGAACACTTTTTGGTGGCGCCGTTGCAGGGAACAGTCCCGTTCGCCCAAATGAACTGCATTGCCTTTGCCATCGCCAAAGACTTGGATTTCGATGTGGCGCGGTGTCGTCAGGTACTTTTCGATATACACTTCGTCGTTGCCAAAGGCGGCTTTGCCTTCGGCGCGGGCGGATAGAAACGCCTTTTCCATATCAGCGGCTGTTTTCGCCACTTTCATGCCGCGACCACCGCCGCCTGCTGTGGCTTTGATGATAACAGGATAGCCGACTTCTTCGCCGATGCGCTGTGCGTCTGCCAGTGTTGGCACGCCGCCTGCGGACCCTGGAACGCAAGGCACGCCTAATGCTTTCATCGTATCTTTGGCGGAGATTTTATCGCCCATGACACGGATATGTTCGGCAGTGGGGCCGATGAATGTCAGATCATGGTCTTCAACGGCCTGCACGAATGCAGCGTTTTCAGACAAGAAACCATAGCCGGGGTGAATCGCTTGCGCGCCGGTGATTTCACACGCCGAAATGATGGCCGGAAATGACAAATAGCTGAGCGCAGAGGACGGGGGGCCGATGCAGATGGCCTCGTCGGCCATGCGCACATGCATTGCATCAGAATCAGCCGTCGAATGAACGGCCACAGATTTTACACCAAGTTCGCGGCATGCGCGCACGACCCTGAGAGCAATTTCGCCGCGGTTGGCGATGAGAATTTTGTCGAACATGGGCCCGCCCTTATTCGATGATCACAAGAGGGGCGCCGAATTCTACAGGGCCACCATCTTCGACCAGAATACGTTTAATCGTACCCGCACGCGGGGCAGGGATATGGTTCATCGTCTTCATGGCTTCGATGATGAGGATGGTGTCACCCTCTTTCACTGTAGTGCCGACGCTGACGAAGTTGGGCGCGCCAGGTTCTGCGGCCATGTAGACTGTGCCGACCATAGGCGATGCTACTGCGCCAGGATGGCTTGCTGGATCAGCGCTGTCGTTGGATGCAGGCGCGGCGGCAGCAGGTGCGGCTACAGCCGCTTGTGCGGCGGCAGGCACGCTTGCTTGCATGACCATTTGTGTTTGACGGCTGACGCGAACGTTCAGGCTGTTGTTTTCACCGTAGTCGCGTTTGACCTGCAATTCAGTCAGGTCGTTTTCGCGCAAAAGTTCCGCTAATGCCTGAATAAAGCTGACATCGCTTTCGTGAGACGTTTTGTTGCTCATGTTTCCCTCGGCCATTTTGCCCATATTATTGACGCTTCTGCGACGCAACGTCACCAAGCATTTGGTCACTTATAGGGCAAGCCTGCGGGGGTGGAAAGTACACCTGTGTTTGAAATGTTCTAAGGGTCCGATTTGGTGATCGCATCTGTGGCGCTGGGTGCGGTCTGTGCTGCGGGATCGGCCGTTACGGGCTTTGCGAAATGCGGCAACATTGGCACGTCATAAGGCCGCAAAGTACGGTCATGCGGTGTGATTTCACTGGGGTTTTGTGGAAAATCCACGCCTGACAGCCGTGCATTCACAACTTGTGCAACAAACGGCTTTTCTGTTGGGCGTGTCGCCGCACTGTCTTGGGCATCGATAGGGGCGACTTTGGTCGTGACAGATCGATCAAGCACAGGTGAAGGCGCGGATGGAACCGCTTGTGTCGCTGGAAGATTGAGTGATGTGTCCATTTTGTAATCCCCGTTTTAAACATTAACAGGGATAGAATCAGCGCTGCGGCTTACCAAATGATTAATCGAAGGGAGCGAACTCCCTTCGATTTTAGATTAATGCATGTGCTGGATTAGATCGCGAGGTACTGCGCGCGCAGTTCGTCGTTCTCAAGCACTTCGGCGGCTGAGCCGTCAAAGACCACGGTGCCAGTGTCCAAGATCACGGCGCGGTCAGCAAGCTTTAGGGCTGCAACAGCGTTTTGTTCCACGATCACAGTCGTGATGCCCTGATCACGGATAATCCCCAGTGTTTTGGCGATTTCCTGCACGATAACAGGGGCCAAACCTTCATAAGGCTCGTCCAGCAGCAGGACCTTGATGTCACGGGCAAGGGCGCGTGCGATCGCAAGCATCTGTTGCTCGCCACCTGAAAGTGTCACACCATCTTGTTTGCGGCGTTCGCCCAGACGGGGGAATAGATCGTAAATGCGCTCAAGCGACCAGCCCTTGGGCGGTGCGATTTGTGCCAGCTGCAGGTTTTCTTCGACCGTCAGGCCTTGGATGATCCGTCGGTCTTCTGGGACCAGTGCGATTCCGTTGGCCGCCGCTTGATAGCTTTTCATCTCATGCAGCGGTTTATGGTCTAGCCAAATTTCGCCATGGGTCAGTTGCGGGTCATCCATCCGTGCGATTGTGCGCAAGGTCGATGTCTTGCCAGCGCCGTTACGGCCCAAGAGCGCGAGGATTTCGCCCTCGTGGATGTTGAAGCTGACGTTTTGGACAATGTAGCTTTCGCCGTAATACGCCTCGATTTCCCACACACTTAGGTATGCAGGGTGGGTGGCCGCGTTATTGGCGTGTTTTTCGAATGGTGCGTTCATTGTGGTGTCTCCTGCGATGTCACTGTCTTGCGAGCAGCGCGCATTATACCTGTGCTTCGCCCAAATAGGCTTCGCGGACCTTGGGGTGGCCCTTGATGTTTTCGGGAGTATCTTCGACCAAGGGCATACCTTGGGCAAGTACTGTGATCCGTTCGGCCAACGAGAATACCACGTTCATGTCGTGTTCGATGATCGCCATGGTAATGCCGCGCTGCGCACGGATTTCCTTGAGCAAGCTGATTGTATTCTCTGTGTCTGCACGCGCCATGCCAGCGGTTGGTTCGTCCAATAGCAACAGCTTGGGGTCTTGCACCAAGCACATTGCCATTTCCAAACGCCGCTTGTCGCCGCGTGATAGACTAGAGGCCGTCATATGCCTCTTATCTAGCATATTGACGTCGGCTAGAATTTCTTCCGCCTGCTGCTGGATGCCTTTTTCCGCAAAGATGCTTTCAATCGCATGCATGCGGAATGACCCGTCACGTTTGGCAAAACAGGGGATCATGACGTTTTCAAAAACCGAGAGATCGCCAAAGATCTCTGGTGTTTGGAAAACGCGGCTGATGCCCATTTGGTTAATCTCGTGCGGTTTACGTCCCAACACGGATTGTCCGTCAAACATAACCGATCCACTATCCGGGATCAGCTTGCCAATCAGTACGTTCAGCAAAGTTGATTTGCCCGCACCGTTTGGCCCGATGATCGCGTGGGTCGTATTTTCCTTAACGCTGAGGTTCACGTCGCCCAGTGCTTGCAGGCCACCGAACCGTTTATTGATGCCTTTTATTTCTAACAAACCCATCTGTCTGTCTCCTTATTCGGCTGGTTCTGTGGCGGTTGGTTTGGTGTCTTCAGTCTTCTTGCGGCGGAAAAGTGCAGCAATTCTTTGACCACCCTCAACAAGACCACCGGGCAGGAAGATCACGACCATCATGAACACAATACCCAATGTCAGGTGCCAGCCTTTACCGATGAACGGATAGACCATAGCGACCACGATATTCTCAAGCCCGTCGGGCATGAAAGCAAACCAGTTGTGCAGGATCGTCTCGTTGATCTTGGAAAAGATATTCTCAAAGTACTTGATCATACCTGCACCAAGGACCGGACCGATCAATGTGCCAGCACCACCAAGGATAGTCATCAAAACCACCTCGCCAGAAGCAGTCCACTGCATCCGTTCGGCACCAGCTAGCGGATCCATAGAAGCCATCAGACCACCGGCCAAGCCTGCATACATCCCAGAGATGACAAATGCGGCAAGCGTGTAGGGCCGTGTGTTCAATCCAGTATAGCTCATCCGTGTTTGGTTGGATTTAATCGCCCGCAGCATCATGCCAAAAGGTGAGCGGAAAATGCGGATCGACATATAGA
>RCNC010001454.1_pt1 | contig 15898 bp, 13 predicted proteins | sample 2041301 | NCBI WGS metagenome assembly RCNC01 (sample SAMN09708231, study PRJNA481090) | Marine sediment metagenome, whole genome shotgun sequencing project. | biome: marine sediment; feature: ocean; material: sediment; isolation source: Sewage treatment plant 13A marine sediment (STP13A) ... | reverse complement strand
AGCATCATACCGCTTGATGCAACTCATCCTTTATCACCCGTCCGTCCTCCATACTGATACGCCGGTCGGCCCACTCCATCACCCGCACATCGTGGGTGGCAATCAGGAAGGTGACTTTATGAACACGGTTGAGTTCACGAAAATGGCTCATCAGTTTTTCCATGCTACGCGAATCCAGGTTGGCTGTCGGCTCATCGGCCAGCACCAGTTTCGGCTGACTGACAATGGCGCGCGCGACGGCTACACGTTGTTGCTGTCCACCGGATAACTGAGCCGGTCGCCGGTTTTCCATGCCTTCGAGTCCGACCTCCTGCAATATCTTGAAAGATCGCCTTTTACGTTCCGCTGCATTTACACCTTGCACCTGCATGACGAATTCAACATTTTCCTGGGCGCTGAGCACCGGGATCAGGTTGTAAGCCTGAAACACAAAACCGATATGATGAAGCCGCAAATCTGCCAGCGCAGCCTTGCCCAGCAGGTCAATCCGGTCACCATCAATGGAAATCTCACCACTGTCCAGCGAATCAAGCCCGCCGATGGCGTTGAGCAATGTGGTCTTACCCGACCCGGAGGGCCCGGACAGGCAGATAAATGAACCCTGATCAATCTCCAGGCTGACATGATCAAGCCCCTTGATCACCGCATCACCCTGCTGATAGTACTTGCACAAGTCGGTACAGCTTATTGCTGACATCTATATGACCTCACTTTTTAACATGCTGATCATTCCATCTAAATTTACAAAAGGGTTTTCAGATCCGGCCAAGGGCTTCGACCGGTCTGTACTGGGCGGCCCGCCAGGCCGGCAATAAACTGGTCACTAATCCCAGCACGATAACAACCGAATTTGCCAGCACAAGATCCGGCCACAGCAGAACTGGATACAACACGCTGGACGCACCCATCATTTCCATACCCTGCGATACTACAGATATATCAATCCCGTCTTTCAGCGGAATGATCGTGCCGATTGCCAGCAGGTTTCCCAGTAACAAACCCAGGGTCAACAGTAGCAATGACTCGACCAGTATCTGGTAAACAATAGCTGATGGTCTCATCCCCAGTGCCCGCATCAATCCAATCTCGCGAACACGCTCAAATACGGCCATCATCAGGGTATTCACCAGTCCGAAGGAGAGTGCCAGAAAGATCACCACCATCCAAACCAGTACAAAGCCATCCATCACCTTCATCATGGTCGCCAGGTAAGGATCAAGCTCCAGCCAGGGCAATACTTCGCGGTCCGCTGCCACGGCGTTTCTAATACCTGACGTCAGCGCTTCGGGCGCGTGGTAATCATGCCCAAGCACTGCGATTTCAGAAATTTCAGTACCGATACCCAACATGGTCTGGACCACATCCCGACCAGCATAGACGATACTTTCCTCACGACTTTCCAATTCGGCTTTGAAAACTCCCACGATCCTGAAACCACGGTCTGCAATGGCATTATCAGGATCCTGGCTCATCACCACCACGCGCTTGCCGAGACGTGTCTCCAGACGCTGCATCAACTTTCTGCCGATCACGATACCGCGATCATCACTGCCGTTAAGGAAACGACCTTCTATGACATCTGATGCATCAAACCCCAGCGCCACTTCACCATCGGGGTTCACACCCAACAGGGATATGCCACGATTTTCATATTCGCTGGAGATCATGGCCGGTACTTTTACCCGGCTTGTCCATGCTTTTACCTGGTTGGAATTGAGAACAGAGAGCAACGCCTCACCCGGCGCTGGTATGCCGTGAGTGACCGACGGGTCATCACGGTAAGCTGCAGCATGTATCTGAACATGACCCGGCAATGCCCCGATACCCTGTTTGACCATGTCATCCACCATGCCACGCAACAGGGCCGTCATGAAGATCATTGCCCAGACGCCCACCGCAATGGCCAGTAGCATAATCAGGGTACGGCGGTAATTTCGCCACAAATTACGCCATGACAGCCTGGTCATTGCCCTTATCGGTAATGCCATCAGACTGCCCTCATCGCTTCTACCGGTCGTAAGCCGTACAACTTCAGCGCCGGGTAGATGGCGGCAAACAGGCAAAATACAAAAACGACTGACGGCCCAAGTAACAACGATAGCGGACTGACCGCAGGATACATCACCGGGGACAAATTGAATTTCGCCGCCATTTCATCCATGCCGGGATAGGCAAAACCCGCAGATGCAAAATAACCGGAAACTAGTGCACCGAGCAGCACGCCAATGAGCAGGCCGAGTGAGGCCATCAGGAAGGTTTCGAGCAAGACCAGCAAAGCCAGGCGCCGGGGTTTTATACCCAGTGCCATAATGACGCCAAACTCACGGGTGCGCTCCAACACCGACATTAACTGGGTATTGAGCACACTGAATGCCACCAGGACGATCAACACCGCATACATGAACCAGGCACTTGTCATATCGGCCTGGATAGCCTGTTTGAGACCTGGAACCAGGGTCTCCCAGTCCAGGGCGACCAGGTCGTCCTGTATGGCTAGTGACGTCCTGAGCGGCTCAATCATGCTGGTAACTGCACTCAGCTCATCATGAGAGATCACGATCATATGTCCGCTGTCAGCCATTTCAAAAGCAGCCTGGAAATAAGCCAGCGGCATCTCTGCCAGGCTTCGGTCGAGATCCCGTGATCCGGAATCAAATATGCCCACCACGATAACCACACCTGCGGCAAAAGAACCATCCTTGCCACTGCCCACGAAAGTGAGTTCATCACCGACTTTCACCTTCAGGTTTCGTGCCATCACGCTGCCTATGACGATTTCGGCAGCATTTATATCCTCCAGGTAACGCCCTTCGGAGAGCAACCCTGGAATCGTGGAGACAGTGGGCTCGTAATCAGGCTCTACACCTACAATCTGAGTGCCAAAAGAACGCTCCTCACTGGAGACCAGCACAAAGGCATTTGCACGCGCGGCTACATTGACAGCCGGGAACTGTTCGCGGATACCAGTTGCAAGCGCACCGATATCATCCACTACATCCCGCATTTTCTGGTTATCGAGATAGCCCTCACGCTGTACCTGCAACTGGCCGGTGAACATGGTCAGGGTGTTGTTGATCATCATGTCGTATGAACCGAACTGCAGCGATATCATGAAAACCAGCAAAATATTGGAGAAAATCATCGCCAGTGCCGTCAGCCACGTACGTCGTTTCTGACGCCAGATATTGCGCCAGGCCAGCCGGAAACTGAGTCCGAAAGCACCACCATTATGACGTTTGCTGAGCATGGACTTGTTACTGCCTGGGGTTTCTCAGGTTGGAAAGTGTGAATACAGCCGCAGGCAATTCAATATCAAATTCTATCTCGGAAACGGTCATTTCAGTCCACTCATCCGGCGTTTTGAGCTTGCCCATACGCAAGACACGGGCGACCGAACGACCACCCATCTCGACAATATCATTCGCCTTCATGACTTTTACCAATTCTCCGTCCTGATCCCAGTACTGCTCCTCCAACACGACAAAATCATCACGAATTTTTAGTACCTCTTTACCCCAGACGGTTGCAGCATCCTCATGCGGAATGGCTTCGACGGTATAGACCACGTGTCCGTCAGCCTCTGTTTTGTCAGTCAATCGATGATCATATTGCTCAAGGATGTCAGTGGACTTACTGATATCCTTGTTGGATAAATCACTGCCCATCCAACCCTGGTTCATCATTGAAGAAGGTATCTTGATAATCCGGTTTATCTTGGGCGAAAAAGACCACATGTCATTGTCTTTTAGCAAGGTGCCGTTGCCTGCATCCTTTTTGGGCTCTGTAACACGAACCAGTGATAGTTTGTCGCCTTCGCTCCAGGCACGCATGGACATGGATCGTTCCCAGTCAACCCGGTGGATGGTCATGGTCATCTCGGAATATGAGCTCAAACCGCGCCAGTGATCCATGGCGGCACGGACAAGTTCTTTTGCATCGGTGATTTCTGCGGCGATCAAGCTAGCGGAGAAAGTACCCTGGAACACAAGCAGGGACATCACGAAAAACAGACGTCTATTTCGGGATCTAACACGCGACGTGGAGTGCAGAACTGTTCGGGCCGATAGTTCCATTTAATGCGTTCCCCTGCTGAATGTAGTAATGAAGGCTATCATATGTACATAAAATAGTTGAGTGATTAACATCAACTTAACGGCAAACAGGTATCATTTGCCCATGCAAGACCGCAAGCAGCTTCCCGTGAAGATCAGGACAGGAAACAAGACCGGCATTTGGCTGGCCCTGTTAGCTGCGCTCAGCATACATGTCATTATTGTGTTTCTGCCGGTTTACAAACAATTGACTGTTTCTGAACCAGCAGGTACGCAAATTGAAGTTCAGTTAACCACTTTCAACTCACCGCCCGTGCCGCAGCAAACAGAGATGGAAGCTGAGCCTCCGCAACCGGAAGTCGAACCTGAACCAGAAGCAGAACCTGAACATGAACCAATAGATAACGTTGCAGAAGTAAAACCCGAACCGCAACCACTCAACCCCCAGCCACCCGTGATGGCCTTAAATCCTCAAACACCGGACTTGAATAGCAGACTGGAAAGCATGGATGAGTTGGAGAAAGAGAAGCTGACAAATTCTATCCTGAGCAGGCAATTCATCACCGAGGAGTCCGCTACCGACAAACTCTTCGGCAGACAGGTTCTACAACACCCCCCTGAGTTTCAAAAAGAATTTCACTACCCGGTCAGGCAGAGCATGATTACGATGTTGGATCAACCCATGCAGGAACTACCTTTTGCCTACACTCCCGGTTTAATTTACTTCGCCTATGACCCTGGTGTTAAAGGAGACTTGCAGCGTTTCTGGGATGTCATCACACCTGAGTTTGGCTGGAGGACCAAATATGGTACCGAAGTCAGGTGTATCTGGGTGCTGGTAATCGTGGCGTGTGGATGGAAATAGTTTGGCCGGTCGCACAGACATGCGCTGAAACCAATCTTGTCACCAGCAATCAGCCATCGTCCCTGTCTTGGTCCTCAGACCCGATTGGGTCAAAGTCATCGTGCCGCAATAATCCGCACTTTGCAGTGCCGTTGGCGTCGCGCGGATGCTGTAGGTATTGGCAGTAATTGCCACTGGAAAGGAGTAAACATAAAAATCGGTGTTAGCGGGTAATGCAGTAGTCGCATAACTATTTGTCGACGTAAAAATACGCTCTGCCGTACCGGCAAACTCCAGCAGGTCAGTTTGCGCATCCGCGCGCCTGGCCTTTCTGACACTGTCGTTGTAATTAGGTAATGCCAGCGCGACAAGGATTGCAACAATCGCGACAACGATCAGTAACTCTACCAATGTAAAACCAGAAATTTTCCTAAGGTATTTTTTCAACATAATAAACAGTTTACCAGTTCACACGGGACTTGGCGACTCCCACATGACCGGTTAATTACTCGATGCACTGAACCAACTCATTTACGCTCCGCAGAGCGGTACTTACCACGTCTTTGTCTTCCGCGCTGCCCGGGTAGTCGCTGGAAAAGGAGATCCAATTGTCAAATCCTGATTCCCTTTCACACTTGGTCGCAAGCACCACTTTCAACGAACCCGGTTGCTGGGAAGGGCCGACTCGCCAGTTAATAACGACTCCCGGTGCTCTCAACTCACCCGACAACGTTTGCCGGGCTTTCGGCACCTCGTACTCCAGCATGGATGAGCGTATCGTTTCATCCGGGGAACCCCTCTGAGCCATGGTGGTATGAACCACAACATCACCCCATGATTTATGCAAAATAATTTCGCCATTCATGCCACGTAACAATCGATGTGTCTTGGCTTCTTCGACATAAATGGCTTTTCTGACCGCGTTCCATTTGGGTTCAGAGTAGTCATCCCCACTGTGCTTTATCTGGATACCCATAAACGGTACAACAATCCTGTCCTCGTATTCCTTGACAAGATTGATAAACGGCAATGGATATGTGCCTTCCTGAAGCTCATTGAACATCATGCTGATGTTGTCACCAGTGGTGTATTCATATATTGATTTGGGCGCGTTGAACTCAACGATGGGATTGTCATCTGTATTGGCCTCCTGCCCTATCAGCAGCTTTTGGGCCTCATTGGAGGACATCATGATTTCACTCATCAGGCCTTCCACCGAACCAATATCAATTCGCGCCAGGTCTGCCCTGATGGCAGGCGAATCAAAAAATGCCAACTGTTTCTGATAATCAAGTTCGAGCGGTTTATTCGACGAGACAATAATGATGTCACCACCACCCAGGTACCACAGTGTGTAGTGGGGAAATACGTCTGTGACCGATTTCAACAAGGCCTTCAGACTGTACCGGTTAACCCCATAGATGTGATACCACTGGACCAAAATACCATTTTCATTCAGGCGGTTTTCGGCCTGTTGCAAAAACTCACGGGTAAACAGGTTGGAAACCCCGCTGACCCAGGAGTGTGAGGGTTCCGAAATAATCACATCGTATTTCTTCTGGGATGCCAGCAGATAGTTCCTGGCATCGGCGACAATCAGGTTGGTACGCGGATTATTCAGGACATCATAGTTATCCTGCCTGAAATAGTAGGCTGCTTCGACAACCTCTGGTGAAATTTCAAGAAGATCAATGTTCTCGACATCGGCACTTTGCAGGACCGATCCCGCCGTCATGCCGCTACCCAGTCCAATGACCATGACCTGTTTCGGTGCTTCGTGTAGAAACATGGGTAGCTGTCCCAGCAATATCTGCGTATCCAGGTCCCCGGCGTTCGACGCGTCCACCTTACCGTTGTTAATCAGGGCCTTTTTTTGCAGACCGTCATCTTCCCAACTGATCACACTGATGGTTCCGTGGATACCTTCCTTGTAATACAAAAAATGACTTTGACTCACATACTTCTTGATGGCGGCACGGATGTCTTTGGCAATATATCGATCCGCATGACGGAATATCCGTGATTGCATAATATCGCGGTCCCATCCGGGCAGCACCTGGATGCAAAGTACCAACAGCATGGCGGCGAAAGGCGCCTGCATCCAGCGATACAGGGTCGGACGGCCCTGACTGGACATAACCCCGAAAAGCACCGCCACCAGCATGCTGACGGCACTCGCCAGGTAGAGACTCCCGGCTATACCCAGCCAGTCCAGTATGAACAGACCACCGATAGCAGAACCTGCAATCGTACCAATGGCATTCGCACCGTAGGCCTCACCAACACCCTGACCGACAGCGCCTTTTCTGTTGCTCCATAACCCGGTGATCAGCGGGAACAATGCACCGAGTAATAAAGTGGGTATCAGAATGACAATGGCAGTCAACAAGAACATGTAACTCTGGAACAAAAAGAAGCTGGTGTGCAGCTTGCTCCACCCGTAGACAAAGAGAATCGGCAACTGACCGATCAGGCTGAGACTGACAACCGCTGTCAGTGAGATGCCGAGTTGCAGATAGAAAGCCACCTTCAGGCTTCGCTGTACATTGCTAAAGCGCACAAAACGCCCTACCAGTAAACTGCCCAGGCCGATGCCCGCCAGGAATACAGTCAGAACCGTGCTGAAGGCATAGGTGCTGACACCGATAACCAAAACCAGCGAATGTATCCATACTACCTGGTAAAGCAGTGCTGCAAACCCTGACAAAGCAAAACCCACCAGTAACAGTGAGGGAAACGCAAGCGTATTGGAGTCTGTATGAAGCGGAATTTTAACTTGCTCTTCCGGCTGAACCAGCTTTCTCTTTGCCAAGCTGGCCAACAACTGGTAGACACCCAGACCAACGATCAAATTGACCACCGCTGCCAGTAGCAGTGTCTGGGTGATACCGAGGTTCGGCAGCAGCAAAAATCCGGCGCAGAATGCACCCATCGTTGCACCCAGGGTGTTAATACCGTATATCCGCGATGTCACGGATTGTGCCTGATCCAGGTGACGGGTGAAGTGTTTGACCAATAACGGCAATGTCCCGCCCATCAGGAAGGTCGGGATTAACATGGCAACGGTGGCTATCAGGAACCTGGGCAGGTGGGAATAGGCTCCCGTAACACCAACAACGCCAGCAATATCTGCATAACCTGCCTGCAGAATGCCGAATAACCAGGGGGTGGTTGCACCATAACAACCTATCAATACCTCGAATAAGGCATACAGACGCAGCGGCTTGGCTACCACGTCCGCCTTGCGTCCAAGCACCAGGCTACCCCACGCTAACCCCACCATAAAGGCCGTCAGAACGGCAGCATTTGCGATGGCCGTATTGCCGATAAAAAGGGTAAGCTGTCGGGCCCAGACCACTTCGTAAATCAGCCCGGCGGCACCGGATATCAAGATCAGTAAATACAGGATCCAGCGGCGGGAACGTGGCTGATCTGGTCTGTTGATCTGCGAGCCTGGCCCATTCTTTTTCATTAAATGGCCCTCTTCATTAAATGGCACTTAATTCTGTGTGAAGTGATCACCCGTTAGCGGATGTTACAGCAGGGAAACGATCAAGAGAAAGGAAGATTTCTAAAAAAACCGAATTTAGATACAGAATGAACCGGAGGCGACCACTCGCCCCCGGAACCTGAATTCATCAGTTCACCTGCAATCAGTCAAGCAGATCCCGCCATGACTGACGCCCTGGCTTGCCAGTCGACAGATCCTCTTCAGGCGAGCCTGTCAACGGATCAACATAACCGGCGCGACCGCCATCACTTGCATCAGCGCCGATGGTGACTTCTTCGGTGGTACCATCCCTGAAAACGGAATATACGGTCGTTGTGCCGTCCTGGTTTACCGTTTCGGTCTTTGTGTAGGTGGTTCCATCGCTATACGTTACTGTGGTTGTGGTCACGTTATCAACGACCTCAACTGTCGTAGTTGAAACCGCCAATCCGGCCCCAAAAACCCCATCCGTGGGATCGGCTGAACCTTCAGCACGGTCCTCAGTCTTACCGGCATCGAAATCTTCCGGTGGATCCGGAATCCACTCATCGTCGTCATAACACCATTTATTCGGGTGATGCCAGAAAGTGGTGTACTCGGCTAGTACGTGGGATTTGAAGTTCTCTCCCTTGACCCGCCAGCCATAGGTGACATCAGGACCGTTCAACTCCAGTTGGTTTGACGGGGTATCAGGTCGGATCAACTGGAAGGTCAACGCCCCATTAAAACGCTCATCAAACTTACCGGGCGTTTCCACGACACCGTCTTCGTCTACTTTGTTTACGCAGCCAGTCTGGGTGGGTATAAGACCAGCACGAATTACCCCTCCATCACCCCACCAATCCTTGGACTTGAATGCGTCCAGCGGCAAATTGAAGATAAAGGTGTCAATTGTAGCCCGACTGTAGACAGGCAAAGCGTCCAAAAGGGTTTGTGCATCCGTTTCACTCGCCAAATTGCCGTATGTCTGGACGTTTTCATAGTCCTCACCACCCACGGACAACTTGGCAGCAGGGTTCAGGTACTGGTTCATCACCAGGATTTTGAATTCGGTTGTCGGATCCGGAAGTGCATTTACCAGGTTGAAATCGGGCAGACTGGCGTTGAGCATATTCACGCCAGTGACGTCGTATTTATCATCGTATTCATGTACGTGCTTGATTTTCTTATAATCTCCAGACACGGAGGTTTCAGACGTGACCGGGTTACAGGTTAGCGTCAACCACTCGTCCTTGGATTTTTTGTCGGCTTTTTTCGTCGGGTCTTTCGCATTACACTTGGTGCCACCCGTGGAGTAGTCACTTAACCACGTATAACCGGGTGTTACGCCGATCGCCTTACCATCTTGGCACCCATTGTATACCTCGTCCAGGTGCTTGGAAGCATCCTTGGGCTCCTTACAGTAAAGCACATTCACGCTGTCCGATAAGTCCGGCACCACATTCGTATCACCACTGGTTGCCTCGTAATAGTAAATATCATAGTCAAAATGACCACCCGATACGCCGGGATCGTCCGGCGGAGTGGGCTCACCATTGTCGGACAGCGGTAAATCAGGATGAAAAGCGTAAAGCGTTGTCGCAAGATCAAGTGCATTGACCAGGCGCGGTTGCGAGAAAACACCGTCGCCCAGGTACTTGGCCACCGGAATGAGACCATCATCATCCAGGTCATTAGAATCCCACTTACCATCATCGCTCAGGTCAAATATGGGGCCCGCTGGGCTGCCGCCGGTCATGAATACCGGCTCATGCAGCCAATTATCACCGGTTCCAAGCGTTGGATTGGTGGAGGTGAAATAGAAACGTCCGTTGTGATAAAAGGTCCTCTCACCTACCACGCGTTCCCCCGCAGGCAGCGCAATTTTCCAGCCCTTATGATGGCCTATACCTTCCGTCCAGTCAGGTATATTGTCGGTCATATTTCGAACCCGACCGGTGCCGCCAAACGTGGAGGAATACTGGGTTTGTGTCAGAAAGGCGTCATTGGCATCCGGTGCGCCATCCCAGATCCCATAAACATGATGTACGCTGGTATCTTCCTTGTCGCCTGATGTCAGGAATCTACCCGTGGCAAACGCGACCATCCGGCCACCCAGAGGATGTGCATCGACAACCGGTGCACTGGTGATGGCCTGTGACCCACTCGTGGTCATGAGTAAGCTCGAGCTATAGTTAGTCAAATCAAATTTCCACAAATGACCATCGATATCACCCGCATAGGCGTAATCGGCTGTACCATCATTGTCATCGTCATACAAAGCGGGCGTCGACAGACCATTGGGACTGTCAGCGGAACCCGAACCGGTATCAATGGCACTGATTAATGCACCCGTGTCGGCATTGATAATATATAAAACTGCATGCCCATTACCCGCATTCATATAACCGTTGCCGACGAAAACTGCCGCCGTACCACTATTATCATTGAGCCTCGCGAATTTGGGGCTGCCATAAACATAACCCAGGTTAGCGAAGGAACCCGTGGCAGATATTTCCCACTTCACCTTATCGGCTACGGCTGCTTCAGTAGCGGCCGCGGATGACGAGACATCCAACCCAAACAGACCCGGTCCGCCCGCTCCAAGCCCGCTGACCAGGAATGTCTTTACGGTGCCGGAATAATCTATATTGGCAATGCTCATAGGGCCATCAACAAAATAGGTGTGGGTATATGGCTTGGCAGTCAGCAGGCTTAAATTGGGAATCACCATTGAAGGGATGTAAGCCCAGTTCTCTGACCCGTCAGCCGCATTAAAGGAATGAAACATACCGTCATTGGCTCCGACAAACAAAGACTGGCTGCTGCCGTAATCCCAGTAAATGATATTGGAGTGGATGATGTCACCCAGGACCCATTCCCTCGCACGCAAAAACAGCCCTGCAGGCTCCTCATTGCTGCGGTCACCCCTGACGAAGTTCAGTACTGCTTCGGAGCCGAGTGCTGTTTGCTCAGCTCCCGTCATGTTTGCCCAGCGGAATACCCGGCCGCCGTCGGCACTAAAAGTGACAATTTTACGGCCTGTATTATAATCAGTACTGTCCAGCACTGAAGCGGCTGTAACCAACGTGGGATCTGCCCCGTCCCAGGGCCCGGTTGACTGGACCTGTGCGACCGCATTGATGTGCCTGGCAATTAAATTGCCTGCCCAGGTATCCTTGTGAAAGTCAATCTGGTAGAAAATTTCGGTTCCGTCTGAAACGTTATAGGCGGTTACATCCGGTGTGGATACCCAGCCCGTCGGTTGTGAACCGGGTGTAAACGATGTGGCCGCCATGGCCAAATTCGTTGCAAGCATTAACATACCAGTGAAAAGAAGGTTTTGTCTGGTGATGTTTTTCATGATGTTCTTCCCAAATGGAGTTGTCACTGGCAATTCAATCAATTAGTGAGAAAACTGTTTTGCATGTATTTTGTAAATGGTTTGTAACTGAACAACGCTGTTATTCGCGCCCCACGCACGCGTGGTGATACGGAAAAATACGTAGCGCTGATTTGGCCTGGTAAGATCTGGCGCATCAGAGTCGTATTCAACAATGTACTCCGCCACTATGCCAGCAATACCCGTGCTGGCTGTTTTTGAACCGACCGCAGTGTGGAATGCAGCGGCAGTGGTTGATGCTTTTACCGCCTTAAACAAGTCTGATTGTAAAGGGGCCGTGGTACCACATAGTCCTGCCCAGCAGATTGGGTCAGATGCATTTTGGAAATACCCGTTTGTCATTTTGTATGGCATGAAAGGATTGGCTTCCTGGGTTCCATCTCCATTCCAATCGACCTGCGGATTTAAGTCCGAATGTCGCAAAATGGTTGCTTCGGCCTCGCGTAACGCGCTTTCCGCCGCCTGGAAAGTGACGTTCTGATTCTGCGAGTTACCCGACATTTTCTCTTCAAGCACGGTTACTTTCAGGGCACTTATCATGATGATGGTCAGCAGTAACAGTATGATGAGACCGACGATCAGCGCGATCCCCGATTGCCTTGTATGATATTTAGTCCTGATCATGCGTGTATTCACTTCAGGGCAGCCGGTTTCGCAGGGTGATCGTTTCGGTGAAGTTGCGGGTGATTCTGCCGCCGCCAGCGGCCAGGTTTGTCTCCAATGTACGGGCGACCAGCGTTAACCTGACACTGATCACCTGTGCCATGTCGGTGACGCTTGCCGAATCGACGTAATAGTTCGGTACTTCATCATTATCCGTATCTTGGCCATACAAGATTTGCAGGTTCTCAATACCTTCAACCAGTTCCTGCGCGCTCGCCCCGTCTGTACTTCTGAAAAGTGCAGGGTTACCGGAAGAACCGTTTCGGATGGAATACTCATATGTATCGGTTGCGCTTGCCGCACCACATTCATTGGTTTGCCATTTAACAGTGAGCGTATCGGAAGTGTATGTGCCAGTATTATTTACACCGGCAATAGCATCGTCAAGATGACCCGCCGACGTACATTTATGATAATCGGCCATACGAAGATCTCTTGCAATAAAAGACACGGCAAATCGGGCGTTTTCCTGTAATCGCGACATGTTTTCATTCAATCGATAATTTTGTTTCGAGTTTACGAACAGGCTGACTAACGCCGCCGTGATAAAAATACCGAGTGTGATGGCTATCATTAACTCAATGAGAGACATGCCTTTCTGACATTGTTGTGCTTTAGTGATCATGGCTGAAAGCTCACTTGCAAGCCAGGATCATTGCCATCAACCAGGCCATCCCGGTTATCATCCCAGTTGACACTAATGGTAAACAGGCCACCCGTCTGAACTATTGCACCCACGCCGCCGGGCAATCCCGCTGCCAGATCCACAGTCCATTGTGCCAAATCATTCTGCACCATTTGAGTGCCTGAACAACCGCTCGTGGTTACACAATCTGCAATTTGCAATTCCTCACTGACCGGTTGCTCAGTAATGCTGATCCATACTCCATCAACTAGCTCAGTCGTGGTGACCGGGTCGGGGGACGTTGGCGTGTAGCTACTCACATAGTTGCTGATAAAAACCATGTTTGAGCGCATTCTGTCGGCAATATCATATGCCAACACGGTTGCCTGGCTGCGATTGTAGGCGCTGTGGTTATTATTCAAACCCGTAGCCTGCATTCCCGCCAGACCCAGCAAACCGATCGAAGTGACCGCGATGGTGATCAAAACCTCTACCATGCTAAACCCTGATTGCCGACTTTTCCTGTGATTAATACTATAAGAATCATTCATGATGCATATACCTCATTATGAACATATAAACCTGTCCAGCCACTCATTGCCATCAAGGATATCCCTGAAATTATCTTCCGAGAAAATACGTGTATGACCGGTTGGCCTGATAATAATACCCCGTGCATTTGATGCCCCTCGTGAGTCGCAATGAACGAAAAACCCACTTGAAGCGCTACTTGACAGACCCGTACTGGCATAAGTGATATCTCCGCCCCAATATTTGAGCGAATTGCCCGCTACCAATGCACCATGCACGCGTAAAATTTCCTCATCACCATCTAAATCGCCATCAGAATCATCATCAACAAAAACGACCCAACCATCCTGCCAATTCCCACCGCAGCCGGCACCGTCGTCACTTTTGCATATGCTTATGCTCATACCTTGTTTGATTGCCTCACTTCGCGTAAAGCTCAGTGCTGTCTGTAATTCGTTAGTCTGTGTTGCTGACCGGTTGTTCTGGATAAACTCCCGCATACTCGGTGCTGCGGAGGCAATGAGAACACCTGCGATGGCCAATGTGATCATCAACTCGATAAGTGTTAATCCTTTAATCTTCATTGGGTTTCTAAACATTTCTCAGCTCCAAACTGTTGCTCGTCTCAATTAATATGCACATCAATTCGCCAGGACAGGAAACCAGACCGGGAACATTGATGCGGAATAAACTATATGAGTGCGTTGGTATTTTGAGGAGGAACAATACGGTAAGACTGATTTGGAGATATCCATATCAGTGGTTCTGAAAATTCCCTTTAAATATTTCAATGCACTTCCTTGCACACGTGAATATCCTGATTCAAACAGATACGTTTAACGAACCATTAAGGCACCATTCCTTGGCGCTCTGCGTATCTGCTTTCAACGTTAATTATATCAGAAAGTCTTGATAAACCGCGCAAAAACAGTACCGCAAGTCAGGTAGAAACTACCGTTTGTACCATTATCACCCTTGAAACGCTCTCAATTGCCAAGCTAGATTGCATAGCTAACAATACAATGGCCAACTTGCTTGGTGCCGGGTCATTGGATCCCGCTTTTCGAAAGGCGTTTGCGCCCTGGAGTGGGAATCTGCAATTTTTAGACTATACTTTATAACTGTTAATTCAATCGAGGAAGAAACTATGCAATTCGATTTCACAAAAACACTGGCCTTGATCAAGGGTGGTCTTCTCGACCACGAGAACACTTGGAAAACCTACCTTGAAGATTGTCCAGGTTGGCAGCAGACTGCGCTGGTACTGACCGGACCATTGTTCCTTGCGAGTATTCTGATCTCCCTGATTTTTTCCAGGTTTACCGATGGTTACGCCATGTACGGGTACCAGAGCAATTGGTTCATGGCGTTGATTACCAGCTTGATAATGGGCGCAATCGGCTTCGTGATTGTCGTGCTGGTATTCAATTTTCTGGCCGGAACATTCAAGGGCACGCCTAACTTCTCACGCGCGTTTGCCGCCGTGTCGCTGGCTGTCATACCGGCATGGGTGGCGGGGGCGGTTGCCGGGTTGATCCCTTACCTGGGGTTTTTAATTGCGCTTGCCGGCGGCATATTGTCACTGGTTTTTCTGTACCGGATCATACCGCTGGCCCTGAACGTGGCTCAGGACAAGCGAACGGTCCACTTCGTGGTTTCGCTGGTGGTAGTCATTGTCTGCAACATGATTATCGGTTTAACGCTTGGTTTGGGTAGTGCCGGCAGCCAAATTCAGAGTGGCAAATATTCTTCAGGCGAAAGCACCACCGGCAGGAGCGCAAGTTCGGGTGTGATCGGTGAGAGTGTTCGCCAGTCAAGCATTATCGACGCTGCAAGTGATGACCGGTATGAGCCGCCCGGCAACGGAAAACTGGATAAAGACCAGGTTGAAGACTACCTATCGGTCTTGCGTAAAACCAAAGCCGTACACGCTGAATATACAGAAAAAGTGGAAAAACTGGCCGCAGAGATGAAAGCCAAGGAAGCCGCGGGCGAAAGTCCTTCCCTGGCAGATTTAAGCAAGATGTATCGCGGCGCTGGCGGCCTGGTGGGTGCCAATAACGCCGAGATGGAAGTCGTTGTATCAGGCGGTGGCAACTGGGCCGAACACGAATGGGTAAAACAACAACTGCGGATTGCCCACATCCAGCAGGGTGACGGATCCGATGCCAATGCCCACAACTACAAGTTATACAAAAAGTACGAGGAAGAATTAAGTGATGACTAGGAGCCTGTCGGGTTTGACCGATCGTAGCGAGGGAAAGCCGATTTGAGTCAGATTTTTCGGTCTTTTAAGGAGAATAGCACCGCT
>RCNC010001452.1_pt1 | contig 15917 bp, 16 predicted proteins | sample 2041301 | NCBI WGS metagenome assembly RCNC01 (sample SAMN09708231, study PRJNA481090) | Marine sediment metagenome, whole genome shotgun sequencing project. | biome: marine sediment; feature: ocean; material: sediment; isolation source: Sewage treatment plant 13A marine sediment (STP13A) ... | reverse complement strand
TTGGAACCAACCCTGTCTACTGTAAACAACCTTAGATTTGGATTGCTGGCATGGGCCACAGCCATAGAAGAGCCAAAGGTGGGCTGACCGTTATACCCTGTTACAGGTTGCTGCATATTGGACTGCCCCGAACAGAGCCAAACCTCTCCAAAAAGTATGTTTTCCAGGGATATATCAGAAGATTCACTTTTGATGGAAATGGTCTGAGGATCCTTGCTGTTAGTGGTCGCTGCCTCAACGCGCCAATTGCCATCTTTGTCTGCATCCACCTTTATTACTTCATTCAGCCAGGAGGCTTCAATGGATATCTTTTCTTTCGCATCGGCCCAGCCCCATAACACCACGGTGGTGTTGCGTTGTAAAACCATATTTGAGGAGACAATGGCAGGAAGTTTTACTTCTGCATACATGGATTGGACACCTAGCAGTAGGAAGACTGCTAACACGGAGAATAAACTTGATCTTTTCATTGAGGGATTTATGTATTTGTGTATTCCACTAAATTATAATTCTTTCATGAACATACCATGGGCTTTGTTAAATGAAGCCTAAATATGTTTTTCCGGTGGATCTGTATGCCTGATTTCCATAACTTTATCTAGAACGATTAAAAATAAGCCACATGGAAGCCACACTGAAATATAGGGTATAGGTCGCTTTTGTTCTGCTTGCAGGAGTTTTTATGTCTTCAGAACTAAGCATTAATTTATTTTCACAAACCCCTCCGCTCCAGCCCACCGGGTATTTCGACCGCTCAGAAATCATTATGGTGTGGGATGAGGGTACCACCAATGGGGCTCACGTTCATGAAAAGAACTTGAAGCTGAAGTTCAACTACCAGGGAATGGATATACAAGAGTGCTTAAGCGGGGGAGATCGGGTAATAAGTGATACCACCCTTAGCTTCGATCAGAGGCAGATCGATCTGATTTCAGGTGATTTTAATGGGGACAATATGGCCGACTATCTCTATTCCATTACCGGTGACAACGATTCCTTGCACCTGGTGTTGGCCAACCGGGGCAAAACACTCAACTACACCGGCAAGAACATGTACAAGTTTGATGGCAGGGTATTGCTGGGAAGGAATCTGATCGAGGGCGATGTGAATGGCGATGGCATTTCGGAGTTTGTGGTTGGATATCGTCCCTTTGATGAGGAGGTGGCCCATGTGGCACTCTTTGGATTTGACCAGAGTTTTAAAATCAGTCTTCTCAGTGAGTTGGAGGAAGGGGTAGCCACACAGCGTTTTGTGCTTGATTTAAGTGATCTGGACGTAGATGGGGATGATGAGTTGATCCTGGCCTATTTTGAGAATGGTTCCACCGATGAATATTACCTGAAAGTATATGACTTTGACAAGAATTATAATGCAATAGCAAAGGCACCGCTTTCACTGGACCTGCATCATGGAGCTAATGATTTTGGAGGCAGGGCCATCTCAGGAATCGATTTTGACAGCGATGGGATAGAAGAGGTGGTGGTGGCCTTTACTAAAAGTGAACACGACGCACCCAACAATCCGGATACCTATATCTACACAGCCGAGCTGATGGACGATCCATCCACCACTACCGCAGATCCTCCTTAAGTCGGGAAATCTTCCGGGGTGAACGGCTTCGGTTCGGATCTCCCCTCGGTCAACTACTTTGATGTGGCCGATGTGACCGGCGATGACCTGGACGATATCGTAGCCGCCTACCACTACTTTAGTGGAGGACCTGTAGGGGATCAGAGCCTCGGTGATGTTGGAGCCGGAGTCAGCATGTCTCCGATAGAGATATCATCCTTTTTTCAGACCGCGTCCATGGACAAACGCTTCAGTCGGGACGATGCCCTGTTGACCATTGTGAGTGATTATGAGCGCTGGGAGTATCCCGTATACAATGAGCAGGAGGACTTGCTGGGGGAGATTGTGATCCTGATTCCCCAGACCACCAACCAGGAGAACTGGCTGCGTGGCCGGCAGATACTGGAAGTGGCCGGCATGGTGCAACTGCACGAACCTGGAAACCTGCTTTCCTACCGAAAGTTCTATGCCGGTGCGAAAGAGCTGATGGAGGCCAATCCGGACATCAAAGAGATTATCTCCATTGCCAATGAGCATGAACTGGATCTGAATTCCACCTTTAAAGAGACCATCACGTGGGGGAAGGAGTTTGAGAACTCGAATGTGAGTGTGGAAAATACAGTGGAAACCAATCCCAGTGTCGGGATCAACCTGCTTGGATTTCAGCTGGGAGCCGAGGATGCATCGGTGGCGGAAGAGGAGGTGATTACTTCTCATGTGTACAAAGTGGGAGAGAACCTGGGCATAGAAGTCTTTGGAAGTACACTGGCTGCCAACAGTTACGAGTTTAAGGTCAAGCCTTTCTTCTACTGGTCCAGAAGCGGAGCACTGGTGGTGGACTATATGATTGACCTGAGCGCAGGATCCTTCTGGCAGCAGAACTACAGCCTGCAGGATCCTGGATTTATTCTCCCCAACCGCCTGGACTCTCTTAAGGTTAAAAATGAGATCGATAAAATCACCGACATGGATGAGTATATCAAAACTCCCTCCATCATGCTTAATCCTTCCATCCCTGTAAATGGAGAAACCGTGCCGGTAAGCACCATTGTGCACAACCTGAGTATTTCACCCACCAATGAAAAGATAGAGCTGTCATTTTACCTGGGCGATCCGGACAAGGGGGGCACCCGGATCTCAGATGTGGATGGGAATGTTCTGTTCGCTACCCCATCGACCATTGAAGACCAGAACTATGCGCTGGTGGAGTTTGAATGGGTGGCTGATTTTACCCGGGGCGACAGGATCTATGCCCAAATCGATCCAGGTGAAAAGCTGGTAGAGAATAAACTGGATAACAACAAAGCCTGGGCACCGGTGCAACGATTCGGATCCTGTGGTCAGGGACCGGTCTCAGATCAGGTTCCTCTCCAGGCCCTCACCATGGAAGAGCGCTTTACCCTCTATCCCAATCCTGCCAGCAGCCATATCAATCTAAGCTATGCCGGTCCAGATGTTTCTGAGGTGGTAGTGACCATCACCGATCTGAGCGGGAAGAGCTATATAAGCGAGACACTGAGTTACCTGGAAATGGACTACCGGTCGACCATCGATACAGGCGGACTGCCCCGGGGAGTATATGTAGTTAGCTTTAGCACCAATAATTACAGGCAGCATACCAAGTTGTTGATAGATTAGGCTTTGGGGTGATGGCCCTTTTAAGGAGAAGGAGTTTTTAACGGGATCAGATAGACGGGAGTCCCAGTAGATAAATAGGCATCATCCACATGGCTAAGCTTGTTATACTCCATCATGGATTTGAGGGTCTCTACATAGGCTTCACCCCGCTCTGAATATTTGGTCAAGGTCTCAGCCAAAACTGTTCCGGTGATCTTATCGCCGTTATTCCTGAGCTCAGCTCTTTTTGCACGCAGATCGGAATAAGCATTGTGGGTATTCAGATTAAGCATATAGGCAGAGATAGATTCCTGCAAGGATTCAAAGGCGGCGATGCCGTAATTCCCCAACTCCTTCCGCTGCTGTTCTGGAACAATGGCATTCGTCCCCCAGGTCCATTGTCCGTACATGGCATTGCCCTGAGCAGCAAAACGGGATGTTCCCCATCCGCTTTCCTCTGCACTCTGGGCCATGGCCAGCGAGGGAGGTACCATATCCACTTTGAGCCACAACTTATCCAATTCACTTGCCGTCAAATGACCGTCCGGGATTTTAACTTTATATAATTTTGATAGCTTCAAGAGCCAGGTTTGATCTATCTCAGTAATGGAATCGCTGTTCTGAAAGGCGGACCTGATAAGCTCCAGGCGATCTCTGTCTTTCAGAATCCATTCATTGGCGCGAAGAACCAGAGGCGCAATCCCGCGAAAGAAAAGCTGTTTCTTATTTAATACTGTAATTTCCTTGGACATGGTGGATCCCCACTTGTCACCGATGATGGTCAGGTAAACCCGGGGAATCTCACGATCTCCTGCCTGCCACCCTTCAGGGGTATAATTAAGCTTTTTATACAATTCAAGTACATCCTTGTAGGATCCAATTTCCACCTTGTTTGAATCATGTAAGGCCTCCACGGTCTCGCTATAGTCAACTGGAATAGAATGTACAAGCGTATCAATTTCATCAGGAATCTCAGAAGAGGAGAGCCCTGACTTATTTGAATTTATACATCCCCAAAGAATGAACAATAGACTTAAAGGAATTAAGGTAAAAGATAAGCGCATCGTTTTTATTTTTTTGGTGACTCCTGATAAAGGTATTCTTTTCAGACTGAACTTTATGTAGTTAAGTTGGTTTAAAAAGCATGAAAGTAATTGTAACAGGCGCCACCGGAATGGTAGGTAAAGGAGTGCTTCTTGAGTGTCTTGATCATGCAAACATCACAGAGGTCTTATCCATCTCCAGGAAAACAGCCGGGATCAGCCATCCCAAATTAAAGGAATTAAGTCACAAAGACTTCTCCGAGTTCGCCTCGGTGGCAGACCAGCTCAAAGGCTATGATGCCTGCTATGCATGCATGGGAGTGAGTTCAGCCGGGATGAAGGAGGCAGAGTATACCCGGTTCACCTATGATTTTACCCTCTCCCTGGCCAGGGAATTGCTGAAGGCCGATCCCAAAAGCACCTTCATTTATGTATCTGGAGTGGGTACAGATTCCAGTGAAAAGGGAAGGAGCATGTGGGCCCGGGTCAAGGGAAAAACAGAGAACGACCTTTTAAACCTGGGATTTAAGCAGGCCTATGTGTTCAGGCCGGGAGCCATCATCCCCCTGAGGGGTATTGAGCCCAGCAGCAAACTTTACCGGGTATTGATCAAAAACCTGAATTGGCTGCTGAAACTGATGAAAAGGATGGCGCCGGATAAGGTGGTGGATACCACCCAGATCGGATTGGCCATGATCAATGTGACGACAAAGGGCTATGATAAGAAAGTGATTCTGCCTGAAGATATCCAGGTATTAGCCGGCTTATAGATTCCATAGTTTCCGCTTTTGGCCCCATGCTGGGTGTATCGTCTGTATTTTAGCTTTTGTCGCAAAGTCAGGGGTATAATCATATTTATATGACCAAAATGTAAGTATACTTTACAATTGATGGGAGTTTTTGTAAAATATAACTGCACTTTATGAAATTCTTTAAAAAACCATGCTTCGCCTGGCCGGTTCTGCATCTTTGGTCTTCAGTTTAGAATGCTTCATTAAAGTTAAAGTAGAACCCGGCCGACTCCCGGCCAACCCCAATGTCAATTCTTAGATTCATACGGGGTTGAACTTCGAATCTGTAGCCTATTCCTACATTGGGCAACCAGGGATGATAATCCACCGGGGTCTCCCCCAGACTTCCCCCTCCTACCCAGGCCACGGCACCATGCCTACTTAAAGTGCCATTGCTTTTTAAGAACATGTGCCGGTATTCACCTATTAAGAAGATGATTGACTTATCGCGGTACTGTCCCCACCTGTATCCACGAAGGTCGTATGGGGTTCCAACCTGCGACATCTCTCCATAGGGCATGTCTCCTAAACCCATTCGGGTTTTAAACTGTAGCGCTAGGGTTTGACCCGGTCTCTTCACCTGGATATATTTTCTCAGATCAAGCTGATACACCTGGTATTCGTTATCGCTTCCCAGGGCCGAACCGTAAAAAGTGGCCCGCAAATCTACAAGAATACCTTTCCATGGGTTTACGGGGATATCCCTGGAATCATATCTGGCTATAAATCCCATCCCAATATTCAGGTTGTCGGGCCCGTAGTGCTGATAATATTCATCTATCTGAACACCCTGGCTGGGTTCCCTGACTTTGGTAGAGTTGGCATCAAAAATGAATCCGGCAAACCAATGGGGTTTAAATTGCCACAGGAACCTTGGATTAATCCACCACCAGACCCGGTTATACATGGTTGTAGAATCACTCTTCGGGGTTTCAAATCCTTTGTCATAGCCCACGCCATAATAGTTGTCGGGCATGTTTTTATAAACGAAATCTCCGTAGATCCGAAGTTTATCTTCCAGCCAGTAGGAGGATAAGATGGTTGAGGCAAAGATCCCCCCGGTGGTAGTGACCCCAAAAACGATGGGGGAGGAAGACCTCGGTATCAGGCTATCCTTCGGATTGGTCTTATAAGAGAGCATAACGCCTCCGGCTATAGTTAAACCCATCTCGGGGGTGTATGCCGGACCTAAAATCGGGGTAATCAATGGTCTCCCATTCTCTATTTTCCAGGCCTTCTTTTCCAGCCTGGTCTCCTTTTTGTTGAGTGTGTCCAGGACCTGGTCCTGGATCTGGTCCTGGCTCCAAACATTGAAGCTAATCAAAGAAATAAGGAAGAAGAGGGAATACGCTCTCATCATGGGATGCCGGACCTTAAGATTTCAGAAATACTTTTAACTCTTTATTGATAGCTTTCCATTCGCGATCGTCGGTATTCTTAATAATCTCCTCCCTTAAGGTGGCAAATTCTCTGGATGCCCGGTATCTCAATTGCCCGGTTTTTGAAAACAGGGCTTCAATCTCTGCCCTGGTGGCGTTTTTGTCATCCATCAGGATTTGTCTCTGTACGTTAAGTTCGCTTGCCTCATCCACAAAAGCGAAAATGGTCGTTTCAAAATCATGAAGATATCCTTTCACCGCCTCGGCCTTTTCAGGATCACCGATGTGTTTAACCACAATGTCGCCGATGTCTTCAAAGACCTTGATGAGTTTCTCCTCTGCTTTCTCATCCTGCTTATCGTCCTGTCGCCGCTCTCTTTTGGAGGCGACCAGGGCATCCTCGTATATTTTCAAAATCTCCTCTTCCGTGATCTGCTCCTGGAACAAAAGGCGGTAATTGATTAATGAAGCAAGCAGCCTCTCCCTGGCATTATAATAATTGTCGTACTGCCGCAGAAATTCATTCCGGCTTACCTCTCTGTCCTTACTGGCCTTATCTGCTACCTTTTTCAGCTTTTTATTCTCCTTTTCGGACTTCTTTATGGTCTTTTCATAGGCTTTAACCAGGTCCAGGAGCTCCTCTTTCCGGACATCATCTGATACATTTTGCCTGATCTCTTTCTTCAGATTCGGGATAACAGGTACAAACTCTGATTCGGCACCTCTGGAGACGCCAAAGATGATGGCAATTATAAGGCCTATTAGCATGCGATTGAGTTTTAAGGTGTTCGGTAAATTGACAAGATTCCACTCGGAATGTTTGTTGCCATAAGTTACGTCATTTTTGGTTTGATAGCCTTTTTTTGGTTGGACAATGCAAGAATGTATAAGAGTGTATCTCTATGTAAAATAGAATTAGAGGTTCTAATTTACATAGTTTGATGTTCAGTTCAGCAAATAGTATTGCTATTGTAAACCTTTTTCAAGTCTAACTGTTCTTATGTTTATGAAAAAGCAATTACTTATTCTGGGTATGTGGCTGATTACCCTCTCATTGGCCGCACAGGAAAAACCGAACATTGTCTATATCCTGGTAGACAACTGGGGGTGGGGGGATGTTAGCATTCAAGGAAGTACGGTACAAACACCCCGCATTGATCAGTTTGCATCTGAAGGGATTCGTTTCACCAACTTCAATGTGCAGAACCAGTGTACACCCACGCGTTCTGCCCTGCACACAGGGAGACTTCCTATACGTTCAGGGACCCAGAAGGTGTCGGCTCCAGGAGAACCCGATGGCCTGGCCCTGTGGGAATACACCATTGCCGAGTTGCTATCGGATGCGGGTTACGCCACCACATTGAATGGCAAGTGGCACATTGGATCCAAGGTGGGAAGATTGCCCAATGATCAGGGTTATGATGAGTGGTGGGGGATCAATGAAGGGTCCAATGCTGCGGGTTATACCAGCACGCCACAGTTCGATCCCGAGGTGGCCGAAGTTCCACATATCTGGCAGGGAGTCAAAGGGGAAGAGTCTGAAAAAGTGCGAATTTACGATATAGAAGCCAAGAAAACACTGGACAGGGAGACCACCGAAAGGACCATCTCATTTATCAATCGAAATGCAAAAGAGGGCAAACCCTTCTTCACCTATGTGGGGTTTACCCATTTTCATCCCCCCTGGGGAGTGCATCCCGATTTCGAAAATAAATCGAAAGCAGGAATCTATGCCGATACAAAAATGGAAGTGGATTACCATGTGGGGCTGATCCTGGATGCCATCAAGGAAGCTGGAATAGAGGAAAATACCATTGTGATTCTAACGGGCGACAACGGGGCTGCCAATTACCCCTCACCCGGAATCGCTACGGGTGAGGTAGGAGGTTCGAATGGTCCCTGGCGGGGCGGATTAAGTACGGGTTATGAAGGTGGTATGCGCACACCTGGCATGATTCGCTGGCCCGGCAAAATCCAAAAAGGAGAGGTTACAGATGAGATCATGGCTGATCTGGATTGGTATCCCACCCTTGCCCATCTGATTGGGGAAGAGGAGCGCATTCCCACAGACCGGCCCATCGATGGAATTAACCAGGGAGATTTTATTCTTGGAAAGCAAGAGAAATCGAACCGGGAATACGTCATAACCTACATCGGCGATGATGTGGCAACCGTGAAGTGGCGGAATATGAAAGTACACTTTTTCACCTTCGAGGGGACTCACTCCATCAAGCAGGAATATACTTTTCCGCAAATGTTTGATATCAAGGAAGATGTGAAGGAGAGTTTCGAACTATGGGGCAATGAAGGGTATGTTCATGCCTGGGTCATGGGACCGGTGATGAAGATTTTGAATGATAATGCAAACAGCATGCAAGAGTATCCCAACATTACACCAGGAGTGGATTTTCAAGGGTATTAAAGGGCTCTTTATTATCCCTTAAAGAATTTCTTCAGTTCTTTGTTGATCTGATTCCACTCCTTTTCGGTGGTGTTGAGAATCACCTTCTCACGGAGGATGGCAAAGTCCCTGGCTGCCTGGAACCTCAATTGGTTGGATCGTTCATATATCCCCTCGAGCTCTTCCCTGGTGGGATTGGTCATGAGGAGTGAGGCTTTTCGGTCCGCATCCATATCAAGCGAAGTATCCAGATAGTCGTACATGCTACTTTCGAACTCTAAAAAGCTCTCGGCCACTTTATTGATCCTGTCGGGATCTCCAATGTTCCTTACAAGAATATCAGCCATTTCACGGAAGGCCAAATTCAGATTGTCCTCGGTCTCTTCTTCCCCAATCTGCTTTTCACGCTTCTGATCCGCAGAAGAAACGATGGCATCTTCGATGACCCTAATCTGCTCCAGATCTGTGACCTGCTCCTGAAACATAAGCCGGTAATCGATCAATGAGGAGATCAGGTTGACCCGGGACTGGTAGTATTCATCGTAATACCTGAGAAGCTCTTCGGACATCACACTTCTGTCGCCACTCATTTTATTGACCTGTTTCCGCAGACGGTCATTCTCCTTTGTATAATCTTTGATGGTCCCATCGAAGGCGTTAATCAGAATGGTGATACTGTCTCTACGGTCATCATCAGGGATCATATACTTCACCTCCTTCTTAAGGTTTGGAAGGGACGAGGCAAACTCAGCTTCGCCGCTGGAGCCAAATATCATAGCAAATAAAAGACCTAATAGCATACGAGTGTGTTTAAATGGGTGTTCATTTTAAAAGTTTGATTCTTATATCCAAGAACCATCATTGATTGGAATTGGCGATTATAAGTCAACATTCATTCTTAAATGTCCGCCGAATCCTTCTCTTATAATTCGCATTAAAGTTGAAAGTCTAATGTCTGAAGCATTATTTTCAATTCGAGAAATGTAGTTTTTGGTAGTACCACATTTCTCCGCTAATTGAGATTGCGTTAAGCCATTTTCTTTGCGAAGATCTTGAATCATTGCACCAAGCTTAAATGCTTCGAATCCTTCCTCAAAAGCTTCCCGTTTCTCTATACCTCTTTTACCATATTGTTGATCCAAATGATCAGAAAAGGAAGTGAGATTTCTATTTGTCTCTTTTTTCATTGAAGTATCTTTTTTTAATTTTCTCTGCTTTATCAATTTCATTCTTCGGGGTTTTTTGAGACTTCTTTCGAAAACCATTAATTAGGATTATCAATTTTCCTTTATCGAAAAAACAGAAGACTCTGAAAATATTCCCACCCGATTCAACACGGATCTCATATAATCCACTAGAGTTTTGAATGTGTCTGAAATATTTTACAGGAACCCTATCTAGTGTTGCTATTAACTTTAATGTCCAGTTAAACTTCTTCTTCTCGTCATCATTCAGTTTCTCGAAGAAGTCCAGATAGTAACTTTTGTAATAGACTATATTCCTAACAAATCTTTCTTCCACGACACAAAGTTACCTAATTAGACAACATTATCAAAATTTGACCAGGAAATTAGATGAGTGTTCTAGCTTAGCAAGCCATAATGTAAACTGTTTACCTGTAAATTAGAAGCGCTGGAAGCTGATTCCTTTGTTTCTGGAATCAGATGGAATAATTCAGTATCTTTTCATAAGATTTGTCTGAATTGACTTTGTTTTGGGAGGCCAAAATCTGGTCATGGCCTCTGTAAAAATTATTTCAATTGGATGAACATATTGGACCCGTAAAATGAAGAGAAGATGAAACGAAGAGAATTTTTAATCAGCACCTCCATGGCCTCGCTGGCCGCCCTTTCCCCAGCTATGAAAGCCATGAGCATGGGAAAGGAGATCAAGACTGCACAGGACATGCAGGACTATCTTAGAAGCCTTCATAAGGTAAGCGAACCTTCGGTGGATCGCATTGTGATTGGGGATCCCCTCACCAAGATCCGCAAGGCAGGAACCTGCTGGCAACCCTATTTAAAGACCCTTAAGCAGGCCAGTGAGATGGGTATCAACCTGATGATTGTACATGAACCCACTTTTTATACCCACTGGGACCTGGACCAGGAGAATGGCCTGTTTCAGAATACGCCTTCCCCCGCCAGGGAAAAATACCTGGAGACCATCCAGGAAAAGAAGCTGTGGATAGAGGAGAACGAAATGGTGATTATCAGGAGTCATGATGTTCCGGATATCATCAAGGGATATGGAATACCCTTTGGGCTGGGGCTTGCCCTGGGCTACGACAACCAGGACATTATCAGGTCAAGGGACTATTACAATGTGTACCAGATTGAGACCGATACTGCCTGGAATGTAGCCAGAAACATTGCCAGCAGCCTGATGGTGCTGAACCAGCCCGGTGTGGCATTTTACGGAGATAAAGATCGCAGGGTATCATCTGTGGGGCTGGGTACAGGCTGCATCTGCGATCCCATGGCCTACGAGGATCTGAATCCCGATCTGAGCATTGCCATTGATGATGTTGTCAGAACATGGACCCAAACCACTTATGCCGAAGATTCAGGTGATCCGCTGGTGGTGATCAATCATGGAACCTCTGAGGAGATGGGCATGAGAATACTGAATCAGCACCTTACACAGAATATACCTCAGATCGAATTCTTACACCTTAACCAGGGATGCACTTACCGGTGGATACCCGGTGTATGATAAAATGTCCAAAGCATGATCAAATACCTTGCCCCGCTGCTACTGCTTTTTGTATGTACTGTTTCCTGGTCAAGAGAAGAAGCGGATAGCACCAAAACTAAAGAACTGAAAGCAAGTGCTAACGTGAGTGTGAACAGCAACGGGATTGCCTACATCCCGGCGTTCTCCCTTGATAAACCAGCCTTCGTAGGTGCCTTTTCACTGGAAAAGGGACGGTTCAGTTACGACCCAATACTCTCTTATACAATGGATCTGAAGCCCTGGATTGTTGACAACTGGTTGCATTACAGAATTGTTGACCGACCTTCCTTCGAATTTAAGGTAGGGGGCGTATTCTCTGCATTTTTCAGCGAGTATGAGACTGAAGATGAGGTAATCTGGCAGGCTCAAAAATACTTCGCCTTTGAATTTACCGGGACCTATAAATTTAATCCGCTCACCTCACTCTCCTTCACCTATCTGCATGACATGGGCCAGGATCCGGGAACTTTAACCGGCGATTTTTTTAACCTGCAAGCTGAAAGATCTGATATTTCCATAGGGAAAAAGCTTAGCTTGGATGCCAGACTCCAGACTTTTTACATCAACTATACCGGAAACAATGACGGACTGTTTCTGGCTGGATACCTGGGAGCCTCCCTGCGAAATATCCCCTTCTCAGTGTTTTTTCAGGCCATTCAGGCCCTGGAAAGCAATACGACCCCCTTCCCCGGATTCAAATGGAACCTGGGCTTGTCTTATTCCATAAGTACCCATTGAGAATCTTCCAAATTTCTGTTATCCTTCTAAACTAATTTCAGGTCACCATAAAAAAGAGAAGTGTTATCAATAATGACATAGAGAAGTATAAGGATGGGAAGGCCCACCTGGAGATTCGATCAATATTATCGCCCATCTGCTCTCGACCCGATTTGTTCAGTTTATCTACCACGATACTAATAATTACCGTGGCAGCCAGACTAAAAAATGTAACTATAATGAAGCAGTCAATTAATGTGATATAGCTGATGCTTGGTATACTGTCTTGAATTACAAAATAGTATGCTACAACGCTTAATATGCCTATGAATGAAACATTGATGCGATCACTTGTTGCTTCTTCATCCATCCAGAAGACAATCCAGCTAAGGCATACTAATATGACGAGTGGTAAGATGATGCTCAACAAAAAGTGTTGAGGCATTCTATTTATATGGATAGAGGCAACAATCTCAGATTTTGAACGGATCTCTCCACTCATCGATTCCATTTCAATGGTATTGCCTGCATAGGAGAATCCTTCATTTTTCCATTGGGCAATGCCAATTTTGTGCTCCCAGGAAATGGAAAGATTGTCATCCGGGACCAGGATTAATTGATTGCTCCCGTACACCAGGGTTAGCACATGGATCTGTAATTCCTGCCTGTCGAAAGGGAAGAGCCTGAGGTCCATGGGGGTTTCAACAGTGGCATGAAAAGTTTCAGAATATAAGACCGTACCATCGGGCCAAATTCCCAGGCTGATGGCTGTTTTTATTCTGTCCCCTATTCCATTCTGAATGATCAGGTGTGGCCGCCACCCAAAAAATGTCTCTTTAACAGCAAAATCTCCCTGGAAAACTTTTCTGGCTACCAATGAATAATCTTCCAACTGGTGGTCATCAGGATAACCCACCGAGCCAGGTTCGTAGGCCAATCGTTCATCTTTCCATTTCAAAAAAATTGCGCCATCGATGTCTATTGTTTCATCCTTCTCATTTACGTCTGTGATATTGGAAAGGGTAAATCCCATTCGAACTTCAAGGGGCCCTTCACTGGTTGGGATGTCCGCTATATAAGATTCAACCTGTGCCTGAATCTGGAAGGGTAGAAAAACAGTTAAAATGGCAACATACCTTAACAATACCTTCATATGGAGATTTTTGATAAAGTTAGAAATAATGGTCACTTATATGGAGGGATTCCGTCTGATGCCAGAATCTTCTTCCGGAAGGATAAGGCAGCATATCGACTTAAATTTCTAATTTTACAGTCGTAAACCAACAGTTAAAACATTAAACTCACAAGGATGAAAAAACTAGTCATTGCATTATTTGTTCTGGGCATGGCACTACCCTTCTGGAGGCAAACATAAGCATCGATGGTAAAAAATATGCAGGAACCATTGGTACCGATGGGGGAGAAGCTCCGATTACAGGGGCGAAAATTGAATAGTTAGAAGGAGTGTCTAGTCCTCCATCAGTATCGCAATGATTTTATAGGCCAGGGCCAGCACCACCGATCCAACAAAGAGCCCCACCAGTCCGCCCATAATCATACCCCCAATGGCCCCGATAAGGATGGCCAGCATGGGAATATCCACTCCTTTGCCCAGGAGTAAGGGTTTCAGGAGGTTATCGGACACGCTCCACAGGAGGGTCCAAATGGCAAAAATAATGGCTGGTCCTGTGTCGTTTACACTGAAAACATAAATGGTGACGGGGAGCATGATCAGGATGGTGGGAAGCTGGACAATGGCCAGAATCAGAACCAGGAGCGCAAGGATGCCGGAAGCTGGGACGTCAATAACAAACATCCCCAAACCCAGAAAAACTGCCTGGATCAGTGCAATGCCTATGACACCCTGAACCACACTTCGTATGGTGCCTATGGCAATCTCAGTCATCGCCTCACCCTTACCAGCGAGAAAAACCCTGAAAATCTTTTCAGTTGCCCTTTTTCCAGGTTCAGCATACAACAGGAGTACCCCGGCAACAAGGAATGAAACAAGGAAGAGTAGTATGTTGATCACTGACTGCGTGGCTGCTTTGGTTAATTTGGGTGCCACCTCTTTTAGCTGGGGTTCGAATCTCTCAAAGGTTTCGTTGAGGCTTTTGGCGGCTTCCGACCATATCTCGTAGGTTTTTTTTCCAATAAAAGGCCAATCCCTTACTGAAGCATCAGGGGGAGGAGCAGTCAGGGTTTCGTCCTCAATGGCTACCACGGCGCGTGAAACATTTTTCACGGTAGTGGATGTAAATAAAACAGCAGGAACCACGATAACCGCCACTCCGATCAGGGTGATCAATATCGCTGACAATTTGGCCCGCTTCCCCAGGAATTTGCTAAAGCGCACATGCAGGGGATAGACACCCACTGATATGATGATGCCCCAGATTATGGGAACAAGAAAGGGTTTTATCACATTGAAGCTTAGTATAAAAATCAGGCCTATAAACGCAATGCTCATGGCTGATCGTACCGATAGCCTGACGTGTTTCTCATCACTTTCTGATAACTGTGCCATATTACTTCATATTTGGTGTGAACGCATTCAGGCATGAAAATACAATTTTATTTCATGTGTTGCGACACTGTCCATGGTCCGGAACGACTGCCTGGTCTGTTCCATCGAAAGGATATTAAAAGAGCTTGACAGGCTCTGCTAATTGTTGTAACTTACTTTCCATGGAGTCAGATGTTTACAGACAACTTCAACGCCACCTGGATCAGATGCCGGTCCCCTTTCCGGAGACTGAATCGGGCGTTGAAATTAGCCTCCTCAAAAAATTGTTTGACGAGACTGAAGCAAATATCGCCTTGAAGCTAAGTGCCGTTCCTGAGAGTATTAACAGGATTTTTGGCCGCTTCGGGGAAGGAGAAATCACAAAGGAGATGCTACAGATAACACTGGATGGCCTTTTTGATAAGGGCGCCATCATGGCTATTCCCAATCAGAAGAAAGGTCGTTTGTATCACAAGGCCCCACTTGCAATTGGTATGTTTGAATTCCAGGTGGATCGCATCACGAAAGAGTTTGCAGAAGACTTCTTTAAATACGAAGATGAGGGTTTTGCCGAAGCGCTTCTCGAAGTCAAAACCATGCAAATGCGCACCATCCCGGTCAATATTAAGATTGAGCCGGAATTCCTTATTGGGAGTTATGATAATGCGAGAGCCATCATTGATGATTCTCCGGGGCCTTTTGGGGTTATGAATTGTGTATGCCGGCAGGCCAAGGAGAAGATGGGAGAAAAATGCAAGCAGACCGATATCATGGAAACCTGTTTTACACTGGGCGATTCAGCGACATTTATGATGGAGAAAGGAGTAGCACGGGAGATAAGCAGGGATGAAATGAAGGATCTGATTACCCGCGCTGAACGCGAAGGCATGGTTCTGCAACCCGCAAATGCAAAGTCTCCAAGTTTTATTTGCTGTTGCTGTGGTTGTTGTTGCGGGGTCCTTACAGCAGCAAAGAAATTTCCAAGCCCGGCTGAATTTTTACATTCTAACTTCTATGCCCAGATTGATGCTGAGAAGTGCATTGCATGTGGGGAATGCATAGAGATATGCCAGATGGATGCCCTTGTTTCTGTAAACAATCACACAGAAGTCTTGCGAAGCCATTGCATAGGCTGTGGAAACTGCCTGAACGTCTGT
>RCNC010001451.1_pt1 | contig 15920 bp, 11 predicted proteins | sample 2041301 | NCBI WGS metagenome assembly RCNC01 (sample SAMN09708231, study PRJNA481090) | Marine sediment metagenome, whole genome shotgun sequencing project. | biome: marine sediment; feature: ocean; material: sediment; isolation source: Sewage treatment plant 13A marine sediment (STP13A) ... | reverse complement strand
GGTAATACGAAAGATGGATGTAGAAAAGTATTCGGTTTTTGGTTTTGTCTTTGCCGAAACCAGCCCTGGCAAGGAGGAGGAGCTTAACAAGATCCTGGTTTCAGACTTAAGAAAGTACATTCACCTGAAGTAATCATAGGGATTGTAAAAAAGCCTGCATTCGCTCCCGGATTTCATCTCTGATTCGTCTGAATTCATTCAGAATTTCTTCTTCCGTACCTGTAGCTTCGGCCGGATCCTCAAATCCAATATGCAGGTGCTGTTTCACCTCACCCAGAAATACCGGACAGTTTTCCTTTGCATGGCCACAAACCGTAATCACATAATCAAAGGCATCATCCAGGAATTCGTCAACTTTTTGAGGATAATGGCCTGATAAATCTATGCCCTTCTCTTTCATCACCTCTACAGCTTTAGGATGCACCAGGTCCGAGGGATCAGTTCCAGCACTAAAGACCTCTATTTCCGGATCATAAGACCTAAGAAATCCTTCTGCCATCTGACTTCTGCAACTGTTTCCGGTACATAATATCAGTATTTTCATTCCTTCTTCTATTTTTGGATTCAAATATAAGTATTCAAATTCTAAAGAAAGTCAGGCTGTCTATTGTAACAAAAAGGACTTAATCGCGTCACTATAATAATCTCTTAACTCCATAAATATGCTCCCTAACTACATCCTTGCTTTTTTCCGACAGGCCTCACGAAATAAAGTTTTTACCATTCTGAACCTCCTGGGCCTCTCCGTAGGAATGGCAGCCTTTATGCTTTTACTGCAGTTCGTGGTGTATGAGAACAGCTTTGATGAGTTTCATCAGAACAGCGACAACATCTACCGGGTCAGGTACGATGGCTATCGGAACGGACAGCGAATGTTTGCCTGCGCAGCTGCTGTGCCGGCCGTGGGACCTGCCATGAAGAACAACTTTCCTGAAGTGCTGGAATACTCCTGGGCATTCCCTTTGTCGGGGGTACTTACCAATGACCAGAATGTCTCGTACCGGGAAAGAAAGATCCAGGTTGCCACTCCGTCCTTTCTCTCCATGCTGGACTGGGGTATGATCGTTGGGGATACCTCGGCATTGTCCATGCCAAATACTGTTGTTTTGACAGAATCTACAGCCAAGAAGTATTATGGAGATGAAGATCCCATTGGGAGAACACTCCAGTTCGGGGATGAGTTGGAATTTGAAATCAAGGGCCTGATAAAAGATGTGCCGGAAAATTCACATATCAAATTCAGTGCTCTGGTCTCAGCTGAAACCCTGCATGAATGGTCCGAAGGAGCATCAAGAAATGCATGGGGCTGGTACGATTTCAATACTTATATCTTGCTGGAAGAAGGAGCAGATCCACTGGTATTCCAGGAAAAGTTTGCGGAATGGCTGGCTGTGGAACGAAAAGAAGAATGGGGTGACGATAGTTTCGAAGATTTTATCCTCCAGCCATTGGAGGATATTCATCTTCACTCCGATCTGCTTCAGGAGTCTGAGCCAGAGGAACAGGGTGATGCGAATTCGGTGATGATCCTGGCCATTATTGCCATGGCTGTATTGGGTATTGCCTGGATCAACTATATCAACCTCTCTAGCAGCCGGGCCCTGGAACGCGCCCGCGAAGTGGGCATCCGAAAGGTGGTCGGGGGACAAAAAAAGCAGTTGATCACACAATTCCTCTCAGAATCGCTGCTGATGAATATCCTGGCAGCAGGAATTTCTTTGCTGCTTGTGGCGCTGTTCCTCCCTTACTTCAATCAACTTACGGACCGTTCCCTGTCTCTGTCATTGTTCGGAGAACCCTTGTTCTGGATCGGACTGGTGGTGCTATTCCTTTTCGGAGCATTTATAGCGGGTCTCTACCCAGCCTTTGTGCTCTCCTCATTTAAACCTGTTCTTGTATTAAAAGGCAAATTCAGTGAAAATGGCAGAGGGTTCCTGATGCGGAAGGTCCTGGTTGTTTTTCAATTTACTGCTTCAGTGGCCCTGATTGCGGGCACCTTCCTGGTCCATTCGCAGGTGAAGTATATGCAGAAGATGGATCTGGGGGTGGAGATCGAACAGAAGATGGTGCTACGCGGACCAGGAAATGTTACTGACACCCTCTTTCAGGAAATCTACCGGACATTTAAAACCGAAGTCAACCGCATTGGTGGAATCGACCAGCTAACTTCTTCTTCTAATATTCCGGGTGATGAAATCTTCTGGGCCAGCGGAATCAAACGATTGGATGAGGATGAGGGCCGGGGAGTCATCTATGTGATTGGAATGGATGAAGACTACCTGCCGGCTTTCGATATTGATCTGCTGGCCGGAAGAAACTTTTCCCCCGAATATGGCACCGAGGATCTGGCAGTGATTATCAATCAGCGTGCTGTTGATTTTCTTGAATTCCCAACACCCGAGGATGCCATCGGCAAAAGGGTGGATTTCCATGGAGAGGAGCGGCTCATTGTAGGAGTGATTGCCGATTACCACCAGATGTCCCTGAAGCAGGAACCAATCCCCCTTATCTACCGGTACTTTCCAGCCTCCAATGAATATTTCACCATGAGTGTCGACCCCCGGCAACTGGATGCATCCATGTCCAGTCTGGAAAACCTCTGGAACCAGTTCTTTGAAGGAAATCCCTTTGAGACCTTCTTCCTGGATGAGTTTTTCGACAGGCAGTACCGGATCGAAAAACAATTAAATACAGCTGTAGGCTTCTTTGCGCTTGTGGCTATCCTGATCGCCGCCCTGGGACTCTTCGGACTCTCCTCCTATACCACTCTGCAACGCACCAAAGAGATCGGAATAAGAAAGGTGAATGGGGCCAGTTCTGGAAAAATTCTGAGCCTGATCTCCAAAGACTACCTGGTACTGATCTTTATCTCAGTGCTTATCGCAAGTCCCATTACCTGGTTTTTGATCCGCAGATGGCTCGAGGCATTTCCCTACCAGGTTCCCCTTCACTGGTGGGTATTTCTATACACGGGGATACTGGCACTTGTGATTGCTCTTGCAGCAGTGAGTATACAAACCCTAAGGGCCGCCAACAGCAATCCCACCGAATCGCTAAAGTATGAATGACTATATCGCTGGTAGTGAAAAATACAGAAAATAACTACTCCACCACAGAAATTCTGCTGCCACGGCCATGGGTATCAAATGACCTTAGCATAACCTTTCCGCTTACCTCAACAGGACCTGAATAGAGAGGTGAGTCCGCTCCTGGTTCGGATCCATCTGTAGTGTAACGAATGCTTAGCCCCGGAAAATCAATGTTCGCATAAAGCTTGCCCTCTTGAATCATTGCCCCTGGAGGAGGAAGCCTGTACTCGAATCCGCCATGGAGGTAATCGAGTCGTGGCAGTTCGCGCTGACCCACTATATTGGCAAAGCGGTTCCAATCCTTGTCCATGGCTGCCACCCTTTTCTCCTGGTCGCTGATTGCTCCCCATGAAGCCTGCCCAACCCAGGCACGCTCTGCAAATCCGATCAGTTTTGGCAGATAATAATACTCGGCCATGGTACCCCCCTTAATCGTTTCGCTCCAAAGCTCGGCCTGCAGTCCAAGAACCCGGTTATAGGCTTTCACACTTAATCGCTTCATCCCTGCAAAATCTTTTTTAGGATCGTAAGGATTGCCCCACTTGTCGGCAAAGGTGCTTTTGAATACATCAAAGGGAATAAAGTCGAAGGAACTGCGTGTATTTACAAAACCACCCCAGTATTGGCCGCGTTCAGCCGGGTGATGTGTATAGGCCAGGTCAAAATAAAAATTATTTACATTGCAAAGAATCACGGGGAAACCTGCATTGGCCAGCCTGTTGCCCAGGTCCAGGTTCTCATAAATACTGTTCCAGACATAGGGAAGCATAGCCTTTCCAACAAACTCGGAGTTGGGTATCCAAAGCCCTTCTTCATCCTTCTTCATCACAATTTCCTCCCATCCTGCCATAACCAGATCTTTCTTTTCGAGGATCTCGAAGATTCTGCTTCCGAAGTAGGCCTGAAGGTTTTCAAAGTTACCAATTTCGGGATGCTCATTCAGATAGGCCTGGCAAAGGGGTGAGCCTTCCCAAACTCCACGGGGGACTTCGTCTCCACCCGTATGCAGAATCTTCAGGTTGAGTCCCGCTTCCTCGTACATCCCTATTACCTCATCAACTACAGTTTCAAAGAGCCTGTAGGGGCCTTCCGTACAAACGCAGATGACATTGTCGTTAAAATTCTGTGCAGAATTATAAATGGATGCATCATCGGGATCGATAAGCCTGTACATTTCTGCTTCCTCCTGCTTACCTTCTTTCATCAGACGATCATATCTCGACTCCATGGCATAGATGGCAGCACGAGCATGGCCAGGAAAGTTGATTTCAGGAATCACCTCAACATGATGTGCATCTGCAAACTTCAGAAGTTCAATAAAGGTCTCTCGGGAGAGATATCCGCTACCATGACTGCTTTCCGGACTGGGATCGGGTCCCGAACCATAGGCAGGAATCAAATGATCCCGGTCATCCAGCGTGTGCCCTCTGTGAGCACCCACATCGGTTAATTCGGGCAGGGATGGAATCTCCAGTCTCCATCCTTCATCATCAGTCATATGCAAATGCAATGTGTTCAGTTTATAGTAAGCCATTGCTTTAATCAATTTCTTGATAGCTCCGGGCTCAATAAAGTTCCTGGCAATATCCAGGTGGAATCCCCTGTAGCTGAAGGCGGGCCGGTCTTTAATAAAAGCGGATCTCAGTTCCAGCTTGGAATCCGGCCTGGCCCAGGCCTTGGTTGGAACCATGGACAATAAGGTCTGGATTCCATAAAAGACACCCGCCTGACTACCTCCAGAAATTAGGATCCCCTCTTCCGCGTTGACTGTAAGCTCGTACGCTTCAAGACCAATAATGCGCTCTTTATTAACGAGCAGGGTAATCATCCCGGGGGCTTGAGCCGAACCCTCCTGAATCTTAGGAGCAAAGCCACTCACCTGCTCCATCAAAGTGGATAAGTAGCTGGCCTCTTTATCCAATCCTTTCTGATAATAGATCAGTACATCTTTATTCAAGCTTACAGTCTCCTCGAAGTATATCTCCTTCATTGGGCTGGGAAGAACCATACCCACTTCTTTCGGCTCCATCAGAGAAGTCTTGCTATTATGCCCATAAACCCAGGCTGCATCGGGTACTTTAATTCCCAAATCAGTGTGATGGAATTTTTCCAGGGAAGGAAATGGCAGGATGGTGTAATCAATCTTAGCTACAGTTTCACCGTTTCCTGCTTCAGGGTCTCCATATACCATATAGGGATGCTGGGGTGCTTCTGTTTTCACGAGCAGTGAACCGGGATTGCGATATGCAATTTCAACTGAAGCGCCTGGTTCAAGGTTGAATCCTTCCAGGGGGATCATCTTCTTAAGACCCCCGTTAATATGCTCAAGGCTTACGTCCCCGGTCACCGATTCATCCACAACTCCCAGTCCCTCATGATTGTAATAGATGGCCCATCCCTTGTTTGTCAAAGCTGTTTCGCCCTGGTTCTCCAGAACAAATGCTGCACTATAATTGCCTTCAACAGCATTGTTCCCCAAGAAACTCCAGGTCAGAGAAATAGCACTTTCATCTGTAGTATTAGATTGATTCATCTGATTGCATGATAGGATAAAGATGGGAACAAAAAGAAATAGGAATGATCTTTTCATGGGGATGTGATTTTTTATTCTGCTTTTCTTTGTAGTTTAGTACAGTAACAAAACTACAAAAACCTTCAATAATACCTGCTATGACTGATTCCGCCCCAGCAAAATCGAAAAGACTTGTCTCACTGGATGCACTCCGGGGATTTACCATTGCTGCTATGGTAATAGTAAATGATCCCGGCAGCTGGGGAAGTGTATACCGGCCACTGAATCATGCAGATTGGAATGGCTGTACCATCACCGACCTGATCTTTCCATTTTTCTTGTTTATTGTCGGAGTATCCATCGCACTGGCCTACTCCAAACGTCTGGATGCCGGTGCTCCGAAAAAAAGTCTCTATAAAAAGATTCTGATCCGGTCGTTGACCATTTACCTGCTGGGGCTCTTCCTCTGGCTTTTTCCCCAGTTTGATTTTGGAAACATGAGATGGGTAGGAGTTCTTCCGCGTATTGCTATTGTGTTCCTTGCATGCGCTCTGTTATTCCTAAACACTAACTGGAAACAGCAAATTAAGATCGGGGCCATTATATTAGTCCTTTATTATGTAATCGTAGCCTATATTCCAATGCCCGGCATTGGGAAACCAGACCTCTCTGTTGCAGGAAAAAACTGGGCCTGTCACCTGGACTACCTCTATCTCCCGGGGGTCATGTGGCAAAAGACCTGGGATCCTGAAGGAATTCTCAGCACTTTCCCCGCTATTGTTTCTGGCATAATAGGAATGCTGATCGGAAGGCTCTACCTCAGTGTCAAGGATGAGAACAAGCGGCTGGTCTGGCTCTATTTTATTGGATTTTCTATGTTCCTGGCTGGTGGCTTATGGAATTGGTTTTTCCCGATTAATAAGAATATCTGGACCAGCTCATATGTGCTCTACACTTCGGGTCTGGGTACATTGGCTCTGGCCACCTGCATCCTGGTAGTCGATATGTGGGGCTATAAAAAGTGGACCTTCCTGGGAGTGGTCTATGGCGCCAATGCCATTACCTCCTATGTGCTGGCAGGGGTGCTAACAGTAGTTTTCTATGGACTCACGATAGGAGGATCGTCACTAAACGAATGGTTCATGAGTGGAATGACATCAGTGGGCTTCGCAGCTGAGTTTGCCTCCATGCTTTATGCGATTATATACATGCTCATCATCTTTGTACCTGCTCTGATCCTATACAGGAAAAAGATCTTTATCAAGGTGTAAATAAGCTTTCCAGACCCTGGTTGATCTAATTTCATCATATGAGCTGAGCTCGCTGCAGTGGGTACTCCTGGGTGTCAGCGGCCTGCTTATCGGGATGTCCAAGACCGGCATATCGGGTGTGGGTCTCATGGTAGTCCCTCTGCTTGCCAATGCTTTTGGGGGGCGGCCCTCGGTGGGACTGCTGCTTCCCATTCTCATCTTTGCAGATATTTTTGCAGTCACCTGGTACAGCCGACATGCGCAGTGGAAGCACATTCTCCGCCTGCTTCCATGGGCCTTTGCAGGCATTATCCTGGCAACGCTGGTAGGAAAATCAATTTCAGATCAGACTTTTAACAGGCTCCTTGCAGCCCTGATAATTGGCGGAATTGCCATCCTGATATGGCGAGATATCAGGGCCGATAAAATGAAAATTCCCAAGTCAAGATGGTTTGCCGGGGGACTCGGACTTCTTGGTGGTTTTTCAACCATGATAGGGAATGCCGCCGGCCCCGTCATGGCCCTTTATCTGTTATCCATGCGCTTGCCCAAGAACATCTACATCGGAACGGGAGCCTGGTTCTTCTTTATTGTAAACCTGTCTAAAGTTCCTTTACATATCTGGTCATGGAAAACCATCACCTTGAATTCATTTTTACTGGATGTGCTTGTAATTCCTGCCATAGCAGCAGGAGCTTTTCTTGGAATCTGGCTTGTTCGTCTTCTGCCAGAGAAGTTCTATCGAATCCTGGTAATTGTCACCACCCTGCTTTCTGCCCTGCTCCTATTTTAGAGCACTTTGACAAGCAATTCATAGAATCTATTTAAATAAGTGTTCAAAGTACATCTTCCTTGAATCTGAGTACAAAAATCACTTTCTTTACCTTATTGATTATGAGACTAAAGAGAAAAAGAGCCGGCAGATTAATTTTCCTGTCCGGTATGCTTATTGCAGCCCTGATCATCTTCCTGGGAAACAAAGCAATAGTAAAAACGTCGACCGATGAGTATTGTGCATCCTGCCATGTTCATCCCCATTCAACCCAAAGCTGGAAACGCTCCACCCACTATGACAATCCCCGGGGCATCCAGGTGCACTGTGTAGATTGTCACCTTCCACCCCATGGCGAAGGATACCTGATAGAGAAGGCAAAGACTGGTATTCGCGATCTATGGTCCAATACCTTTAAAGATTCTGCAAGCTTTAACTGGGAAGCCAAGTCACAGATTGAACATGCAAAAGGTCATGCTTTTGAAAGCTCCTGCATCCACTGTCACCAGAACAACTATCCGCTGGGTCTTACCAATGAGGGACGTGAGGCACATCTCTATTATGAGAAACAGGAAGGAAAACTACATTGCATCAATTGCCATATAACTGTTGGCCATTATGATCCAGACCGCTTACATGCACAAAATACCAGTTTCGGCATTACCGAAGTTGTTGAACACGAAATATATACAGAGCCGGGGGTAATAAATGGCTTCAACAACTTCACAGAATATATTCCTGGGTCAAATTCAAGCTTTGAAATGTTAGCCATACCCGGTGGTACATTCCAAATGGGAAGTGCAGAGGGAGAACCTTTCAGGAACGAAGATGAAGGCCCTGTTGTGGATGTCACGGTCACTTCTTTTTTCATGGCTAAAATTGAGGTATCCTGGGATGAATACCTGGCCTTCTTTAAACAAACCGGAACTCTGGTAAAAACCACCGACACTTATGTCAACCCGGACCAGGGTGAAGTAGATGCGATTTCGGGACCCACACCTCCATATGGAGCTCCCGATCAGGGTTGGGGTCAAGGAAAAATGCCAGCCATCACCATGACCTACCGTGCAGCTGAAGTATACTGCCAGTGGTTATCCGAGATCACAGGAAAACATTACAGGCTTCCAACAGAAGCTGAATGGGAGTATGCAGCACGGGGAGGAACAAGTAGCCCTTACTTTTTTGAGGGTGATCCCAAACGCTATGTGAAGAAAGGAATAAGGAACAAACTTTTTGGAATTGATACTGCAGGTATTAACAGCTTCATTAAATACGATGAAAACAGCAGGGCCAGGACTGCAGGACCTGTTCAGGTTGCAGAAAATCCATACGGCCTGCTTAATATACTTGGCAACGTAGCCGAATTTTGTTCTGACTGGTATGCAGAAGATGCCTATGCACAATATCCGGAAGGTATGCAGAACAATCCTACCGGGCCCTCTTCCGGAGAAGAGCACGTAGTCAGAGGAGGGTCATACAGGGATGACGCGGCAAATGTACGCAGTGCTTCCAGGGATTATACAAAAACAGAAGCCTGGATGAATACCGATCCTCAAATTCCAAAAAGTGCCTGGTGGTACTCAGATTGCTTCCATGTGGGATTCAGGGTAGTCTGTGAGTACAATGAAGCTACTATAAGTGAATAATTTGTAACTTTCTAAGATAAAATTTTACCCTAAACGCATTTCTAAGATGGAACCAACCAAAAAAACAAGTAGAAGAAGATTTTTAGAAAACACTGCTGCCATAGGTGCTATTGGTGCCATAGGTGCAAGTCAGCTGATCAGATCATGTTCAACGCAGGAAGGCACAGGTGAAGTTAATGAGCCTTCTTTCCTGCCTACCGCTCCTGAAGGACAAGCCCTAAAAGTGGGTGTAGTTGGTTGTGGTGGACGTGGAACCGGAGCAGCAATCAACTTCCTGGATGCCGGGCCCGGATTGAGTGTCGTTGCAGCTGCAGATGTATTTCAGGACAGGCTAGACGGGTTTCGCAAGAAACTTAAGGAGGTAAAAAACGTTGAATTGGAAGATTCAAAATGCTTTACCGGGTTTGATGCCTATAAGAGACTGATTGAAACAGATGTGGATATCGTTATTCTGGCCACTCCCCCCTACTTTCGTCCGGAACATTTCCAGGCTTGTGTGGAAGCTCGCAAGCATGTATTTATGGAGAAGCCCGTTGCCGTGGATCCTGTTGGAGCCCGGGCTATTATGGCTGCCTCCAAGCAGGCTGAAGCTGCTGGCTTATGCGTGGTAACTGGTACACAGCGCCGTCACCAGTGGTCCTATAATAATCTTTATGCACGAGTTCAGGCCGGTATGATAGGAGACATTGTATCGACCAATGTATACTGGAACATGTCTAAACTCTGGCACAAGCAACAAATGTCTGGCTGGACCGAGATGGAGTTTATGATTCGCGATTGGGTTAACTGGACCTGGCTCTCAGGTGATCACATTGTGGAACAGCACGTCCATAACATTGATGTGAGCAACTGGTTTGTGGGAGCAACTCCTGTCGAAGCAGTAGGAATGGGTTCAAGGCTAAGAAGACCAACTGGCGATTGCTATGACAATTTCAGCATCGATTTCATATACGATAAGCAAGTTCATATGGGCAGTATGTGCCGACAAATCAATGATTGTGCCAACAGTGTAAGTGAACACATTAGAGGTACTAAGGGCTTAATGATTGCCGGGGACGGCAGGAGCCACCTCTTTGATCAGGATGCAAACGTCCTCTACGAATACACATCTCCGGTAGATGCAGAAGGTGAGCGCCTGGAAAATGATCCTTACGTTCAGGAGCATATTGACCTGGTTGCAGCCATCCGCACAGGAAACCAGATTGTCGAAGCCGAAGAGACAGCCAAGTCGAACCTTACCGCAATAATGGGTAGACAGTCTGCCTACACCGGTAAAAAAGTAACCTGGGAAGAAATGATGGGATCTGGTTTGAAACTGGGACCCGAAGCTGAAATAAAACTGGGGCCGGTTGATATGAATAAAATACCACCAATACCCGGTTCAGCTCCTGAATAAGCAAGAGATATTAGGAATAGAAAAACCGGGTTGCCCAAATGGAGCAACCCGGTTTTTCTTTATCTGTAGTTTGAGGGATGTTTAGAAATTATCCACCTTGGCGTAGGCCTCTATAAGCGCCTGTTCTCCTTCCTTGCCTGGTATGGAGTTCCCGTGTTCCATCCCCATGATACCGGTATAGCCTTTTTTATGGATGTGCTTGAATACATTCAGATAATTAATCTCACCAGTGGTGGGCTCTTTTCTTCCCGGGTTGTCACCCATCTGGAAGTATCCGATTTCATCCCAGGCCAGGTCGATGTTGGGAATCAGGTTTCCCTCATGAATCTGCTGGTGATAGAGGTCATCCAGAATCTTACAGGACGGGCTATTCACCGCCTTACAAATGGCAAATCCCTGTGATATCTTATTCAGGAAGAGGCCCGGATGGTCTCTGAAATTTAGAGGCTCCAATACAATGGTTAGCTTATGTGGCTCAAGGATCTCGCAAGCGCGTCTAAGTGCATTGACCACATTGGCTGTCTGGTAATCCATATCCTTCCGTAAATCGACGAAGCCAGGAACCACGGTCATCCAGCGTGCATTGACCCGCTTGGCCACTTCAACCGATTCTTCGATCTCCTTCAGAAATTGATCCAGTTTGTCCATTTTACCACTGGTCAGACTGGGCTCACTCCAGTAGATGGTATGGGCAACAAAAACTCCCATTTCCATACCCAGGTTGGTCATCTTGCTGGCTATTTTCTCCTGCATACCAATCTCCCTTCCCTTCATTCCATTGTCTTCCATGGCGGTAAATCCCGTATCTGCCATAAACTGGAGCTGGTCCAGAAGGTCATCGCCTGCAGAGTGTTTAAACATGCCAAAATGAGGGGCATATTTCAATTTAAACTGATGTTTGCCTGCAGCAGGCGCTGTTGTCGTAGCAGCTGAGGCATGTGCCATACCACCGCTAACAAGGGCTCCGGTGGCTACCGCACTACTTTTTAGAAAAGATCTGCGTTGCATAGTTTTCGCTTTATTAATTTGAAAGAATTCGAAGAACTTAAATGTAGCAAATTATTCCTTTGCCTAGGCTTATAGAGAGAACCAGAAATTCAGTTTGAACATAAAAATATTATTTCCCCCCGTTGTAAAAAGATCACCCACAATATCTGATACAGGGTTATATGCTCCCTGCCAATCGGAGCGATCGTGTGCCCACACCAGGTAGAGAGTGGAACCCGGATGGTATTCCCACCTGAATACCAGGTTGGATCGGAATTGTGAAAAGCTGAAATCGGGATTTGAGTAACTCCAGGAAGTACCGTTGTAATCAAAATCGTAGCTATTATTCTCTTCGTCATAAGTAAGATCCAGGGCTTCAAGCCTCGTGTCGATATCTTGGTCCCTACTCTGGTCGACCCGTTTGAATTCACTATAATCTCCAACTGAGAAATAGGGACTACCGTAATACTGCAGAGACAGCTCCGGATTTAGAAATAGCTCTGCCCTAAAGGTAAGAGAGGGGGTATATTGATCAATGTGTCCCACCAGGTATATGGTTTCCTCATTTTCGGTGAGGGTCCGCACATATTGCTGGTGATACTTTCGCCAGCTCATGGAAGCAAGAGCACTCAGTCTGATCTTTTTAATGGGCAACCAGGTAAGCTGCATATAAGCCACTTCCATGTGAGAGTTTTCCACCTTATACCAATTGGCATGAGCACCAATTCTCGCAGAGAGATCCTTCGAACTATTTGAAGAGATATAGGCATTGCTCTGGTGCTCCCCATCCATCCTTAGTGCAGGTCCGCCTCTTAACTCCCGGATGTCGAGATGAGAGAAATCGTAACTGTAATGCAGGTAATAACTCCAAAGCTTATTGTTTCTCAGTGCAAATGCAGCTCCTACCAGGTTGTATATATTTTCACCTCCTAAACTCCAGCGAGCGTCATGTGCCAGAGTCAGAGTATAGTTCCTGACCCAAAGCCCAGGCTCATTCATCCTATAGGAGATCTCGCCAGACTCGCCAACAAAATCAGCCTGGCGAATATAACCCATATCATTCAGGTTCAATCCGGGAGAACGGTACTGAGCCAGTAAATTGAAGTAGATCTTCCCTCCTTTTTTTCCCACCTGTATCAATCCACCGTGTCCACCCAATTGCTCCCTTGCGCTGTCTAAGTCCAGGTAAGTTGCATCGGGACGCTGAAATCGGTGGATGGGCCCCAGTTGTTTCCTCAGCATGGCGTCCTTGCTGCCTTGCATTTGGCTTCCAATAAGTTTTGCTTCTGCATAATAATTCTTATTGTCCCAGTAGTGCAGCAGGTCCAGTCCACCGGTAAATGCCTCAGTGGGAAGAAGTGCCTCAACAGCGGAGTCGGGTGATATCCTATTTACCAGGCTGAACATCGCTCCGGCAATGGTATTTCCTTTATTAAACTCCTGCTTTACCCGGGACGACAGATAGTTGCTCAAGGGGGCCACCTGGATCTCCTGCTCTTCCCCTGTTTGATCTGACGCCACCCCATACTCCTGTGCAGTCAAACCATTGAGCAGGCCAACAGATAATCCTTTTCTGCTTCTACCGGTCAGCTTTGCTGCACCCAGAATGGTGGTTCGTTGAGGTATTTCCGAAATCTCATAAGCTTCCCAGGAGTTCGGAAATACGGGTGAGCTACCAATCCGCCTGGAGTAATAAGGAATATCTCCATCCAGTTCAAAATCAAAAATCTCGTTGCCTTCCAGGAAAAAAGGTCTTTTCTCTTCATAAAAAGTTTCAAAAGAAGTGAGGTTCAGTACCGACGGATCGGCCTCCACCTGACCAAAATCCGGATTGATGCTTAGGTCGAGCGTATAATCACTGCTAATCCCCACTTTCGCATCAAGACCGCCATTGAATTTAAGAGGATCATATCCTTCACCATTAGCCGGCTTCTCAATGGAGCTTAGTACATAGGGCAGGAACTCTACCTGTCTTGAACTTTTAATGTTCTCTACCCCTTCCAGCTTGCCAAAAAGGTAGACCGCTGATGGCGCTTGCAATGGAATATACTGCCATTGGTCCTCTTCCTGCCTGCGGTAAATCCACCGCCAGACATGCATCCCCCATAGATGTTTCTCCTGGTTGGCGTATCTGATCTGGCTAAAGGGAACTTTCATCTCAGCCACCCAACCCGAATCAATTTTTGAAGTGGCCCCATCCCAGACCGCATTCCAGTTAAAGTCCCACAGGTAGTCGCCCGTATGCTTCAGGTCCATCTTCTGACCAGAGGAGGCAAGAGTAAACTCAAATGCTGTTTTCTTATCATAATAACTATCGATGGCAATCCCGGTCATATCACCGCTGATTTCATCACGGCGATCAAAGATTTCGTCCATTAGTTCAGGCTCCTGGTCCATACATTTAATGGCCACAAAGAGATTGGAATAGTCATACAAAACCTTGACATAAGTCTTTTCTGTACCCTCTACATTACCCACGGGTTGTTGCTGGGTAAAATCACCCTGCCACTCCCCCAGGCTCCATATCTCATCATCCAGCACTCCATCAATCTTTGGTTGAGGCAGATCTCCAATATTTATTGAGGTATATACCCGTTTGTTATTTAATAATGAATCCAGATTCTGACCCTGGACACAAAGGCTACTAATGAAAAGGAAAAAGGCAATACAGGATAAGGGGATGAGGGTCTTTGTCATGGGGCAAATTGATTTACAATAATAAGCAGAAGTAAATCTTTTTCATACTTTTATTATGAGACAAGCAGGTAATCCTTCCCCTCCTCATAGCCTCGCTCCTTCAGGAAGGCCTGGATCTTTTCCCGATTGTCCATCTGCCGGATGTAGGTGAGGATAAATCCTTCTCCAGCGACAGGCAAATCTTCGTAATAGATGACCTCCTTGTCCAGCTGCCGACTCCTCTTGGTATCAATGTAAGTCTCAATCCGGATTCCATGCTGCTCCAGGATCCGAGCCCTTCGGCGGGAAATTCTGCTGGCCCCCCAGACCCAAACTTCAGGATGATAGGGATTCTGTTCAGAAAGCCATTTGGCCAGGTACTGACTCTTAATCTCGTAAAAGGCTCGATCGCTGTATATGGGGTGCGTACGGGTCAGTCTTCCTTCCGAATCGTGCCAGTCAAGCACTACTTCAGGCACTTTTGCAATTTTTACCCCCTGGTCGAGCCACCGTAACCACATCTCATAATCCTCCGGGAAATCGCCCGCCAGGTAAAGCCCATGTTGCTTCATGGTCTCTCTTCTCCACATGGCCGTCGGATTTACTATGGGAGCCTCAATAAAGCGCCTCTGATATACTTCCTCGTAGCTAATAAGCGAATTGCTCCACTCTACGAAACGCATGAATCCCCCTGTTGTATCCGGATCGCCCACATGTGTCACCAGACCAGCCACAGCCCCAAAATCAGGATGGCGATCCAGGAATTCACACTGTAAGCCAAGTCTGCGCGGTCGGGCCACATCATCGGCATCCATCCTGGCTATATATCTTCCCTGTGCAACTTCACATCCCCGGTTGGAAGCAAACATTACTCCCTGCTTCTTCTCATCACTTAGCCTGAATCTGGGATCTCTACTCTCCCACCCGGCTGCAATATCCCTGCTTCCGTCGTTTGAGTTGTTATCCACCATTACACACTCCCAATCTGAGAATTCCTGATCTGAAATGCTTTGCAGCGCCATAGAAAGCGTCTTTTCAGCGTTATAGAATGGAAGTACTACAGATACTTTAGGTATGGAACCGTGCATATATCATAATAAGTTCTGACAAAGATAAACATGTATGCTCAACAGGGATATGGCTGGAATTATTAATTTCACCCCAGAATCACAGGAAATGAATTTCAGTAAAACCACATCATATGCCATTTCAGTCCTCAGCTTTATGGCCAGGCATGAGGGAGAGAAATATTCCGCTAAAAAACTAAATGAAATATTGGAGATACCATGGCCCTATCTTCGGCAAATGCTAACCAGCCTTTCAAAAAGTGGATTTATATATAGCACCCAGGGACGCAACGGGGGATTTCAGTTGAAAAAACCATCTGACCAGATTGTGCTGGCCGAAATCATCGACTCGGTAGAAGGCCTGAATGTATTAGACACATGCATTATGGGGTTTAAACAATGCCCTTTCGACCACACCTGTGCCATGCATGAAGTTTGGGAGGAAACCCGGAATAGCATTCTTAAAGTTTTAAATAATACAACATTAGACCAGCTATTAAAAGCTGATAAATCTCATTGATTTTT
>RCNC010001448.1_pt1 | contig 15930 bp, 14 predicted proteins | sample 2041301 | NCBI WGS metagenome assembly RCNC01 (sample SAMN09708231, study PRJNA481090) | Marine sediment metagenome, whole genome shotgun sequencing project. | biome: marine sediment; feature: ocean; material: sediment; isolation source: Sewage treatment plant 13A marine sediment (STP13A) ... | reverse complement strand
AGGATCGACCGGAGGATTCTTGCTGAGTTGGCTCACACTGGTGGAGTCCAGGCGGTGAAGGTCCCGGTCTCTGATGCGGTGTGGTCTACGTGGCGGAGGTACTGCGAGGCGATTGGTCTCTCGATGGGTGAGGGCGTGGCGGGGCTTATTGCCCACGAGCTCGAGACCGTTGTCGGCGCCGGGGGTGACGGGGGTGACGTCTTCGCCGACCAGGTGGCACGCCGGGCGGAGGAGCGGGCATCCCGGCTCGATGCCCGGGAGCGGGAACTCGATGCTCGCGCCGATCGGCTGAGGAAGAAGGAGGTGCACCTCGCTGCATGGGAGCACCAGATCCGTACGCAGCGAATGCCTGGAGCGTCAACTCGAGCGGTGAAGAAGGTGGGCCGCAACGAGCGGTGCCCGTGCGGGTCAGAACTCAAGTACAAGCACTGCCATGGAGCGGCCGGCAGCCGAACATAATGCCGGATATGAATGGGGTTGTTGGCGTTGTAGGTGTTGGTCTTTGTGCTCTGGCGGGCGGGGGGCGGGGGGTGGAATGTGATGGTTGCAGATTGTGTGTCGACAAGGTTGTCGGTTTGATGGTCTATTCGGGTAGTAGACCATTGTGGGAGAGTCATGCGGAAGTCGCAAGAGATCCGTTCCCCGGAGTTCACTCGGTTCGTCAAGGAAGTGGAGCCTCGTTTGTCGTATGCGTTCTATGCGGCCTATGGACCCGAGGTTGGCGCTGATGTCACGGCTGAGTCGTTGGCGTATGCGTGGGAGAACTGGCCCCGGGTGCAGGAGCTGGTGAACCCGGCTGGGTATCTGTATCGGGTGGGGCAGAGCAAGGCCAGGTGGTATCACCGTCCCCGTGTTTGCTTCCCGCAGCCGCTGCGATCCATGACTCCCGAGGTCGAGCCGAAGCTCCCGGAAGCGTTGAGCCGGTTAACGCGCAGTCAGCGGACTGCGGTGGTGCTAGTGCATGGGCTGGAGTGGACCGAGGAGGAGGTCGCCGTTTTGACTGGGCGGTCACGGTCGACGGTCCATACCCATCTGGAGCGTGGCCTGGCCCGGCTACGCCACGAGTTGGAGGTGACGATCGATGTCTGATCTGCATTCGCAGCTCCACGACTACGTCGAGTCAACGATCGACCGGGTCGATGTAGAAGATGTTGTCAATGCCGCTTCAACTGGCCAGATCGCTGATCCGAGGCCGGTCCGCCGTCTCCGCCCGGTGTGGGTGGTCGCGGGTGCCGCTCTGCTGGTGATGCTGCTGGTCGGTGTGCCGCTCCTGTTGCTCGGCGACGGCGACTCGACCACTGCAGAACAGGTGACAGCGACAACGGTATCCGTAACTTCGACTGCTCCACCGACCACCCAGACCGCGTCGACCACCACCACGGCACCTCCTACGACCGAACTCCTCACGCCGCCCCCGTGGTCCGCGATCCTGGCCACAACAACAGCAGGAACAGCGCCACCGGCTGCTACCTGCCCACCGGGGACCAATCCGAATGTCCCCGGATCGGTCGACCAAGAACGACCGGGACTCGGCCCGTGGAACAACCAGTCCGCGGTCTTCGATCAGCACACCGGCCGCATCGTCTTCGTCGACGAGACCGGTGAGACGTGGACGTTCGATGTGTGCACGAACGCATGGCAGGCGATGAATCCGCGGTTCGCTCCATCTGCCTCTGATCGGCTTTGGGAAGGTGAACTCGTCTACGACATCGATTCTGATCGCACGATCGCGTTCGGACGCAGACAGGTATTCGTCTACGACGCGAACACAAACACGTGGAGACAACGAGCAACACCCAAGGACGTCGATCTGGGATGGAACCCGCCAGGGCTTGGTGCCGTCTACGACCCCGTGTCGGGCCTCGTCCTCGTCGTGACCGGCGACGGTGGGTTAACGGCGTACGACGTGGACACGGACGTGTGGACCACGATCGGCATCATCACAGAGCAGCGAGAGGTTACCTCTGAAGGCCAAACCCAGACACTCGGGCCGCCGTTCATGATCGGCTACGTAGCGGAAGCAGACCGGCTGGCGTTCCTCGGGTTCACTGGGGCACCGTTCCAGGCAGAAGGAGGGCTGGTCAACCCGCGCACCGGCGAATCGATCGATCTGGAGCAACCGCCGGGAAGCGTGGTTGGAGGCTTCGGAACATTCACGTATGCGACCAGCGGAGACACGGCCCACGTTCTCAACGACCCAATCACGCAAACAAGCAGGCAAATCTGCGAACTCGATCCGACCACCTTCGAATGGTCGTGCTCGTCGCAGCCGCCCCCCGGCGTTCCCGACATCCGTCAAGTTCCGTCGGCCATGGTCGTCGATTCCATCAACAATCGGCTCGTGATCATCAACGACTGGTCCGGCGTGTGGCCAGGCTCTACAACCACCAACACTGTCTGGGGCATCGACCTCGACACCGAAGAATCCATCGAACTGCTCGCCGCAAACGACCAGACATACCACGACTAAGACGAGCAATGAGCACGAACACATGCCGAGCCAGAGACATGACCCGACCCGATCCCGCCCGTGATCCGGACTGAGACTTGCCGAAAGGAAGTGGACATGAAGAAGAGAAGCGCTCCCGTCATGGCGATCCTGCTGCTACTCCTTGTCGGCTGCTCCTCGGGCGGCGAGGCTATGGACACGCCACTCGCCCCGACGACAACCTCAGCGGCGACTACGACCGAAGCGACCACCACCACTACCGTCCCTACAACCACGGCTGCACCGCCCACGACGGTTCCGCTGGAGGATCACGGCCCGTTTGAGGTGACGACGACGATGGTGTCTCATGAGACGACTCAGGACATTTGGGTATGGGCACCAGACGCCGACGGTTCATGGCCGATCATCTACGCCCTCCACGGTACGGGTGGGACAGGTGATGGCCTTGCCACCACAGCAAGCAAGCTCGCAAGCCACGGCTACGTCGTATTTTCGCCGACGTGGCGTTCGGAGATGGACGCCGAGTGCGGCTACCGGTACGCCCTGAGTGTCGCCGGTCAGTACGGAGGCGATCCCGACCTGCCAATCACGTCCATCGGCCACTCGCTGGGGGCTTCAGTCATCCTTGTCGGTGGACTCGACGACGCTGCCTATGCGGAGGGAGGAACGTATGACGCATGCTTCACCGGCGGTCCCCGTCCATCGCTACTCGTCCCAATCGCCGGGTGCCACTACGAGTACCGGGGCAACGAGTTCGGTTTCGATCCGGTTCCCTTCTCCGGTAGGGATGTGGACATCACTCTCGTTGTTGGGACCGAGGACACAGAGTGTGACCCGTGGCAGTCACAGGACGCCACCGAGGTACTCAACGACGTCGGATACGACGCCCGACTTGTCGAAGTCGAGGACGGCAACCACGCCAACGTCGTCTTCTACGAGATCGTCGATGACGAATGGGTGGCCATTCCTGACGACCCAGTCGGCGAAGAAGTCGTACGGGTCATCCTCGACGCACTCGGCACCGGTCAGTAGCCGGATCGGCTCGGAGCCTCGCCATAGACCCGCCCATATCCTCACATATGCACTTCCAGGAGCGGTCTCGCTAGGCCGTGCAGAATGGCGGACGTACGCGTGCGAACCACTTGGTCAACGAGTGGTGTTCAGATCAGAGTGACGTACTCGTCTAACCATGCTTCGTCTTCCTCAATGGCCAATCGCGAGCGGGACTCAGGTTGGTGAATCCACCAGTTGTTCAGTTGATTTCAGACTGACCTGTTCACGGGACACGGTCGCCCGAGCGGTCCGGGCGATCGTGTCCCGCTACCTCTCGGATGGCGCGACGACACCCGTCGTGCCATCCGAGAATCGCGATCTCAAGCCCTGGTCGGCTTGCTCCTACAGATTGCCAATGACGTTCGCGACCACCTGCGTCATCTGGTCGTGTGGGCTGAACTCGACCATCCTGACCGCTTCCTCAACCACAACGGTGTGACCGGAGGGCCAGTAGTAGATCTCGCCTGCACCCACGACCTCTTCGGTGCCGTTCTCGTAGGTCACACGGATGCTGCCCTCAATGACGTATCCCCAGTGCGGACACTGACAACGGTCCCGTTCCAAACCCTCGAGCAGAGGGGTGAAGTCGAGACCAGTCGGGTACTCCATGTACGCGCTGGTCATCCCGCCCCAGTCCTGCCCTCGGATCATCTCTCCGAGGGCCTCGTTCGCGATCGGAAGATCCTTGACGTTGCTCTTCATGTTCACTCTCTCCTGATTGCTTCGCCTTGACGGCCACTTCTCAGACCCGCCCCGCACCTTCTGCGACTTCGGCCCTTGCCAATCGATTCCCGGTCAGCCGCCGCTAGGGACCACGGTCAACAACGATTGTCTCGTGGAACCCTCCCCAGTTCCTCGCGCCTCACCATGAGGACACCCCCCAAACCCTACGCGCGAGAACCCCCGAGTCAACACCAAGTCACACCCGCACATATCGGCACATATGGGCGGCCACCACGGGTTCCGAACAGAGGCTTCCCACAAGGATTGCTCAGACCCGCACCGCCCGACCGGGGCGTGCAACACCACCCGAATCATCGCAAACCAACACACCCAGCCGGATATGGACGGCCGGATTACGGCGGTTTCGTTGCTTCGAGTTCCGGGTCAGGGCTGCGGGGCTATCGGTTTGTGGAGGTGGGTTGCGCTAGCCATCGGTGTCGTTCCCTCTGCCTACCCAAACCGAAGCGTCTTGACCGAGCGATCCGACAGCGAGGACGTTGTCGCCGAACACAGCGAGTCCTTGGATCGTTCCGATGCTGAAAAGATTGTCTTCGTTGGGGTGCCCCACCCAAGTTTCGCCGCGATCCTGGGAGGTCCAGGTCCCTGCCGAGTCGTACACGGGCATACCGCCACCAGCGACAAGCATTCCGTCGCCGACAACGGTGACCGCGTGCATGTCGGGCCATGCGAACGTGTCTACGTCAACCGCGCGCCGCCAACTCAACCCATCAGCAGAGAGCCACACCGCGGCACCTTCATGGACTCGAATCCTGCGAGCCTCACTCGTGGTGACCCACACGTCGCGACCCACTGCCACCAAGCCTTGTGTATACGGGGCGATATCGAACATGGTTGCCCAGCCCGTCACCTCGCCGCCGCTGTGCGCCATCGACGGGTCGCTCTCAACCCGGGTCCAAGTCTCGCCATCAGGCGAGGTCCACACGGCGGCCACGTTGTCCGCGACGTGATTGCGGCCATCGGTGTTGCTGGCCGGAGTCGGGGTCCACTCGTCAAATCCGAGGATATCGAAGCCCTCCTGCCCGACCGCCACGAACCCGGGACCACCGGCAGTCACTGCGATCATGCTCTGCCGTACGGTGTCACCGCCAAACGCTTCGTTGTCGGCACCAACGCGTCTCCAGGTGAGACCGTCGACCGATCTCCACACGGCAGCATCGACATCGACAACGACATCTCTCGGTTCCGACGGATTCCCTCCTTCACCCCCCCATCGGTAGGTAGCGAACGGCTCAGCCTGACCGTATACCAGGCCAACAGCGACCAGCCCCGATTCGCCGAGCGCCACATCGCTCATTACCGCGCCACCACTCGCTTCGGAGAAGGCATCGACGTGAGGCACTCTCATCCAGCTGATTCCATCGTCGGATCGCCACACCGCAGCCTGGGTCTCGGACGGACCGGAATGGTACTGATCCGGGAACGTCGGGCCGGGTGCGCCCGGCTCATCCCCGTCCGAACCCACGGCCAGGAAACCCGACTCAAATGCCACGACGCTGTTCATCCGCTGATGACCGTCACCTCCGAATACCGCTTCGTCATGCGGCACCCGGTTCCATGTGACGCCATCGACGCTGTACCAAATCGCCGCATCGAAGAAGTCACCGTATCGGCTCCCATCGGCCCCGACAGCGACGGCGATTCCGTCACCGACGGCAATATCGGTCATGACGCGTATTCCATCGTCGCCGCCAAACACAACCGGCTCATCGATCCGGTCCCACGTCATCGGCGTAGCCGGGACAATCGCGGGAACCGTCGTAGCAACCGGAGCCACCGTCGTCGGCGGTACCATCGTGGATGTGACCGTCGCTTGTGGCCCATCGGCAACAAAGGAGTCACCACCGCCAAACACCAGGATCGGGACACCAACGGCTATCAGCACCACCGTCGCCGCCGCACCTGCGACTGCCCACGCAGGCATCCGGACCCGCGAACGTCGCTGGTCAGCAACCATTGGTTCGACTGGTAGCGGCGCTCGCTCCGCGATGTCCCTGATCTCGGCAGCTGCCGCTTTGAGGCGGTCATTGAGGGTGGTCATCGTTCCTCCTCTACGCCAAGGCGACGAGCCAACGTCGCTCGGCCACGCTGAAGATGGGTCTTGACTGTTGGAGCAGAGCACCCCAAGACCTGACCCACCTCGCTTGTCGATAGGCCATCGAGATACGTCAACGCAACGACCTGGCACTGCCGCTTCGGGAGTTTCCGCACCGCGGCCCACAGCTCGTCGGCCTCCGCATTGAGGTGCGGATCGGTATCCGAACCCCGCCTATCAGGCATACGGCGCCACGCTGTCGCCTCTGAGATCTGGCGGCGCCACCGTGACACGGACTTGTTCGCAACAACCCGACGAACCCAAGAACCAGGATTATCGAGATCTCCAACGTCGTTCCACCGCTGCTCCGCCGCGGCGAACGCCTCTTGCGTCAGATCCTCAGCAGTCCAACGATCCCCACAAAGAGCGATGGCAAGACCCAACACAGGTCTGTACTCGCTCCTGAAGAACCCATCAAACGAATCCGTCCCGACCATGTCGTCCACTCCCGAGTAGGAGGAGCGAGCCATTGCAACTCCGATCCGTATCTCAACAGTAACTCGCACAACCAACCCCAACGGATGACAAGAACCTCCCCGATCGCCAAAATATCAATCACACACCAACTTCGAACCCGCCCATATCCGCACCTATGGGCGGCTCGTCGTTGGGGTGATTCGGGTCGGAATGCTCTGGTCGGCTGGGTGAGCGAGGGGCAGGGTTTGGGGGACGGCCCGACTCGACGATGAGGAGTCTTGATGATGCGGCCATTCTCTCTCCGTTGGTTGATTCCCTTCGCTCTGGTCGTGTTGCTGTTGCCTGCGTGCAGCGACGACGCAGGAGACAGTCCGGGCACGACGCTCGTTCGCACCACGATGGCCAGCGAGACCACAACCACGACCACCGATGCGCCCCCACGATCGGATCACGCACCGCTCATCATCCCTGCCCCCACAACGACCGAAGCGGTAACCACGACCAGCGCAGCGGCCCCGTCGACGACGGCAGCACCTGCGACAACAACCTCGACCACAACCGCTGGTCCGACCAAGCTGCTGGCCAACGGCGACTTTGAAACAGGCGACCTGGCGGAATGGACAGACGTGCCCTACACCGCAGGTAGGTTTGGTGGTTGGTTCGTGTACGAGGACGGAACGACCCCACCCACAGATGACGCCAGGGACGACCACAACGTCTTCGAGGTGTCGGATCCTCCCCAGGGCCGGTACGCCGCGGTGACCGACGGCAATAGTGCGTCGCGCTACATTCTCTATCGGGATTTCACGGTGAGCGGTCCCTCGGTATTGCACGTCACCGTGTTCTACCGGAACACGTTCTCGCCCGGCTACGGTTACGGCGAGACTCGCATCATCGCCCCCGACAGCCTCCTATTTGGGGTAGCGAGCCAGCAGTTCAGGGTCGACGTGATCGACCCTGAGGCCTTGATTACTTCTGTAGCCGACGAGGATGTGCTGGCAACCGTGTTCCGAACGGTGGAAGGCGATCCGATCACTCTGGAACCGACTGAGGTGACGTTCGACCTCTCCCCGTGGGACGACCAGACTATTCGCCTCCGGTTCGCCGCGATCACCAACCGAGGCCCATTCTTCGCCGGAGTTGACGACGTGCGCATCGAGCCAAGCGACTAGTGCGCGAGCCGCCCATATGGGCGGGTGCGGTTGGGTGGTCTATTCGGTGTCGTCGGGTGCTCTGAGGGGTATGCGGAGGGGGTCTGGGAGTTCGAGGACCATGTCTCTGAGCATGTCGGGCGGGTAGTAGAGGGCGGGGTCGATCTCGATCTCTTGGAAGTACGGGTCTTGGTTCTGCGTGCGGTCCTTGATGAGGGGTTGTGGCATCTTGATGTACTCGGGTATCCCGTCGGGAAACTGTTCGGACAGGTCGACTTGGGCGACGCCGCCGAGTTCGGGTAGCACGGCTTCTCGTGCCCACACAGCGTCTTTGGTGACGTTGATGACCTGCACATCGGGTGCCCCGATGAGAAACAAGCCGGGCCAGTGGGCACGCACACCAGCGGTGATCTCGTTGACAAGGCCCTGGTCCCAAACGATGTGGGTGACCATCGCAACTCTCGGGTCGATCTCTTTGAACAGATACCCAGCCCCATAGTGCGGGGTGTGCTGCGTGTCGATGATGAAGTTGTACACGTCGGGTGGGAACCCGGTCTTGGGAGCCATCAACTGACCGAGGTCGGCCTGGACTTCGGTCACGAAAACGTCGGCACCCTGCGAGTATTCGATCGTCAACCGGTCCGGCCTTCCATCGCCGGTCCACACAAATGAGAGTCCCGGCTCTTCCCAATCCAACCGGAACGCAGACGCCCCGTCCTTCTGGTGCGAACGGGGCCAATGACGCACCGTCACGCCGTTGCGGTCGTAGCAGACAGCGTTCTCTTCCCGGAAGTCGAACTCGTTGACCTCAACATCGAAACCGGCACCGACCGGTGCGGCGTGGAACGCCTCGAAGTTCCATTGCAGCATCCCCAACATGTGATCCATCATCGCTGCAAAACCGAGTTCGGGAGTCCGGCCCGACGGTCCGTAGACCCGCAACGGCTCGAACCGGCCACTGATCCCCGTGAACGGGAGCATGTACGGCAGGTCCGCAAAGTGATCGACATGCAGGTGCGTGATGAAGATGTCGTTGATCTTCGCCGGAGGCACCCCCATGGCAAGGATGTTCTTGATCGAACCGTTCCCCATATCGAAGAAAAACATGTCGCCGTTGCCCAACTCAACCATCATCGCCGTCCCGGCCTGCTTGATCCGAGGAGGCCACGGAGCAGACCCGACAAACGAGATCCGCATCTCATCCGGCCCGAGCTTTTCGGTGCCGGGCACATACGAGTTGTTGTTCGTGATGTACGGCGTTGGCTTGAAATAGGGAGGCATCGTCAACCCCGACCCAGGCGCAGCACCATACGGATTCGAAGGAATCGTCACGCAATCACTCCTCATGTCGCCGAGAAGGCGAGGCTAGCAACACCCGTCCACCCCGCCCATATTCGACAACACTATCGATCAGATTCCGACTTCCACGCCGCCCATATGTGAGGATATAGGGGTAATCCGTGCGTGGGTTGTTGGGGGTGCGTGGTCTTTGTTGGGTGAGCGGTTGGCAGAGCGTTCGACGCCGCGTTAGGTTGTCTTGATCGTCTCTGAGGGAGTGGTTATGGCGCAAGATCCGAGTATTGGTAGAGAGATTCTTCCGATTCCCGACCTACCGGCGAGGGCTACGCCTGCGTTGCATGCGAGCGATGCTTCTGCGCCTCCGATCGTTCCTCTGCGTCCGCCTGCGGGGGCTCCGAATGTCTTGATCGTGTTGATTGATGACATGGGGTTTGGGGCGACATCGGCGTTTGGTGGTCCGTGTGAGACGCCCACGTTGGAGCGGCTCGCCGCTGGGGGGCTGTCCTATAACCGTTTTCATACGACGGCGTTGTGCTCTCCGACGCGTCAGGCGCTGTTGACGGGCCGGAATCATCATTCGGCGGAGATGGGGTCTGTCTGTGAGATCGCAACATCGATGCCGGGGAATACGTCGGTTCGTCCGAACTCGGTTGCGACGGTTGCAGAGTTGCTGCGTCTCAATGGGTACAACACGAGTGCGTTCGGCAAGCTGCATCAGACTCCGGTGTGGGAGACATCGGTGTCGGGTCCGTTCGATCGGTGGCCGACCGGTGACGGGTTTGAGAAGTTCTGGGGATTCGTGGGTGGCGAGGCGAACCAGTGGGAGCCGACACTGTTCGAGGGCACCACGCCGACTGAGCCTCGGGCGACGGCCGCTGAGGGCTATCACATCACCGAGGAGCAGGCTGATCAGGCCATTGCCTGGGTGACGGGTCAGCAGACGATGACGCCTGACAAGCCGTTCTTCATGTACATGTCGTACGGGGCAACGCATGCTCCGCATCACGCTCCGAAGGAGTGGATCGACAAGTACCGGGGCAAGTTCGACAAAGGCTGGGACGCGGTTCGTGCAGAGACTTTGGCGAATCAGATCGAGGCCGGAGTCGTTCCGGAGGGCACTGAATTGACGCCTCGTCCTCCTGGGGTTGAGGCGTGGGACGACCTGTCGGACGACCAGCGGGTGACGGGGGCGCGTCTGATGGAGGCGTACGCCGGTTTCGCTGAGCACACCGATTTCCACACTGGGCGTCTTGTCGATGCTCTGGATGAGATCGGTGTCCTTGACGACACGATCGTCATTTACATCGCTGGCGACAATGGCGCGTCGGCTGAGGGTGGCATTGACGGAGCGTTCAACGAACTCATGGCGCTCAACGGTGTTCCTGAAACCGCTGCCGATATTTTGCCGCATCTTGGTGAGATCGGTTCGGCTGAAGCGTTCAATCATTATCCGGTGGGGTGGGCGCACGCCATGAACGCCCCGTATCAGTGGACCAAGCAGGTGGCGTCGCACTTCGGTGGAACCCGCACCGGCATGGTGATGCAGTGGACGAATGGCATTAAGGCGAGGGGCGAACTTCGCCAGCAATTCAGCCATGTCATTGACATCGTCCCCACGTTGCTCGAAGCCGCAGGGCTTCCCCAGCCGTACTCGGTGAACGGCATTGCTCAGAAGCCGATCGAAGGCACCGCGATGAACTACACGTTCGATGACGCTGCGGCCGATGAACGCCACACCACGCAGTACTTCGAGATGTTTGGGAACCGTGGGATCTATCACAACGGTTGGACCGCTGTAACCAAGCACCGTACTCCGTGGGAGATGGGGGAGGGCGTCGTTGTTCCGGGTCTCTTGGATGATGTCTGGGAGCTTTATGACACCACTGTTGATTGGGCTCAGAACAACGACCTGGCCGCAGAGATGCCAGACAAGCTGCAAGAACTGCAGCAGCTCTTCCTGATCGAAGCGGCGAAGTACAACGTGTTCCCGATCGATGATCGGACGGGTGAGCGGTTCAATGCCGCTATCGCTGGCAGGCCGGACCTTCAGGCAGGTCGCAAGTCCATGCGTTTCGGACCTGGGATGACCCACCTGACCGAGAACACCGTCCTAAATGTGAAGAACCGTTCCCACACGATTACGGCACAGTTCGAGGTCCCTGAAGGTGGCGCCGACGGTGTACTCGTGGCACAGGGCGGGCGCTTCGCTGGCTGGGCGCTGTATGTGACCGAGGGTCGCCTCGCGTACTGTCACAACTGGTTCAATTCGGAGCTGTACTACGTGAGGGCCCCAGAAGTGCTCCCAGTTGGCGCGGTGACGGTGCAGTACCAGTTCGACTTCGATGGCGACGCCCCAGGTGCTGGTGGTAGCGGCACACTCCTGGTGGACGGCGTCGTCGTGGCCGAGGGGCGTATCGAACGGACCGTGCCGTTCATCTTCTCCGCCGATGAGACCATGGACATCGGAAGCGACACTGCATCGCCGGTTACACCGGACTATCCGGCGGGCGACGCAAACAAGTTCAGCGGAAAGATCGAGTGGGTCCAGATCGAGCTCGAAGACGACGATGTCAGTCATCTCGAAGCACCCGAGGCGACCTACCACCGAATCCTGGCCCGCCAGTAGGGCAGAGATACTCACATCTCCACTAGTGGTTGACGGCACGCGACCGGACAGCCACTAGTGCGGGAATCTCGTTGCGTTTCGACTCGTCACACCAACACGCCGCCCCGAGTCGGCCGCCCATAACCGGCAATATGGGTGGTCACCACTCCGATCGGTTGGTCATCATCTGGTCTGCATTTGGTCCGCGAGACGACACGAAACAGGGCAAGACAGCGCGAGACGACGCGAAGCCGAAACCGTTACAGTCCAAGGCTTGCCAGCGCCAGCGTCATACAGAGCTTGACCGCCAGAACGGACTTGTAAAGAGAAGGTCATCGGTTCGAATCCGATACCCGGCTCTGGTCTTCATCTCGTCGGTCGTGACCGACTTTCCACAATGGTCTCCCTCTCATCGGGCGGCCTTCCGATGCACTGTCCGGCGACGGGTGTCTATTCCCCGGGCCCCTTGATCTTCGCCACGATGAGATTGGCCCATCGCTCGGAGCCGGCCGCATTCGGGTGGTAGCCGTCGGCACGGAAGAGTTCATCGCTCTCCACACTCTCTCCATACCAATCAACGATTTCGACGATGGGGTAGTGGGCCGCGGCCTCGGCGAGTGCCGCGTTGGTAGCGGGCTCCCAATCTCGGGGGACGCGGACGTTGACGAAGAGAATCCGAGCGGCACCGTCGGCTTCCTGGATGATGGATTCGATCTGGCCAGCGTTCGTCCCGCCATTGGTACCGAGGCCAACCACGAGGACATCTGGCAACCCGGCGCTTGACACTTGACTCTCCACAGCGGCAATTCCATCCCGAAACGGCCGACCGACCTCCGCATCGATCACGATGCCTTCGACAAGGCCGGTGAGGTGACCCTCGGCGTCGACCATGATCGAATCCCCGATCGCCACAACGACCGTGGCCGCGTCGAATGTTGGTGCGGCGTCCGGTTCCGAACAGCCGGTCAGCATCGCCAGTGCGACCACCAGCGGCACGGGGGAGAGACGTCTGATCATCGGGTGATTGAACCATTTCCGGCCACGTACCGACGATGTGCCCTAGCGCGACCGCGCCAATCGGCCGACGATGATCGATGAACGAACACCCGAGGAGGGTTTGTGGATTACGTTGTGAATATGCACGTTGACGTCGGCGATGGCCAGGCCTACGCCGTCGCGTCGATGGAGTGCCCATCGGGCACGTTCAAGGGCGAGGGAAAAGCGAAGTTCGGACAATCGGAGGGCAAGCAGCACATTGCGGGAGATCTTGCAACCGCACGTGCACTTCGAGGGATTGAGAGCGAACTCATGGAGCACATCCACGAGAAGATCGATCGCTGCACCGACCGTCCGTAGCGCGAAAGCGCACCAAGAAGCCGAGAACGGGCGCCGCACGGCGTCGCCGCTGAGCGTTGTGCGCGCTCGAAATCCACGGTTCTGTCACAACCCCGGGATACGCTTCGCGCATGGTGTCCGAGCGGGACCGAGAGGTCCTTAACTTTGAGGGCTCGTGGTGGCTGTTCCCCGGACCAAAGGATCGGGCCATTCGCGAGTACCTCGACATGAGCGCGACCCGCTATTACCAGGCGGTTCGTCGTCTTATGGATGACGAAAATGCGCTCGCCTACGCCCCGATGACGGTGATGCGTCTGCGTCGCATGAGGAGCGAACGCCTCGAGCAGATCGCCCGGCGCACCGGGACCACACCATGACCAAGACCACCGAGGGGCGACGGGTGCGCGGAGAGTTCGACAACCTCGTTCGCAGGGTTGGCATCTTCTCGTGGTCGACGATCGGTGCGGTGATCTTGATCGCCCTCGGCGCGTACATCCTCATCGAGGGTCGCGTCATCTTTGCACCGCTCTTCCTGGCGCTCATCGTCGTGTTCGTGCTCAACCCGCTCGTCACGGCGCTCCAGCATCGGGGCGTCCATCGTCTCATCGGTGCCGCCATCGGTTTCCTTGCATTCCTCGCGGCACTCGTCGCCCTCGGCCTCGTTGTGATTCCGAGCATCGTCGACCAGGCCAGCGGCTTCGCCACCGAGTTTCCCGAGCTCTACGACAACCTCGCCGATCAAATCGTGAGCGCGGCCGAGCGCTTCGGCCTCGACACTTCGATCTGGTCCTATGACCAGATCCTCGACTACCTCAACGACCCCGAGAACCAGGACACGATCCTGTCCGTCGTGTTCGGCCGGCTCGGCACGTTGACGAGCGGGGTATTCGAGTTCATCCTCATCTTCCTCCTGGGGCCCGTCGTTGCCTTCTACCTGCTCATCGACCTGCCGAACGTCCAACAGCGGTTGCTCGAAATGGTCCCAACCAAGAGCCGGGCAGAAGTCGCCTACGTCGGACGCCGCCTCAACACCGCCGTCGGCGGATTCCTGAGGGGGCAATTGTTCGTGGCGATCATCGTCGGAGTGATGCTCAGCCTCGGATACTGGCTCATCGACCTGCCGTTCTGGTTGCTCATCGGGTTGGTCGGCGGCGTCCTCAACATTGTGCCGTTTCTCGGGCCTTGGGTCGGAGGGATCCTTGGGGTGCTCATTGCGCTTACCACGGCCGACTTGTCGACGGCCGTGTGGGCTGTCGTGGTCGCCGTCGTCGTGCAGCAGATTGACAACAACTTTGTCAGCCCGACCGTGTTGCGTGCCACGGTTCGTCTCCACCCGGCCGTGACGCTGCTCGTGCTCGTCCTGGCGGGAGCCGTCGCCGGCTTCTGGGGCATCGTCATTGCGGTGCCGCTCACCGCTGCCCTTAAGATCGTTGCCGGGTACTGGTGGAGGACGAGGATCCTCGAGCAGAATCCGCTCGACGCCGCGGATTCGATGTTCATGGAACCTCCGAAGCGCAAATTCTGGACCCGCGAAATGGATGCGATCACCGTCCCGCCAGAGCAGACCGCAGCGGCGCCCGGGGCGACCGATACGGCCACCCCAGCGTCCGATACGCCAACCGAAGCCGTTGACGACGAATAGCCCATGGGTCGCCCCGTCGGTTCGAACGGCCGCCGCCCATGATTGACGTTGTTGTTGCGACGCTCCTGGTGCTCCTGGTCGTGCGCGGCTGGGTGCGCGGTCTACTGCGAGAGGCTATTGACGTCGGCACGCTCGTTGTCGGTGCGATCGTCGCTTTCAGGCTCGCTCCGACCGCCGGTCGGCTGCTGCACAGCGTCTTCGGGATGTCTCCCGACCTCGCCCGGGTCGTCGGTGGGTCGCTGCTCTTCATCGCCATTTGGATTGCGGCATCGATTGCAGCCATGCTTATCCATCGATCCATCAAGGTTGTTCCCGGCCTGAGCACGCTCAATCGTGTCGGTGGTGCCACTCTTGGGTTCGTGTACACCGCCGTGCTCGTGGTGATCGGAATCACCCTCATGTCGGCAGCCCCCTTGCCGCCAGCAGTGGCGAACGCGTTCGATCGCTCCGGTGTCGTCGCCTACGTGGCGGAGCCAGTCGGACCAGCACAGACGGCACTCGGCATGGTCTCCGGCGACCGTGCGCTCCAGTCGATGTCGTGGATCAGGGGAGCGGTGGACGACTGGGTGATCGACCCCGCCGTCACCGTCGTCACGCTGCCCGTCGCCGACGACGATGCCAGAGTGAACGCATCGGTCGACGCCGCTGCCGATGTGTACCAAAGCATCAACGAGGCACGGATCGGCGCGGGCCTTGAGCCCCTCGCCTGGTCGGACGAGTTGAGCATCGTCGCCACGAACCGCGCGCTCGCTGCCTACGAAACCGGCTCGTTCGTCGCCGGGCGGCCCACCGAGGAGCGACTTGCCTCGTCCGGCATCGTGTTCGACACGGCAGACGAGCGCATTCTGTTGGCACCCACACCGGCCGGCCTTGCGGCCGCGATCGGCCCAGGGGCCGCGTTCACCGCGATCGGCGTCGGCGTCGTCGAAGGGCCCTACGGCCTCATCGGCGTAGTGGTGTTGACCTCCTAGGCCCTACGAGGTCTCGTCCTCGTCGGCCTTCGCCGGCTCATTGCTGCTGCTGTCGTCGGGTGCCGCATCGTCGCTCGTGGCGTCGTCGGCGGGCACCGTCGGTTCGTCGCCGGAGGCGGTGTCCGGTGTTTCGGGCACGTCGACCGACGGCGTTGCCGGATCATCATCCGAT
>RCNC010001447.1_pt1 | contig 15930 bp, 15 predicted proteins | sample 2041301 | NCBI WGS metagenome assembly RCNC01 (sample SAMN09708231, study PRJNA481090) | Marine sediment metagenome, whole genome shotgun sequencing project. | biome: marine sediment; feature: ocean; material: sediment; isolation source: Sewage treatment plant 13A marine sediment (STP13A) ... | reverse complement strand
GCCAACGCGCAACTCGAGACCCTGTTTGAACAACAGATTGTCGAATACCTGGCCCGACTGGACAAGGACGACATCATCGGCAGGACCCAGGCAGCGATCTTCAAGCAGCTGCCCTCAGGGCGGGCCTCCATCAAGGAAATCGCGGGAAAACTGGGCACATCGACACGGACGCTAAGGCGAAAACTCAAGGATGCCGGCACTTCGTACAAGGATCTGCTGGCCGAGACCCGGCGGGAACTCGGCAAAAGGTATATCCGCGACAAGAGTTTGAGCCTGACCGAGGTGGCCTTCATGCTGGGGTTTTCCGACAGCAGCTCATTTTCCCGGGCGTTCAGGGGCTGGACGGGTCAATCACCCAGCGCCTTCAGAGTATCCCCATAAAAAAAGGCCGGCTATTCAGCCGGCCTTCTCTTGTCCAGGGAACCGTGTTCCCTGCCCTGTGTGTTTGGTTTGGGGTTTCAGGCTAACGCCATCAACCGGTCCCTGGTGTTCATGATGTGCCAGGTGCTGATCACCACGATAGAGCCGATGACCGCGAAGAATTTGGCCGTGCTGCTTACCAGGTCGTACTGCATTTCAGTCAGCAAGCCGACGATGGGCAACACGTACAGAAGCGCGACAACTGCAACGCCGTACCAGGCCATGAAGCGAAACAACTTCAGAAAACTATTCCAGCCGTTTATCAGTGATTTCTTCATCATTGTTGCTCCTTAAAAAAACGAGGGGCAGTTGCCTGCCCCTCAACGCACACTATATTAATCAGAGAGACCCAGGTTGCTTTAAGCCTGGAAATTCAGTGTATGGATTCTCCTCCACTCCTGCTTGTCCGAACCGGACGATTTGTTGACAAGCCGGCCTGCGCCAGCTGTTTATTCAGCACGGATTCGTCCTGATTCCTGATCGACAGGTAGGCCTGCCAGAGTGTCCGGGGTTGAATATCGAGGGTGAGTACCACGTTGGCAATACTTGTCGATCCTGACATCACAGCCCTGGCGAGTCTGAATACGGCCATTTCCCAGGAGTGCCCCTGTTGCTCGAGGGCCTTTTTCAGGGTAATCCGGGTATCTGAAGAGGTCGCCAGCAATTCACAACCGTGCGGATCGACCGAAAGTTTGTATTCGATATATGCCAGGTGATGAGGACTCATATGCTCACTCCGGGCAAAACAGGCCAGCGTTACTGCGTCGTCCTGTTCCACCAGTTCAGTGAACTCGTCATCACTCATCCACACATTCCGGCTGCCTGCGGCATCACGCAGGTAAAGCATATGAGCGGGCGACCGGGCAAATTCCATCCGGGCTTCACGGTTGCCTATGTATTCCTGCAGAAACAAAAAGCCCTGCATGCGGTCATCCAGACGCTGGAGGGTATCGTCTTCGAGCTCTACTTCTGAAGCGATCATGTCCTGTAAGAGGCGCCACAAATCCTGCTCAGGCAGTTGTTCGAATAACATTTCAAAATTCAGGTTTGCATTCATTTATATTGTCTCCGCGATTCGTCCATCTGAAACACATTGGAAATTGGCTTGCACGATCCGAGCAGGCCGGCCAGCCGCGATTCTGCCAACGCCAAAGCATGGTTCATACGCTCAACGCTGTCACTCGGGTGCGCCTCGGGACAGGAATCGATCAGCTCGCGCCAAAATCCGATTTCGGATCTAAGCAACACTTCTGCCGCTCCACCCTTCACGTCGACAGCACCTTGCACCGACATACTTATTTTTTTGTTACTGGCCATTGATCATCCTGAACACGTTAAAACCACTCGTTGTGTTGCACTAACTACGGATTGAACTATACGAAGCGGCAGACCCGTTTGCTTGACGGCAACGGACAAGCTGTTGACTGGACAAGGCATGCTCAGTGAGAATGCTCACATCAGTATCATCATTCAAAGGAAATAGGGAATGTCCGTTTTTGCTCCTGCACTGGGCGCACTTTGGAAACAACTGGAGAGTTACGGGATAGATCCGGTTCCGGTTTTCAGAGAGTTCGATATCAATCCTGAATCCATGTATGACGCCGGCGCACGTGTTTCCTTTGACCAGTTTCAGCTCCTGGATGTGCGGGCCGCTGAACTCTCGCACGATCCATTTTTCGGCCTGAAAGGCGCTGAGTACTTCAGGCCTGCCCACCTGGGCGCACTGGGTTTTGCCTGGCTGGCCAGTTCCAGCTTGCGAACAGCTTTTCAGCGCCTGAGTCGATATTCACGCGTTATCCAGGAAAAACTGGAGGTCGATCTCAGTGAGGACGGCCCGCTTTTTTACGTCCGGATCGACGCTCAGCGTCCGACGCCCTGTGAAAAACTACGCGAAGAGGGTCAGCTTGCAGCATTGGTCAAACTCGCCCGGGTGATCGCAGGGAGTGACTTCAGCCCGGCAAAAATCTGCTTCCAGCAAAAAGAACCCGAGAACACCAGCTACCACTACGAACTGTTCCGCTGCCCGATCGAGTTCAATTCAGATTCCACGCGGATCGCTATTCACCTCGAAGACGTAGACAAGCGTCTGACCGGTTCCAATGACCAGCTGGCCAAGCTGAATGAGCACATCGTGGTCAAGTACCTGGCTCACAACGAAAAGCATGACGTCGTTAACCGGGTAAAAGCGGCGATTATTGATGGCCTTGCCAATGGCATCGTGACCGAGAACATGATTGCCAAGGAGTTGCACACAACACCGCGAAACATGCACCGCAAGCTGCAAAAAGAAGACACCTCCTTTAAACAGCTACTCACCGACACCCGCAAAGAGCTTGCGCAGCAATACATCCAGGACCGCAGCAAGACCCTGACAGAGATTTCCTTCATGCTCGGTTTTTCAGAAGTCAGTTCGTTTTCCCGGGCCTTCAAAGGCTGGACCGGGAAGCCACCCAGCGAAGCGCGGCATGGTGTGGCATAACACCTGCGAGTATGGTCTACTAACTAGTTAAACCAAACACCTTCCCAAGGAGAGAACCATGCGCAAATTTGCGCCTTTAGCAGTATTAGTATTTTTCGTCTTTTCCTCAAACGCCCTGCTGGCTTTCGAGCCGGATACAAGCAGCGAAATGCAGTTGTCCGTGGCCAAGGCCATCCTGGACGTCAAGGCAAAGGACCCCGGCATGGAGCGGTTTTTCAACGAATCAGCCGGTTACGCGGTATTTCCTTCTGTCGGCAAAGGCGGCATTGGAATCGGTGGCGCGCACGGCAAAGGCCTGGTTATCGTGGGTGACAAAGCCGTCGGCAAAACATCGCTCAGCCAGGTCACGATTGGTTTGCAGCTCGGCGGCCAGGTATATGCCCAGTTTGTTTTCTTTAAGGACGAAGTCGCCCTTGGACATTTCCAGCGCGGCAACTGGGAAACGAGCGCACAGTTATCGGCAGTGGCCGTTACTGCAGGCGCATCTACAGACGCTGATTACGATAAGGGCGTTGCGGTGTTCACGAACGCAGGCGGGGGCCTGATGGCCGAAGCCTCAATCGGTGGTCAGAAATTCACCTACGAGTCGTTTTAAAATATGAAATCAGCCATCAAACTCCTTGTAGCTATTCTGGCGCTTTGTGCAGGCCCTGTGGCCGCATGGGAACCCGACATGAACGACAGCTTTCAGCTCGACGTTCAGAAGGCCATCCTGGCGATCAAAAGGGCCGATCCGGGTATCGAGACCTTTTTTGAAAACGCGGCGGGTTACGCCGTGTTTCCCAGCGTGGGCAAAGGCGGATTCATTATTGGTGGCGCTTACGGCAAGGGCATGGTCATCGCCGACGACAAAGTCGACGGCTACACCAGCATGACCCAGGGAACCATCGGCCTGCAGCTAGGCGGACAGAAGTACTCACAATTCATCTTTTTCAAAGATGAGACGGCCATTGGGCATTTCAGGCGCGCCAACTTTGAATTTGGCGCCCAGGCGTCTGCGGTGGCCATTACGGCCGGTGCTTCTGCTGATGCGGCCTACGATTCAGGCGTTGCGATTTTCACGCATGCGGCCGGCGGACTGATGTTTGAAGGTTCGGTTGGCGGGCAGAAATTTACCTACAAGCCCAAGTAGTTTTCGACACTGACGGGCGGGAGTCGAGTTCATCGGCTCCCGCTTTTTTTTGTCGTTAATTTGCCCTGGTCACCTCGACTGAAAACAGATTGTAGGTACCTGTGTGCGTCATGGATACCCCGGTCCATCCCGATGCCTCTGCATTTAACGCGATCAGCACATGTTTCAAATTTCCCTCAGTGTCGTCAAATTCCTGACCACCTGCCCCAGTGTTCACTTTGTAGGTACCAGGCCCTACCCCCCTGACCGCGAAATCAACCAGGTACAGCCCGCCCTCCTCTACCTTGAGGTTGACGCTCATAGTGCTGGGGAATTCCTTGTTAAAAACGATGGGTGATTCGGGGTGAACCGTTTGCGGCAGCGTCAACCTGAGGTAGCCTTTTTCACTGACGAAAGGCTGCCTGGACGTCAACACGATATGGTCCAGCACCGGCTTCGCATCCGCGTCCACCCCATCTGTGGAGGGTACATTCTCACTGCCACCGATACTCTTGAGGATATCTCCTCGCTCTGAGGAGCTGATGGGTTCCGGTGCAACCGGCGTAAGCGCATTCGGCGCCAGGATCGCCACCGGGCGGTGGGAAGGCTTCACGGTAAATGTCTTTACTCCGTCTTCCTGCCGGTCCTGGGCAAACACCGCTGGAATGAGCAGCAAAACGGCAAAAACCAGCGTGACACTTCGTTTTAATGACATGGCATTATTCCCTGTGAATTTCACCCTAGACTAGGCTGGTCTTGCCGCGAGAGCAAGTTGCGTGCAAAGTGTTCTTTTTCGGCGGTATTGAGCCGGCAATTTGTTCGAGGGAACCCAGTGTATATATTAGCGCTAATTCATTCGCTCCAGGAGTTGTTGCTGGGGTGGCTCGGGGACAGCCCCCGCGCTGAGCTCATTTCCAATGCCATTCTGATGACCGCTACGGTCTTCATATACTGGCTGTTTTACATCATTGTTTTCCGGGTATTCAGACGGCTGTCACAAAGGGTCCTGAAAGAAGACAGTCAGGTTCAGCCCCTGCGAATCCAGAAACAGGAAATTCTATCGGCTGAAGAAGTCGCGAAGATTCTTAACCGTAGCCTGTTGGCCATCAGCTGGTTCTTACGGCTGTGGATCATCCTGGCGTTTGGCAACACCCTGCTCGGGCTGTTCGACTGGAGCAGAGAGATCTCACTGTCCTTCGCAAGCCTGGTTGGTAATATTGTGGGTGGCATCTGGGGTAGCTTCGTCGACTATCTGCCGGACCTGTTCACTGCGCTGGTGATCGTCGGCATCGCCTACCTGTTGATCAAACTTTTTCGGCTTGTGTTCGAGGGCATGGCGCGCCAGCGCATCAAGGTACCCGGATTTCATCCGGAGTGGTCGCGAACCAGCTATAGCCTGGTCCGCCTGATGGTCATTGCGATGACCGTTGTGGTGGTATTCCCCTATCTGCCGGGCTCCGACTCTCCGGCTTTCCAGGGTGTCTCGATCTTTTTCGGTGTTCTGCTTTCCCTGGGCTCTACCACGGCAGTGGCCAACGTTGTGGCAGGCATCGTGATCACTTTCACGCGTGCCTTCCGTATCGGCGACTACGTGCGCATATCCGATACCGAGGGCAAGATCATCGAGCGCACCGCGTTCGTCACCCGGATCAGGACGTCGAAGAACGTCGAGGTCTCCATGCCCAACGCCGCCATCATGTCCGACAAGGTGATCAACTTTTCCACCCAGGCCAAAAAGAGCGGTATCGCTCTGCATACCAGTGTGACCATCGGCTATGACGTGCCGTGGCCAAAAGTGCAGGAACTGCTGCTGTCCGCTGCCTCAAACACGACTGAGATCGAACAGGAACCGAAACCCTTCGTGCTGCAGACCTCGCTGGACGACAACTACGTGGCCTACGAGCTAAATGCCTTCACACGCCGGGCGGACAAGCGGCCGAGGATCTATTCAGAGCTCCATGCCAACATACTGGATTCGTTCCACGGGGCCGGTGTGGAAATCACCTCGCCGCATTACCGGGCCATGCGAGATGGCAATGAGCCGGCCATGGCGCCCGTGATGACGACCGCAGCGGATAAGCCCGACGAATAGCGAGGAAACAGCTCATGCCTTTCAAGTGCATCAACGGTGCAGACATTTACTACGAAGAAAGCGGCAGTGGGCCGGAAACCATCGTGTTTTCGCACGGCTTGCTGATGAGCGGGGACATGTTCAGTGAGCAGGTAAAAGCGCTCTCCAGCCGCTATCGCTGCATCTGCTATGACCACCGCGGGCAGTCGCGCAGCGAAGTCACGAAATCGGGCTACGATATGGATTCGCTGACCGAAGACGCCGCCGCACTGATCCGTGAACTCGATTGTGCACCCTGTCATTTCGCCGGCCTGTCCATGGGCGGATTTGTCGGCATGCGACTGGCCATCAAGTACCCGGAGTTGCTCAAATCACTGGCCCTGCTGGCAACCACCGCCGACCCGGAACCGGAACAGAACAAGGGCCCTTACCGTCGGCTGGCCTTTGTCGGGCGCTGGCTGTCCTTCCGCCTGGCCATCAAACCCTTGATGGGCATCATGTTTGGTCAGACGTTCCTGCAGGATCAGGCACGGGCGGACTTAAGGTCAAAGTGGCGCTCGCGCCTGTTGGGACTGAACCGCAAGGGCACTACCCGGGCGGCCCATGCCGTCATCGACCGCAAGGGTGTTTACGGGCAGTTGGACAAGATCAACACGCCCACGCTAATTGTTGTTGGGTCCGAAGACGTTGCCACGCCGCCGGTCAAATCAGAGCGCATGCGCGACGCGATTGCCTCGTCGGTCCTGACGGTGCTGCCGCGTGGCGGTCATTCATCGAGCATCGAGGAGCCCGAAGCCGTCACGCAGGCTATCGTGAACTTTGTGGATCAGAATTTGTAAGCAAAAGATGAGATGACCCCGTAATCACTATTGGCGGCATTCTCTGATAGAGGCCTGCTGTCCAAGGTCGCATAGAACTCCATGACCCAAAAAAGGTCGCTCACGAGTTCAAGCCGAAAATTGGTTTTGAAATCCGCACGCCAACGCCCAAAATCCGTGAGGCTGGGAAAAACGAGCAGGCTGGTGCTGAATTTTCGCTGAGGCGTATTGTACTTATAGTATTCATAGAGCAGCATGCCAACCGCTTCGAGGTTGGTTTCACTGTCGCCTTCCCTCGGAATTTCGTGGTTAACATCAAGCCCCACAGCCAGCGAGAACCAGTCTTTATTTGAACGAACGGGAATCCAGCCATAACCGGCGCCGAGCAGAACACGCAAATCCAGGCCCAGCTCATCGTTCTTATCCATAGAGCCAAAAATATCTGTAAACCTCTTGTTGCCCCTGAATCGCACGTGGTTAGCAGCAAATCTTGCCCGCTCAGTATTGTCGCGATCATCCTGGGTGGTAATTTCCGAACTCAGGTCGGCGCGGGTGATGAACTTCGCGTCTCGGTATACGGCATCCATGCCCAGATTGTACCTTCCAACCTGGCTGCCCTTATCCCAACTGAATCCCAGCCTGGCGCTGACGTCCAGGCGGTTCCAGAATCCTTGTTTCACCGGGTACATCGAGATGACATCGTCGATATTCATGCCAACCGTGCCCTGCTCTGTTTTAACTGCGACCATGTCCTCGTTGTCGGGCTTGGCCAGGGGACCGTAAAACCGCTGGCCGTTAATCAACTCAATGGACTGCCCCGTATCACTGACGATTTCGAGGACATCTTCCCATTCGATGAGCACTGTACCCATGTGATCTGTCTTGAAGTGCAACAGGCCCCGCTGCAGGCTTTTCACTTCGCCGGTCAGTCGATCGCCATTTTTCAAGTAAACCAAATCGGTTTTGGCCGCCCAGGCCGTCAGACTGGTAAATACCAGTACGGCAATGAAAGCGCTTCTCAACAGAAAACTAAGCATGAAAATTCCTAAATAACGCGAGTTTTAACCCGGTAGATTCTATACTGTCTCTGTTGATCGAGACACTGACTTATGAACATCAAACCCAGCCTTTTTATCCTGTTTTTCCTGCTGCCCGGCTGTGAACCTGCGGTGGAGGCGGAAAGAGCAGCCGAATCGGGCCTGCGCTTCGAAATGGCCGGGAAACTGGAGTCGAAGCACCTGGACGAGGCCAGTGGGATACAGGCCGGGGAAAACGGGGTGTTTTTCCTGCACAACGACGACGGTCATTTCATTTATGCCATCGATAGCAGCGGCCGCCATCTCGGACGCATGAAGATCAAGGACGCCGTCAACAAGGACTGGGAGGACATCACCCGCGTGATGGACGATGAAGGCCCGTTACTGGTAATCGCCGATACCGGAGATAACTACCAGGGCCGTAAAAAAGTCAGGCTGTACTTTGTCAGGGAACCCGCAGCAGAAGACTTCGACAGCAAGCTCGACCTGGTCCACCGGCTCAATGTTACCTATGAGGATGGGCCCAGGGACGTCGAGGCAGTGGCTTACGACCCCGCCAGCGACATGATCCTGTTTCTGAGTAAGCGCGATACACCGCCACGACTTTATGGCATCCCGATGGACCTGGCGCGCTGGGAAAGTAAACTGGAAGCCCGTTTTCTGGGAGAGGTGCCGGGGTTCAGGCCGCCGACCCGGTCGGATATTTTCGGTAGTCCAAAACGCGGTTTGTGGGTTTCACAACCCACCGGCATGGATATTTCGAACGATGGCCGGACTGCGGCGGTGATCACTTACCGCAGCCTCTACGTATTTCAACGGGAAGCCAATGAAACCTGGGTCGAGGCGTTCCAGCGAACCCCGGTCGAGCATCATGGCCCACCCGGACTGCATGATGAGGCCGTGGGTTTCAATACTGCGGGCGATTACATATACGTGGCTACTGAAAGGCGACCCGCCCCGCTCCACCGGATAAAAAACGAAGCCGGTACTGCAGACTAGAGTTCGGCCCCGTGCGATTCCATCAGGACGAGAAAAGCTTCTTCGTCGACCACCTCGATGCCCAGTTTTTCCGCTTTGCGTAACTTGGATCCCGCTGCTTCTCCAGCCAGCACCACCGATGTTTTGGCGGAAACACTGCCTGTCACACGGGCGCCGATTGATTCCAGCATGTTTTTAGCCCGTGCCCGCGGCATGCCCAGGCTACCCGTCAGCACCCAGGTCTGGCCGGCTAAAGGCTGTTCTCCAGACTTATCCTCAACGCTCTGCCAGCGCAGTCCAGCCGCCTCCAGTTCAGACAGGACATCAAGGTTGTGTTGCTCGCGGAAAAAAGCATGCACGTGGCTGGCAACGATGGGACCGACGTCGGGCACCTCTACCAGGGCTTCCTCACTGGCCTCGATCAGGCTGTCCATGGTTTTGAAATGCTGTGCCAGAGAGCTGGCGGTGACCTCACCCACTTCGCGAATACCCAGTGAATAAAGCAAACGATCCAGGCCCGGCGCCTTGCTGCGCTCCAGTTCGGCCAACAGCTTGTCGGCCGATTTCTCCCCCATCCGTTCCAGCCCGGTGAGCTGCTCGCGGCTGAGCGTGTACAGATCAGCGATCGAATGAACCAGGCCGCTTTCTGACAACTGGACGACCAGTTTCTGGCCAAGCCCTTCGATATCCAGCGCCCGGCGCGAGGCGAAGTGCTGAATGCTGCGAATTCTCTGGGCACCGCAAAACAGTCCGCCGGTGCAACGAAACACGGATTCGTCCTCGTCCCGTTCAACAGCGGAACCACAGACCGGGCAGTCTTCCGGCATCTGGAATTCTTCCGGCTCTCCTTCCCTGCGCTCGACCACCACGCGAGCCACTTCGGGGATGACGTCGCCCGCACGCCGCACGACCACCCAGTCTCCCACGCGCACGTCTTTGCGGCGGACTTCATCCAGGTTGTGCAGCGTGGCATTGGTAACCGTCACACCGCCGACAAAAACAGGTTCCAGTCTCGCCACCGGCGTGATCGCACCGGTGCGGCCGACCTGCACATCGATCCCCAGCAGGCGGGTAATCTCTTCCTGGGCAGGAAACTTCTGTGCGATAGCCCAGCGCGGCGCACGGCTGACAAAACCCAGCGTGCGCTGCTCCTCAAATGCATCCACCTTGAAGACCACGCCGTCAATATCGTAGGGCAACTGATCGCGCCTGGCGCTGATCTGCCCGTAGTAAGTGATACAGCCAGCGGCATCACGAACTCTGCAAATTTCCGGGTTGACCGGAAAACCCCAGCTTTTGAGCAGCATCAATGAATCGAAGTGGCCGTCCGGCAAACCGCCTGTCGCTACTATGCTGTAGGCATAAAAAGCCAGTGGCCGCTGCGCGGTCAGGCGTGAATCGAGTTGTCTCAGGCTACCAGCGGCGGCGTTGCGCGGATTTACAAATGCCTTGGTACCGTTGGCAATGGCTTGCTCGTTATAGGCCTCGAAACCGGCCAGTGGCATATAGATCTCGCCCCGTACCTCGAGCAGGCCGGGCCAGTCTGCGCCGCCATCGGGTTTGCGCAACTGCAACGGAATGGCGGCAATGGTGCGGACGTTCGCTGTGACATCTTCACCCGTTGCGCCGTCACCCCGGGTGGCGGCCTGTTGCAGGCGCCCATCACGGTATCGCAGCGAGATTGCCACGCCATCGAGCTTGGGTTCGGCCACGTAGTCAACGTGTTCAATCTCAAGGCCGCGGCTGACCCGGTCGTGGAATTGTTCGATTTCCCCGTTGGAAAAAGCGTTGGCCAGCGACAGCATCGGTGTTTCATGACTGACCTGCGTAAAACCTTTCAGTGGCTCGCCACCCACGCGCTGGGTCGGAGACTCCGGAGACATCAGGTCGGGAAAGGATGCCTCGAGTTCTTGCAACTCGCGCATCAGGCGGTCGTACTCGGCGTCCGGAACAGACGGCTCATCGAGCACGTAATACTGGTAGTCGTGTTGTTCGATCTCAGCGCGCAATTGGCCTGCCCGCTGCTCTGCCTGCGACCTGTTCATACGCGTGTCACCCGGCCGGCTCAGGCCTTCTGCCGGTCGTATTCCCTCATCTCTTCACGCACCTGCGCTTCGCGCTGGCGGGTGAACGGACTGCGTGTGTCATCCAGCAATTCGGCGTTAAGCAACTCGCTTATGCGCCGCCCCGTGGCCAACATGGAATCCCATGCATCCAGACCATTGACCGGGCCCGGCAGAGCCATAAAAAGGGCCAGGCCGTTGGTTTCGAAGGTGTTCCACTCATCGCGCTCAAAGTACCCCGGCTTGGCCGCATTCGCCATGCTGAAAACGGGCTGATCGGAGCCTTCCGGGAGTCGATGGAAGATGCTCATGTCGCCAAACTCCATGCCGGTACTAACCGTGGCCTGCAGCAATTCGGCGCCGGTAATACGGTGGTTGTCCTGCGTCAGCAGATACAGCGTGGCGATTTTTTCAGGGGGTGGTCCGGGCGGCCTGGTCGATTTGGGTGGTGGCTTCGGTGCTGCTTTCGGAACCGCAACAGGTACCGGTTTGCTCTCATCGATATCGAGTTCCCGCTGCCCGGCCGGATCGCCACCGTCGTCCAGTCCTTCCAGTTCCCGCTCGCGTGCCTCACTCTCGGCAGTCGTGCCATCCAGTGTCGGCTCGCGGCGTTGCGCCGGCTCGCTTCTGGACTTACGGGAAGCCTTTGGCTTGCGCTTTTTTTCGGGACTTCCAAACAGGAAAATCGAGCCCACGATGATGACGCCGACAAAAATCAGAATCCAGCGTAGTGTTGATGCTTCCACGGCCTACCTCTCAGTTTTTCTCTGTGTATCCTTCAATCGGCTACCAGTCGTGCAGCCTCGTCAATATCAACCTGGACCAGGCGTGAGCAGCCCGGCTCTCTCATCGTAACACCGCTCAACTGGTGCGCCATCTCCATCGTGATCTTGTTGTGGGTGACCACGATGAACTGAACGGTCTCCGACATCTCCTTGACCAGGCTGGTAAAGCGGATCACGTTGGCGTCATCCAGCGGCGCGTCCACCTCGTCCAGCAGGCAGAAGGGCGCCGGGTTCAGGCGGAAGATGGAAAACACGAACGCCACTGCGGTCAGGGCTTTCTCACCACCGGATAGCAGGTGCAGGCTACTGATCCGCTTACCGGGCGGCTGTGCCATGATGCTAACGCCGGTGGTCAACAGGTCTTCACCGGTGAGTTCCAGGTAGGCATGACCGCCACCAAACAGACGCGGGAAAAGCTCCTGCACGCCCTTGTTGACCAACTCGAATGTTTCCTTGAAGCGGGTCCGGGTCTTGCGGTCAATCTTGGCGATGGCATTTTCCAGCATCGTCAGTGCAGAACACAGGTCGTCGTTCTGCGCATCGAGGTACTCTTTACGTTTCTTCTCCTCGTCGAACTCCTGGATCGCCGCCAGATTGACCGGCTCCAGCCGGGTAATCCTTATTTGCAGCTGGTCAAGCTGGTCTTCCCAGTCCACGTCGCCGACTTCTTCGGGCAGTGATTCCGCCAGTTCAGCAACATCGCCGCCGAGTTCCTCGACCTGCTTGCTAATCGCACGGGCATTGAGCTCCAGTTCCTGTTGTTGAAGCCTGGCACGCTCCAGGTCCTGCCGAATTTCATCCGACAGCTGGATAGCCTTCTGACGCTCGGCGTCCTGTTCACGGTATTCGTTTTCCAGACCCTGCAGGTGGGCCCGTGCGCTGGCCAGGCGGGTCTCGGTTTCAACCCGTCGCTTCAGCAGGACGTCCATTTCGCCCTCGTGGGCCTTTTCCGGTTGCTGCAGCTTTGCAAGTTGTTCACTCAGGCTCAGATAACGCTGCTGCAACTGACTCAGCTGTGTGTCCATGCGCGCCAGTGACTGGCTCAATGAATCCAGACTGGCGCGTCTCGATTCTGCCTTCAGGGCCAATTCATGCCGTTGTTCGCGGGCTGCGCCCACGCCGGTACGGGCAGTATCGCGGCGGGACATCAACTCGCTGCGTTGTGAATCCAGGCCATCACGCTCGTCCTTGAGGCCAGTCATTCGACCCAGCATAACTTCCAGCTTGCCGCGCGCCTCACTGACTGTAGCCTCGTCCTCCCCGACCTGGACCCGCAATTGCGCAGATTCTTCGCTGACCGTCTTGTGGCGTGCGGTCAACATGCGAATGCTGGACTGACGGCTTTCAAGGCGGCCGTCAATTTCGTTTCTTCTGCGATGGGAAGCAGTCACTTCAGTCTGGGCTGGCTGGATCTGTTTTTCCGTTTCGTCCACTACCGCACGGGTAGAGGTGATTTCATCCGTCAGGCCGCCCGCCTCGGCAGATAATTTTTTTACGTCTTTCTGCAGCGCTGTGATCATCTTTTCACGCGCCAGCATGCTGTCATGCTCCGCCTGCCCGCGGGCGATCCGCACCCAGCTTTTGCCAACCCACTCGCCGGCAGCCGTGATGACCGAGCTGGCGTCATCGAGTTTGCTGCGCCCGCCCCAGGCCTGCTCCAGCGAATCCGCCGTATTGATCGGGTTGAGCCAGCTGATGACTGCATCCGGCGCCTGGACTTTTTCAGCCAGGCTACCCTTGCGCGCTGTCACGTCGCCGCGGTGATCCTCTATGAAGTCCAGGGATGTCTGATCGAGGTCCTTCAGCGCACGGTCATAGCCACTATCTTTTGCCACCTGAACAGACTGCAGCCAATGGCCGAGAACCACCTCGACAGCCGACTCCCAGCCGCTTTCAACATTGATGATCCTGGCCAGCCTTGGCGCATCGGAAAGGCCCTGCTTCTCTAACCAGGCCTCACCATCGCGATCTTCCAATGCGGCATTCTGCAAGGCCTGCAAGGACTGCAAACGGCCCTCCCTGGTATGCAGGTCACGTTGTACATCGCGGTTGCGCTCTTCAGCTGTCCTTAGTGTTGCCTGTGTCTGCGCCAGCTTCTTGCGCAACTCATCCAGGGTGCTCTGCTGTTCCTGTTCTTTACCAGCCAGGTCTTTTGATTCGGCCTGCAGGCCATCAAGCTCTTCCTGAATGCTGGCGGTATTGATTGATCCTGCTTCCCGGTCCAGCGTCTCAACACGACGCGACGCCTGCAGCAGGCGCTGATCGAGCACCTGGATGGCAGCACGGGCCTGGTCGGCTTCCCGATTACTGTCAGTGCTCTTCAGGTGATGCTGCTCAAACTGCTTCTGCCATTCGGCAACAGCGGCCTCGGCTTCCGTCATCTCCGCGGTTGCCAGCTCTTCCGTTTTCAGTGCGGTCTCCAGCGCCGGCTCAACCTCAGCCAGCGCCTGGGTTAATTGCTCGACCTGGGCCTTGTCCAGAACCATGTGCTTTTCCAGGTCCTGCAAGGCGCTTTCGGTTTCCTGAAAATCGGTTTTTTGACGCTCCTGCAATTCACGGGCGTGCTGGACGGTCTGTTCCAGGCGGGCGATTTCACTGCCCACGGAATACAGCTCACCCTGTACTTCGTTGAACTGGTCACCGGCCTGGCCCTGATCCTGATGAAGTTTCTCCAACGCCGCTTCAGCAGCACGTTGCAGCGCAATGCTTTCCTGCAGGGTCGTTTCACGCTTCGCGAGATCCTGGTGACCGGCATCAGCCCGGACCATCAGGCTTCTCCAACGCAGCGTCATCATGCGGGATTCAAGATCACGCTTTTCCTGCTTCAGCTTGCGGTAGCGTGCAGCCGCCTTGGCCTGGCGCTTCAAACGACCCAGGTGCTTACCAACCTCCTCACGCAGGTCGGACAGGCGCGACAGGTTATCGCGCGTGTGCTGGATGCGACGCTCCGTCTCACGGCGACGTTCTTTGTACTTGGATATCCCCGCTGCTTCCTCGAGGTGCGCACGAATTTCCTCGGGTTTGGCGTCGACAACCTCGGAAATCATTCCCTGCTCAATGATCGAGTAGCTACGCGACCCCAGGCCCGTACCCAGGAACAGGTCCCTGACGTCCTTGCGCCGGCAACGCGTGCCGTTCAGGTAATAGATCGATACACCATCCCGGCTGACCTGGCGCTTGACCGAAATCTCGTTATAGCCGGCAAACTGGGCCCCCACGCGCCCTGCGGAATTGTCAAAAAGCAACTCCACGGTCGCCGTGCCCACCGGTTTGCGGGTCGACGATCCTGAAAAAATGACATCCGCCATCGATTCGCCACGCAGAACCTTGGCCGAGCCCTCGCCCATCACCCAGCGCACGGCGTCGATGATATTCGACTTTCCGCAGCCATTTGGGCCGACGATGCCGGTCAGGTTGGTCGGAGCGAGGAAATGTGTAGGGTCGACAAAAGACTTGAAGCCGGCCAATTTGATCGAAGAAAGTCTCATATAAGGGCTGTCGCACACTGCGACGTTGAAGTATTGTTCATGAAATAGCTACACTGCCTGACTGTTTTATTCGTGTGGCTCGTATATCTTTAATTCGGGCTAATCTACAGGGAAATTTACGGAGTTGCCATGAGCACTTTACCCAGCAAAGAACTTGAAGTTTTTCCAAACCCAAAACCTACCCGGGATTATACCATCCGGATCGACTCACCAGAATTCACTTGCCTGTGCCCCAAGACCGGCCAACCCGACTTCGCGGAGATCCGGCTGGAGTACGTTCCGGACGAGACCTGCGTCGAATTAAAATCCTGGAAAATGTACTTGTGGAGCTTCCGCGACGAGGGTGCTTTCCACGAGGCGGTAACCAACCAGATCCTGGACGACCTGGTAAAGGCGATCAACCCCCGCTACGCGCTGATCGAAGCCGAATTCAACGTACGAGGCGGGGTCTACACAACCGTCTCGGCAGAACACATTCAGAATTAACTCCGGGAGGGGTCCGCAACGATGGGTGGCCGGGCACCGGTTTCGCCGGCTCAATGGTCCCTGCGGGACTTCCCTCGCAAGACGCAAGTCCTGACGGGCCGGTCATACGGGCCTTCCCTGGCCCGGATGACCTCAATCCGGCATCCCGCCGGATTGTCCCTGGACTTACGTCTCACTCGGCATTTCGAGGCGAA
>RCNC010001446.1_pt1 | contig 15933 bp, 19 predicted proteins | sample 2041301 | NCBI WGS metagenome assembly RCNC01 (sample SAMN09708231, study PRJNA481090) | Marine sediment metagenome, whole genome shotgun sequencing project. | biome: marine sediment; feature: ocean; material: sediment; isolation source: Sewage treatment plant 13A marine sediment (STP13A) ... | reverse complement strand
GAAAGCATTGCCATCCTGATGGTTGTGGTGATGGCTCTGATGGCCTTACTGTTTGGCGCGAAGGTGTTTTTCTTCAACTTTCTTCCCAAGGGGGAACCGGGAGAGCTTCTAAGCGCAGGTGTGATCCCACTGTACAATATTTTCATAGGCATCGAAGTGGCCGGGGCCATCCTGACCATCTTCCTGGCCCTGGTAATCTTTAAAGAGGAGAGCTCGAAATGACCGTTTATATTCTTTGCTTCGTTCTTTTCCTTGTGGGCCTTTATGGGGTGATCACACGGAGAAACCTGATTAAGATAGCCATCTCCCTTTCGATCATGGAGTTCAGCATATTTCTAATCCTGGTACTGATCGGATATATTGACAATGGTCTGGCTCCCATTGTCGATCCCGGATCCGCCAATCAGGTTTATGTAGATCCCCTGCCCCAGGCCATGGTGCTCACAGCCATTGTAATCGGTCTGGCCACAACTGCCATGTTGATGGCTATTGCCATCCGGCTCTACCGCAAGTATAAGACCTTTGATATTCGTGAAATAAAAAACCTAAGAGGATAGATGATGGACGCACTGATTACCCTGTTTGTCGCCATACCGTTAATTTCAGCATTCCTGATTATGATTTTTGGAAAGCTGCTTAAAGGTTTTCACAGGTTCCTGGCTCCAATATGTATGCTGATTCTTCTTCTCCTGGCCATTTATATGTTTACCGGTCTGGGAAATAGTTCCATCACCTATGCCCTGGGAGGATGGACCGGTGAAGCAGGGTTCCCGCTGGGAATTTACATGGTTCTGGACGGCTTTTCTATACTAATGCTTTGTATCATCAACCTCATTGGACTAATTGCCATCTTTTATTCACTGGCCTACATGGCCAAATATACGGCTGAAAGCTCTTATTTCGCACTCTTCTGTCTGATCGTAGCAGGAATGAACGGGGTGGTACTGAGTGGCGATCTCTTCAATCTTTTCGTATTCCTGGAGGTGTCGGTCATTGCCTCCTATGCACTCGTGGCCTTTGGAGTTGGCAAGACCGAACTGGAGGCATCTTTTAAATACCAGGTGCTCGGGGGACTCGCCTCTATGCTGATCCTGCTGGCCATTGGATTGATATACTGGAAAACTAAGACTCTCAATATAGCAGATGTAAGGAATGTTTTGTCAGAAGGTTATAGCAAACCATATTACATTTTTGTCCAGGTACTCCTAATTACCGGATTCGGTCTGAAAGCGGCCATCATCCCCTTCCACGCCTGGTTACCCGATGCCCACTCTTCTGCTCCTTCCCCCATTTCAGCCATGCTTTCGGGTGTGCTGATCAAAGCTGTGGGAATTTATGTACTGATCAGGCTCTTCTTTAATATGTTTGTTTTCACTCATGAGATTGCACTGGTACTGACCTCCCTTGGAGCCATATCCATGGTAGTCGGATCACTGCTGGCTATTATGCAATGGGATCTGAAAAGACTTCTGGCCTATTCAAGCATCAGTCAGATTGGTTATGTAGTCATGGCCTTTGGAATGGGCATCCTCCTTATATTGAAAGGTGACAATGAAGCCGCTGCAATTTTAGCCATCGGTGGAGGTATCTACCATATGATAAATCACGCTGTATTCAAGGGGCTGCTTTTTCTGAATGCCGGATCAATTGAACACCGCCTTAACACGCGCAATCTGAAGGAGATGGGTGGCCTTTCTAAGGCCATGCCTGTCACCTCTACCACCTCATTTATGGCATCCATGTCCATTTCAGGCATTCCGCCGTTCAGTGGTTTTTTCAGCAAGCTGATTATCATTATAGCTGCCATCAACGGGAGGTTTTATCTTTTGGCTACACTGGCTGTGGTGGTCAGTATCATTACCCTTGCCTATTTCCTGAAATTCCAGCGTTTTGCCTTTTTCAACAAACCTGCGATTAAAGCCAATGACAAGATTAGAGAGGTCCCATTCCCCATGTCCTTTAGTATGATTGTTCTTGCTACCCTCTGCCTGGCACTGAGCCTGTTGGCCATACCTTCAGTGAGCGAACTTGTACTTCGCCCGGCCATCGATGTGCTGATGCAATCTGAACTCTATTCAACATTCCTTATTGCCATATAATATGAGAACCCTGGCGCTGTTTATACTGACTTTTATTTTCTGGTTGCTGCTGACCCTGGATCTTTCGTTGGCAAACCTTTTAGCCGGAGCAGCAGCGGCCCTAATAAGTTCATTGCTGTTTGCAAAATATTTCTTCAAGAAAGTAGTGAAGTTTGTACAACCCTTGCGCTACTTCTGGCTTCTGATCTACCTGTTTATTTTTACCTGGGAATGTATCAAGGCTAATTTCGATGTCGCCTACCGGGTGCTCCACCCGGCCATGCCTATCAAACCTGGCATTGTTAAAGTAAAACTAGGATTGCAATCCGACTTTGCCAGAACCATGCTGGCCAATTCCATCACCATGACACCCGGAACCATCGCTGTTGATATTGTAGGTGATGATCTCTTTGTTCACTGGATCTACGTTTCATCGGAAGATCCCGAAGTATATAGTCAGAAAATTGCAGGGAAATTTGAAAAATACATTAAAAAGATCTTTGAATAATGGACATACTTGCTATTCTTCTTTACATCCAGATCACCCTGTCGCTGTTTTGCCTTTTCAGGGTTATTCGAGGACCCTCCATAGCAGATCGAATGGTTGGACTCGATATATTCGGAATATTAGTAGTTGGGATTTGTGCCATCCTGGCCATACAGACCGGGCGCAGTTTCATCCTGGATATCGGAATCGCCTGGATCATACTTAGTTTCATTGGAACCCTTACCCTCGCTAAGTACCTGAGTGGTAAAAAACTTAACGAATAACATGGCAAGTACCATTTTCATATCCGTGGGTGTGCTTTTTAACCTGTTTGGCTGCATCGGATTAATCAGGCTTCCCGATGTATATAACAGGTTACAATCTGCTACCAAATGTGTCACCCTGGGAACATGCAGTATCCTGGTTGGTGTACTATTCCATTTCGGTTTTATTGATACCGGCGTCAAAGCTCTGATTGCCATTCCCCTGCTGTTTTTTAGTGCCACCGTGGCTGCTCACGCTCTGGTTAGAGGAGCCTATCATGCCGGTATAAAACTGGGAGATAAGAGTGTTAAGGATGACTATAAAGATGCGGTAAAATGAGGTATCCAAAAATCAGAGAGCTTAAAGAAGCGGTTGTATCCCTGCTTACTCCGGCGTATACATCCTCCTTCCCCCGTAAACCACACATTCCTTTTGAAAACTTCAGGGGAAAACCGGAGGTGGATGACAAGAACTGCGTGGGATGCGAAACCTGTGCTAATGTATGCCCCTCAAATGCCATTACCATCCAGGATGACAAGGAGGCTGGGAAGCGAGTCATAACTCGAGACTTTGGCAAATGTATTTTCTGTGGAATGTGTCAGCAACACTGTATCACAGGAAAGGGAGTCATTCTTTCAGACAAAATTTTTGACCTGGCTGTATTTGATAGAGAAAAGATCATTGAAAAGCAGGAGAAAAACCTGGTCCTGTGCAAAAATTGCTCTGCCATTATTACCACCGACGAACATATCCAGTACATGCATGAAAAATTGGGTCCCAAAGCCTTTGCATCCACCTTGAACCTAAATCTTCTGAACCAAAAGCTGCAGCTGGCTCCTGTGAAAGAAACCGATGTGGATATCCGGGATGGTTTGAAAAGAAAGGATATGTTCAACATCATCTGTCCTAATTGTATGAGGTCTGTCCTAATTCAATATATTTAGCCTCAGGTGCCTGAACTAGAGGAGTTGCTTAAGCAAGCCAACCGCTTACTATTTATCGGAGTGGGTAATTTACTGAAACGCGATGATGGTGTCGGGGTGGTGATCAGCAAACAGATTATTGAAAAACCGGCTATCAGGTCGCTTACCGTCGAAGTTAGTATTGAAAACTATATAGGTAAAATCAATTCTCTGGAACCGGACGAGATTGTCCTTATAGATTGCATGGAACTGGGCAGCAGTCCAGGAACATATCGCTTAGTAGCCCTTGAAGATGTGGAAGACATCACCTTTAATACGCATAATATTTCCCTTGGACGACTGGGCGATTTCTTCCACTGTCCGGCTTACGTGCTTGGTATACAACCGGAAAATGTTGAATTCGGAGAGTCTCTTTCATCACCCGTGCAGGAAGCAGCCAGACGAATCGTACAAGTGATCAATCAATAAACAACTAGATATGCCCAACAACTATTCATGTCCCGAATGCAAAAGCAAGATGAACGTAGGTAGTTCATTAGTCTTTTCTGCCAAATCGCCCGATAACGAAAGAGGCTTAATTTTTCTTGATACTGAGCTGGGAAATTACACCAAAACCACCAATCCGTATTTTCAGTTAAAAGAAGGGGTAGAATACAAATTCTATTGCCCCGTATGCCACTTCAAACTGAATAAACAGGAAAATTTCAACCTGGTCAAAGTGCATATGACCGATGAAAATGGGAAGGAAGTTGAAATCAACATTTCGAATATCATTGGTGAATTCTGCACTTACAAGATTCAGGAGAAAAAGGTGGAAGCTTTTGGACCCGATGCCAGACGGTACTCCAAATATCTGGATCTGCCTTCCGAATTTCACAAGTACCTATAAAGAGTCACTCTTTTTTTAACCCCGTATATCGTTGATTTACGGGGCTTTATGCGTTATACCAACAGAATTATAAGGAGGAGAGATCATATATATATCTTACATTCGTTAATATTGCAGTGCCAGAGAATAATAAAATACAACCATGAAAAGAATATTTCTTAATTCCGCCTCAATCCTGCTCTTGGCAGGCCTGTTTATTTCCATGATTCAAACTGTGAATGCACAATCCGGCGCCTCAGCAGTTCTGGACTCCGCCTTGCTGGAGGCTCAGCTGGATTATATACATGAAAACACACGGGTTTATAATGATTTCCGGGCCATTCGTGCTGATATCTTCCTGAAGATGAAGCGGAATATTATTGATACACTCAATGCAAGTAAGCTGGAGGTTGAACAATTGAATAGCCGGTTAACGGAGCGGAATTTCCAGATCGAGACCCTGAATACAGATCTCGCCAGAACCAAAAATGAAAAGGATGAAGCAATCAAGAACCAAAACAGCTTATCTTTTTTAGGAATCCAGATGAATAAAACCCTGTACAATTCTATTGTATGGTTTATCATTCTGGGGCTGGTGGCCCTGGCTGTCATGCTGGTCATGCTACACAGGCGATCTCACCTGGTAACAAAGCAGGTAAAAGAGGAGCTCCAAACTACGCAGGGCGAGTTTGACCATTACAGGAAAAGTTCCAGGGAGAAGTATGAAAAACTGGTGGTCTCACACCACAATGAAGTCTTGAAGCTGAAGAACAGCTAATTTTTCCATGAAATTATCACTTACCATCGACCAGTTTAAGGAGATGGATGCTCTTGCTATTCAAGGTAAGGCATTACCCATAGAGTTGATGATGGAGAATGCCGGACTTCAGCTGGCCCGACTCGTTAGTGCTAATGCAAGCAGAGAGCTTAGCATATGGATCGGCATTGGGCCGGGAAACAATGGAGGGGGCGGACTGGTTGCCGCCCGAAGACTTGCGGGCTGGGGATACCTGGTGAAGCTTGATATTCCCGATAAGAAGCTGAAACCTCTTCCTGCACTTCAGCTGGATAGGGCCCTGGCCGCCGGAGCAGAAATATCACCTTTAGGCCAGTCTGATATTTTTGTGGATGCTTATTTTGGTTTTTCTCAAAAGCTTCCATTGCCTCGTGCTTTTCTGGACTCCATCGAAAAGGCCAATAACGAATCCGCACTCAGGATCTCCCTGGATCTTCCTTCCGGATTTAATAAGGATAGCGGAGATCAACTTTTCAAGCCTGATCTTATTCTTACCATGGCTGCCCCAAAAACTGAACTGATCAAATTCGGCTTTGGTCCGGTCCTCTATATTGCTGACATTGGAATCCCGATAGCTTTGTATGAACACTTCGGAATTAATCAACCAGATTTTGCTCAGTCGGGAATCGTTAAATACATGAACATACAGGGCTAAGCGCAATTATTGAACAATCTATTAACATCGCTGGGTACTAGAAAGTATGATCCATATCTTTAGGAAAATCCTGAAAAATGAATAACATCCCTGTTCTTTCCGTTACCGGTGAATCCCTCGCTCTTACCTATGAAGCTGCACTAGTTAAACTCTACAAGGAAGGAACCCGCTTTAAAACCCAGTATGACAAACCCGGTGATCCCTTAAGCCTCGATTGTACACTTAATGCTACCGTACTGAATCCCGAGCTTGATCCAATGATTCACCAGGCTTTTCCGGGTGGAATAGACGAACTCAAAGAGTATGTGATGGAGTTGAAAGGCTTCAAAGATCACTGGGTGAAAAATATGAACGACCCCGATGATACCCGCTGGGAATACACCTACCATGGCAGGCTGAAACGTTACGGATCCTGGAAAGAGGCTGTGGAGGAGAATGGGAAGACAGTCAGAAAGGATGTGGGATTCCAGGTGGACCAGGTTGAACACGTGATTCAGAAACTGGTGGATCAACCCTATACCAGGCAGGCACAGATGATTACCTGGATGCCCAATCATGACCTGCAGGTATATGATCCTCCCTGTCTGCAATCCTTGTGGTACCGTATTATGGAAGATGAGGAAGGGGTCCAATGGCTCAACTGCAATATCCGCTTTAGGAGCAACGATGCCTGGGGAGCCAGCTTTATGAATATGTTTGGTTTTATCCGTTTCAACCGTGAAGTGATTGCCGATGAAGTAGCCAGGAGAAGTGGCAAGAAGGTTCGTCTGGGAAGAATGAACTGGCAGGCCGATTCCTACCATATTTACGGAAGAGATATTGCACAGGCCAAAGCCATGTTATTTGACCGCATTGACACAATGAGTCTTGAAGAGCGAACCTTCAATTTTGGTGATGACTTTATCAGGGAGATGTATGACATGGCCGAGCAGGCAGCCCTGATGAAGATCAAAAAGTACGATGAGGATCATAAGCGCTGAAAAAGGCCTCAAAATGATCTTGTACCTCCTCCAGGTTCTTGTAATATTTCATCTCCACACTATCGCTTCCAGCAATCATTGCGGAGATAGTGAATTGCGACTCTGATCTAAACAGACAAAGTACCGGTTTCCCCATTTCAATAGCCCGCCCAATCTCATAGCCCACTCCAAGGCTGGGAACCGTCACCTCGGCGACCAGGATGTCCGATTCTACAATCCATTGAAAATCCCGGTCGTGAATCTCCTTGTCGGAAAGAATGCGATCCTTAGTTTCAATTTCTTCATTACTCCCTAGATGTTCGGTAAGGACCATTCCAAAAGATCCAAGCATCTCGATCATTTTTGCATATGTTTCAGCCAGATCCCGACCTCCCCGGATCGATCCACAAAAATAGATATTCATATACCCTCCCAGATTTTAAATTCTTTGTTTTAAAAATAGTAAATTAGATCACCTTTATTCCTGAATCTAAAACAATTATCATGGCAAAAGATTGTCAAAGCAATGCCCCTGCAGGTGCCGTATACGGATTGGGCCTGATTGGCGCAGCAATTTATTACATCGGTGCAGCTACCACCTTTGGCATGGGTGTACTTGGATTTCTAAAAGCAGTGGTTTGGCCGGTTTTCCTGGTGATGGAAGCACTGAAATCACTGGGAGCCTGATCTCCTATCCTCTTCAAAGTTCCATATTACTCAGGTGAAGGTCCAGTGCTTTCACCGAAATTTGTATTTCCCGTACTGAAATAGCCAGGGAGATGATCAGCATCACCAGAGCAACGCCAAAAATGATTTCCGCAGCCAGCTGTTGTTCTATATAAACCAGGAACATACATAGTACACATAATAGTAGACTTCCTATTCCCATCAGCTGCATGGTGCGGGTAAGAAGCAGCCTTTTTCTCAAATTCTGGATCTGGCCCACAATGATGCCGTCGGGATCTTCCTTGTATTGCTCATGCAAGTTCCTGACCACCGAAGCATAAGCCAGGAAACGATTGGTATAGGCCAGTAGCAACAGGGAGATGGCCGAAAAAAGCAGTGCCGGCGTGGTAAGTGTAAGTTGATTCATGCTTGTGTGCTTAAGCCCTTATGCTTGCTTCGGGCAGTCTCTTCTGAATATCCTTAAGCTGTTCAATGCTCTCAAGTCCCATAGTGAATGCATCAGTAATACCCGTTCCGGTCTGGAATTGTAAACATTCATCCTTCTTATCCAATAACTCACCACAACCATATACTTTCATGCCAATAATCGCTTTGCCATTTTCTTTCATGCGGGTCAGCACTTTTTGAACAGTCTCAACATCTGCATCCATTCTGGCTCCACCCGGATTGAATCGTGCCAGGTCCACCTCTACCCACGGTTCATCAGCAGCTGTCTCCAGGGCTCCAATGGAGTGACAGGATACACCATGTGCACGCAAAATGCCCTCCTCTTTTGCCTCTGCAAGAGCTTCCATCGCACCCTTCATGTTTTCATTCCATTGAGGGTCGGTAACTGCATGAAGCAGAATAATATCCAGGTAGTCGGTTCCCAACTCAATTCTGAACCTGTCCAGATCCTTTTTCATGTCGTCGTAGGTAGAAGAATTGGTTTTGGTCAGAATAACCACCTCTTCTCGTTTCACCTTCTTCAAGGCCTCTCCAACATGAGGGTGTGAACCATACTGATCGGCCGTCTCCCAGAAATTGATCCCGTCATCATAAGCAGCACGAAGCATATCCGATACGCCTTTGATTCCCAGTTGCCGAGTCTGATTGGATGCTCCACCAAACCCATGGGTTCCTGTTCCCATGGCCATTCGGGACATCTCAATCCCTGTATTGCCCAGCTTAACCCTGTCGTAGGGGTATAGCTTTTCTTCAAGGGCCAGTGCCTCATATGGAAAGGCCGCCAATAGTGCAGAACCTGCAAGGGTATTTCGAATAAATGTCCTTCTTTTCATAATGCTGCTTGTTTTAATCCAAGGGGTAAGATACCAATTGTTCGAACCAAAATCCAGTACAAAAGCTTATTGGGAATCATGCATTACTTTTTTCACGGCTTCCAGATAGCCATATTTCCAGCGCATATCCGGAAGCAGGTAGCCTCCTTCCACCCATTCATTCCAGGAGAAAAGGGTTATTAATCTGGGTTGATCAGGATGCTCATCCAGATAATCATTAGCTTTTTGCAGATAGGCGGAAAAACTCTCGGGCGACTTGTTATAGTGAATCACATGGCTTTGTCCTTTGGCCGGGAATCTGGGCGTATCATCCCACCCAATGGAGACATTGGGAACGTAGGGGATATCCAGCGCTTCATCCCAGTTCGCTCTTCGTTTCATGGCCTGATCGCCCCATACAATATAATCCTCCAGTCCCTCGGCCTGTCCCCAGTTGTACTTGGTGACACTGTTGATTCCAAGGTAGGAGACAAGGTCGCTATTGCTCTTTCCTTCGCTCAGATCATGCCTTAAAATCCCCGGATTCTTCTCATTGCCGCCAAAGGCAATGGTCTGAACATGCAGGCCTGGAAAACCCGCCTTGATGGTCTCCTCTCTAAAATAATCCAGGGCCTCTTTGGCTTTATCCAATCCCTCACAATCCTCCACAAATTTGTGGAAGTTAAAAATGGAAAAGACCGGTTCTCCATCTATTTTGAAATAATTGGGTTTATGAAAATATTGTCGAATCACCCGGTCCACAATGATCCTGTAGTTCTCCTGGTCCACTGAGCCCGTCCAGAGCAAGGAATCAGAGTCATACTTATAATGGTTCCAGTAGTTTTTCTTCACATCATGGTTGGCCCACATCAGGTAAAAGTGCATCTTTTCATTGTTCTTTGCCTGAAGGAAGCCATTGTTTATGGAGCTCTCCAGGAAGGGTCCACCATCAAACCAGTACCAGTCAAAAATAAACACATTCACCCCGTGATCTGTGGCGGCATCTATCCACTTCTCCATCACCTGAGGATCATCGTCCATCTCATATCCCCATAATGGAAGCTTGGGTTGATAATGTCCTGCGAACCGGGGTGTTCCCTTCCGGATGACCTCCCATTCGCCCATCCTTTCGGGCCACAGCATCTCAGCATTTCGCTCTCCATAATGGCAGGACGGCCATACATAGGCCGCCACATACGTTTCATCCCTGGCAGAACCTTGTTTCTCCTCCTGTTTGCAGGAAAGGAATAAAAGGAGGCCCATCAATACTATAATTATCATACTCCTGGCTCGGTAATCTCTATTCATAACACATCCTTTTGATTGATCCAATGCTAATTTAAGCATATCTTGTGTCAATGATTGAACAAGGCAAAGAGATTGAGCTAAAAATTGCGAAGCGGGCCACTATCGGGCTCTACCTGGCAGATGATTCAGGTGAAGAAGTACTACTTCCCAAAAAATATTGTGTGGAAGAGATGAAACCCGGGGATACCACCAGGGTCTTTGTGTACAAGGATTCTGAAGGAAAAAAAGTAGCCACGACGCTCAAACCAAAAATTTACATTCATGAATTTGCCCTGTTAAAAGTTACAGCGGTAACCGGAGTTGGCGCCTTCCTCGATTGGGGACTGGAAAAAGAGTTGATGGTGCCTTTCCGCGAACAGAAGCAAAAAATGGAAGAGGGACGCTGGTACATTGTATACCTGGATCTGGATAAGAAGTCGGACCGCCTCTATGCCAGTAACCGGGTTGAACGGTTCCTTCAAAACGATCAGATTTCTGTAAAAGACGGTGACGAGGTTGCGTTGGTCGTAATGCAAAAAACTGACCTTGGTTATTCCGTTATTGTCAATCATAAGCATAAAGGGCTCATATTCGACAATGAAATTTTCCAGGAGATCCGGGTGGGTAACCGACTCAAAGGGTATGTGAAGAAAATACGGGATGATCAGAAAATCGATATATCCATTCAAGCCATCGGTTTCCGCAATGTCAACGATTCAAACAGCGAATTGATATACAAAACTCTGATAGAGAACAATGGTTTCCTGGCAATCAACGATAAGAGTAGTCCGGACGATATCTATACACAATTTGGTATCAGTAAAAAGGCATTTAAAAAATCGCTGGGAGCCCTATACAAACAGAAAAAAGTTGATATTCAACCCGACGGAATAAAACTCCTGTGATAGATCCCTTGTTTCAATCAACTTGCTGCCGAATCCATTCTGCCATTATATCAAGGGTATTTTGATCAAATGTCTCCTCAATGATTCCATATTCATTGAGCAGCCCGGTTTCACAATTTTGAAACAGATGGTTCAGGCCGGGTAAGACCATGATTTTTGTTTCGATATTTCCGGCATCTGCAAGGCCATTTTCAATTGCAGAAGTATTTTGCTCCGGCAATACCTGACAATCTTTTTCCCCATTCAGCACCAATACCGGACATGTAATGCTTTCGAATAAAGGGGCCGGATCAAACATCACAAAATACCGCATCCAGGCATAGGCGGATTCAGGAATTGAACCCAGCAGGTTTCTCTTGATCTGTTCAATTTCCTCATCGCTATAAATTCCCGCCTCCTGTTCAACATATAATTTACTGGTAAACTCTATTACTTCCTCCTTCCATACCTGATAGGACTCATTGGCAATCATAATATCATATACCTTGCTCATTACGATTCTATTGTGCTCCAAAATAGCAGAATCCACTCTGCTCATGCGGTTGATATAATCACTTTGCTCCAGGAGAATTGTTCTTCCATCCACACCTGGACCCGCCAGGGAAACAATGTAGGCAAAGTCCTTGTGCGAAGAAGCCAGCATAAAAGCAATCATACCTCCTTCGCTATGTCCAATAAGACCAATTTTTTCATGATCTATTTCCTTATGCTTTAACAGGAAATCCTTTGCCGAACTGGCATCTCCTGCAAGATCCCTGGTGGTGGAGCCCTCAGCACTGCCTCCGGAGGATGCTACTCCCCGGTCATCATAGCGTAATACTGCGACTCCATTTCTCGTCAGATGATCGGCAATCAATTTAAATGGCTTGTGTCCGAAGATCTCCTCATCCCTGTTCTGACCTCCGGATCCTGATATAAGGATTGCAGCCGGGAAAGGACCCTCCCCTTTGGGCAATGTCAGTGTACCTGCCAGTAAAAAGCCCTGCTCCGAATTCATGAAGCTTACTTCCTCTTCCCTGTATGGAAAGGGAGCCTGGGGTTCCTGGGGGCGATTGAATACAATGGCCTCCTCCTTTTTGTCCAGATCCAACTTAAAGCTCATTTCGTTTTGGTGCCACTCCCCTTTAATTGTCGATTCCGATGCTATTGCTCCAATATAATATCCATTTACAATGGGCGCTTCAATTCGAATGGAATCTTTGCTCAAGCTCACTTCGCCCAGGGGTATGCCCATTGCACCCTGGTCCGGGCTGTCCATTGTAGCCTTTAAGGAGTGATCTTCATTCACTGAAATATTAAATACAAGCCTTAGCTCTGCGGCGACATTCAGCACCCCCTGCCATGATCCGGCTATGTGATCGTTTGTATGCTGACCAGATGCCTGCAAAGCACAAAGCGCCACTAAAAACGCCAGGGTAATTTTTACACAAGATTTCATGATCCAGTTATTTAACACATTTCTGTAATTAAAGATAAGCTATTTACAGAAGTAAAGCCCACGCAAATACTAAGATCTACAAGGGTTTTCGCGCTTGTTTTAATGCTAGCTGGTCAAAGAATATTCTTGCGAAATGCTAAATGTTTTTCCCTGGCTTCCTGTAGGACCTTTTGAAATTCAGCATCCTCTCTCATAGAATCCAGGAAAGGATCTTTAAGCATAAAGGGATAATTAAAGAATCCCCCATCTACGGCCCTTTGCAGCGCTCTGATACATCCATCTCTATCGCCAAGCAGTCCATAATTGCCGGTAAAATGGTACCATGCTTCTGCGTCAACGATGTTGACCTTTTCAAATTTGCGCGCAGCCTCCATTCCAAGATCAATGTTTCCTTCAATATATGCCTTCATACAAGTCACCCAGAGTGCCTGAAGCCCGTCAGGATTCATGTTAATACATCGATTAAAATATTCGACAGCCTCATCTTCCTTTCCCATGCGGAAAAGAATTTCACCCTGATATCCAAGTATATATTCACTCTGCTTAAAAAGTTTTGATGATTCAAATGCTTTTTCAAGTTCATCTGCAAACTTATAGGTAACTACGATTGATCGGAATCCAGGATTCTCTGGATCAATAGTCATAGCTTTTTCCATCTCCTGAACAGACTCAGTATTCATTCCGGCATACCGGTATATATAACCAAGGGAGAAATGGGCTTCTGCATTTCCGGGATTAATCGTCAGGATTTGCCTTGTAAGTTCTACAGCCTTCTCTATTCTCGCTGTTTCAGCATAAATCATGGCCAAATTGGCCAGTGCAAATATATTGTCCTTATTAAGCGATAGTGCTTTCAAAAAATAGTTCTCAGATCTTAAGGTTTCTTCGGGATCATGTAATCCAAACTGGGCCAGCCGATGCCAGCGGTCTCCAAGATGCGCATATGCCGGGGCGTATGTGGAATCTAACTCAATGGATTTTTTAAGCATTTCGATGGCCATCTGGTCCCCTTCATTACTGAATGGATAAGAGATACTTCGTAAGTAGTACTCATAAGCCAGAGGATTTTGGGGAATGTCTTTCCCAATTTGATCCAGTTCCTTTTGAGAAAACTGAATATTAAGACCTTCAATTACTTTTTGCGAAACAATATCCTGCAGCTCAAAAGCGCTGTTAAAATCAACTTGAATATGTTCACGCCATATCATTTCATCCGTGTCGACTTTTACAAGTTCAATATTCAGGCGTACCATGTTAGCCTCTTTTAGGTAGTTCCCAATCAATACATAATCAACTTTAAGACTGTCGCCAGCTACTGAGGGATCAATGATTTGCTTATCATATTTACGAACCGATCCGGACGATCGAACAGTGATGTTATTCAGGTAAACCAGTTTCCCAATGATCTGATCGGCCATAGCAAAACCCAGGTAATCAGTTTCAGGATCGGGTCTTGAATTTGTAAAGGGAAGAACTGCGACCAGGTTATTTGTCTTACTGACCTCGAGGCTAACAGGATCAGCAGCAGGGTGATTAAATATTTTAGGATATAGCAGGATGCATACAGCAATAAATAAAATGGCAATAACAATGCTATTTGCGCTAAGGATGCTTTTGCCAGGCCTGGCTGCTTCACTACTCGTCTTTTCTGCTTCTACTTTTTTTGTCTTTAAGATTCCCTCAGGAGTGATATCATAAATCCAGGAAACGACTGCAGCAATAGGAAATCCGATTAACAGCAGGACGATAAGTAAAGTTACGGTCCAATCGGGAAGGCCCAGTCTGGGTAGCACAATATCAGCTGCTTCCAATATTATAAAGGCCGTAGCAGCATACATGGCAACTACCCTGAAAACTTTTCGGCGCTTCAGTTCCTCCCAGAACTGGAATAATTTATTTTCTTTGTTGGGCATTCCGATTCGGATGTCTGCTCTCAACAACAAGCCTAACATTCTTTTGTTCAAGCTTTCCAGGGTGAGAGCACAAATCAGAACAGCTATTAGCTGTATTATATCTCCGTGATACTGGAATCTTTTTTTTAACTTGAAGGAAGTGTCAAACCTTAACTTCCTGCCATGCCGAGATTCTTAGGTTTTTTATGCTTTGCTATACTATACCAGTTAGCTTTTGCTGCAGACCCTGAACCAGGCTACCTGGCAAATCCGGGATTTGAAAATGAGGCCATAAAAAGTGTATTCTTCTTCTCTGGAAACTGGCGGAATGGTGTGCAATTTTATGATTACAACCCCTCCGATAATCGTGGGCTTTATACCTTACATCCTACCGATGCCCGTCATCTGGGATGGTCCGAAAACCAATCCAACAGAGACTTCGCTGTTCAGTCTATGATAGATGCCGGAGTTAATGTGATCAACATGTCCTATTGGGGATTACCCGGAACAGACAATTGGGCATACTGGTCCCCCATGCAATCATCAACCACTTCACACGATGAACTCTTTAACGCAGCATTAGGAAAAGAGATCCTAATTGCCCCTTACATAGAATCCTATGCTCAAACGGATGATTATGAAGGATATATTTTCGCAGATGATTTTCCTGGAACGAATGCCAATCTTGCCCCATTACTCGTCACAAAGATCGAAGATCTTGTGAACCGCTACCTGGTGAGTCCGGCTAATTCTCAATGGCCTTCAAAATGGGCCAGGGTTTACGACCAGAATGGATTGGAACGATACCTGGTGTCCATTATTCATGTTGCATCGAACCAGGAGTCTGTCACGGATCAGGATTTTGCTGCGGGTTTTAACCGGGTGGCCGAGGTCGTTTTTGAAAACACTGGAGTCCATGTTGGATTCGCACTGGATGTTCTGCCACCCGATAGCTATGCTCCGGGTAACTTTAAAGCTACTCCTACAAACACCGGATCATGGTTAGCACAAGAGGAGTCAGTTCTGGCTATTCAGTGCTTTCTACCGGAAATATGGACAGGGATGAGTAATGAAAGTACTTTAATCACGTGGAAAAGAAATTATCACCTCTCATGGAAAAATACCGGAATACCCTTTATACATGATCTAACTCCGGGCTATGATGCTCATATTGTGTTCCCATCCTCCCCGGTCTATGGAAACGCGCAGTCGTGGCGTGATTTACAAACCCAGGCTATAGGAGATTTTGGTAGTCAATCCTTGACCTTTAATGCATGGAATGGATATACCGAAGGGATGGCAGGGGTCCCCTCTGTGCAGTACGGAGAGGCCACATATATCTGGATGTGTACTCATTTTGGGGGTAATTGCAGTAATTCTTCTGAAAGGGCAAACCTGGAATTTTCTCAAAAGAATCTAGATGTTCTGCCAAATC
>RCNC010001445.1_pt1 | contig 15940 bp, 13 predicted proteins | sample 2041301 | NCBI WGS metagenome assembly RCNC01 (sample SAMN09708231, study PRJNA481090) | Marine sediment metagenome, whole genome shotgun sequencing project. | biome: marine sediment; feature: ocean; material: sediment; isolation source: Sewage treatment plant 13A marine sediment (STP13A) ... | reverse complement strand
CGGTAGATCGCCCAGGCACCGATGCCGATGAGGAGGAACCCGACGAGGCACTCCGCCCACCACGACCACGCCTCGATATCGACGAGACCCCGCAGCACCAGCCCGATCCCCCCGATGATGACGACACCGATGCCGTGGCCGAGACCCCAGAAGACGCCGGTCCGTGCGGCACCCGAAGGGTTTTCCACGGCGGCCGGAGCGAAGAACCAGGCAGGGATGGACCACAACCACTGCCAGAAGGCTGTTGACCATTCGGCATAGGAATGGCCGCGAATCGACTTGTGAGCTGGTACGATGTGCGGTCGCAAGCCGTATTTTTCCGCGTCCAGGCCGGGCTGATGCTGGCCTGGTGGGGCCGCTTACGCTACCGCCGCGGCGACCTGCGCGCGTCATTCATGGTCAAGGTGGGTTTGGAGAACTTCACCTGGTGGACCTTGGTGAACATCCTCGTCGGCTTGTGGTACTCCATGGCCCAACCGCCGGAAGTGCGGAAGTTGGCATTGAGCTGGGACACGCGAGATTCCTGAGCGACTGGTTGTCAAAAGGGCCCGGAATCTCCGGGCCCCAGATATCAAACTAGAGGCTGTTCCATACTAGCGGTACATCGCCTTCACCGCGCTCCAGGAGGTGGCCTCGTTAGCCACGCCCGCGCAATTATCACCAGTCACATGCAAGTCATCCAGGGCGACGGTGTAGTTGTCCCGCATGCCGAAATTCAGGTTCACAACCCGCAACCCATCGGCCCCGGTTTGATTCATGCTCAGGTCCTGAGCTGGCGGATCCGGCACACCATCAACCGACACGCTGACTGTCCCGGCCACCATGTCAAGCCGCACTTCAATCAGTTGCGGAATCTGGGGTTGGTAAGTCGCATCGAGCACCGTGTTCGGCCCATTGGCGGTCATCACGCCGTCGGGCCAGAATTCAACCGAGCCCATAACTCGTTGATTGGGGCTAGCGTACGACACATAACAAAATTCGGCGTAGCTGCTGAGAACACACCGCCAGCTGATATTGAATGCCTCACAGTCTCTCAGGTCCGGATCGACGTAGAATGCGATCCAAAACGCACCGAACTCCTCACGGGTCAGGACGACCGGTTGCTCATTCAATCCCCGGTAGCTCGCTTGAACGGCTATCGTTCCGCCATCGACCGCATATCTGAGATAATCTCCGTCTGGGTCTCCGGGAAAATCGCTTGCAGGACGTTCCCCAATCGTGTCGTGATTGAAGTCGGAGTGGACAATCACGGTTTGCGCAATGGCAATGGTCGCAACGAAGGTCATGATCACAGCGCTGATCAAGATTTTGGTATAGTGTTTCATTGTTCCCCCTTGAGGTGCAGGCGCAAATAGTTGAGCTTCAATGCTCATCTCAATAAGGATAACCCATTTTCAGTTGCAGGGGATAGGTGAAACTACCGGGCTCGGGAGAAGGGTCGACTCTCAGCCCCCACTACCGCGTCGAATAGATCGTGCGAGAAGACCGATCCTGATCAGGCGAGACTTCCCCCGTCTCAATATCCACCGCATGCTCCAACATTGCCTCAGCGCACCAACATCATCACCCCGGTCCGAACAACATCTCCCGCCACCAGTCGCGCAAAATAAGTCCCCGATGGCATCTGCCGCCCGCGTCCATCCACACCATCCCAGACCAGGGTGGTCATCCCGGCTGCCGCTGGCCCATCCCAAACCCGGATCACCAATCGCCCGGCCAAGTCGAAAATATCCAGCTGCGCGTAACGCTCGGCGGGCAACCGAAAGGTCAAAGTCGTCCGTGGATTGAATGGATTTGGATAACTTGGCAGAAGCACCGCCGTCAGTGAAACAATCTCATCCGGCACTGCGACCACATCCAGAAGTTCGTACGCCCCGATATCCACACAGCCGTCGGAAATCCGGTCGTGTCCCAAAAGATCCTCATCGGGTAAATCGAGCGCACTGCAATCTGGTGTTCCGGCATTTCGACAGGGTGAGTTCTGGCCGAGGACATAAGGATGTTCGCCCGATCCCGCGCACAGCGGCGGCAGGTCGAGATTGCCTTCGACAAGGGTTGTCGTTCCACTGACCCCGCCGGCCTCAATATCCTGTACGTTGCAGTAGCGCAACATCGCCACGCAGTTGTTGGCCATGGAGATCTGCTCCCCGCTGGTCGCCGTATTGCCGAAGATGAGATTGTTGGTCAGCACCGGCAGGCTCGGCACGATGACGCCTACGAAATGGAAGGTTGCGTAGACGCCTCCTCCCTGGCTGGCCGTATTGTCGGCGATGGTATTGTTGGTGATCCAGGGATCACAGCCCGTCATCTTGATGCCACCACCGCGGTAGGCGTCGTTGCCTGCGATCAGGTTGCCGATAATGTTGGCGTCGCAGAGAAAGCAGTCGATGCCACTGCCGCCGTTGTTCTCAATGCGGTTGTTTACCAGCCAGGCTACGCTGCCAGAAAGGTAGACGGCAGTGCCGGCGTTGTCGCTGATCTGGTTGCCGCGAATATCGGCCGCGGAATACATGACGGCGCTGATGCCGGCACCGCGTGTGGCGTTGTTGTCGGCAATGAAGTTGTCGAAGATTGCCGGACTCGACCAGTAAAGATAAATTCCGCCGCCATCGCCGCCGGTTGAGTTGCCGACGATCTGGCAGCCAGTGATAGTGACCTCGTTGGAGTATTCGCAGGCGATGCCGCCGCCGCCCCAGCTACCGGCTCCGTTGGTTGATTCGTTGCCGGTGATCAGGCAGTTGCTGATCTCGGCTTTGGCGCGACTCAGGTAAAGGCCGCCACCGGTGTTGTCGGGGCAGTTGCCATAGGCCCGGCCATCCTGCACGACGCAGTAGGAAAGTTCGGAGGCCAGTTGGCCGTTGGTGGCCGTATCCAGGAAGCGCAGACCGTGCCAGCCGGTACCGGGGTCCTCGGCGCAAAAAACAATGCTGTCTCCTTGGGCGCCAACGGCCAGCAGTCGTCCGTGCACCATGAACTGGTGGTAACCCTGGAAGCGCACTTCGACTCCGGGCTCGATGGTCAGAGTCGAGCCGGCCGGGACGTCGATCTCGCCGGTGATCAGGTAGGGCGACTCGGACACGGTCCAGGTGCCGCTGATCTCGCCGCCGGGAATGATTTCGGCAAGGGTGGAACTCGTGACAAGGGTCAGGATAAGGAGCAGAAGGGACGGGGCCGATAAATGATTGAAATGATGGTTTGAAAGGGATTTCATAGCAAGGCCTCCAGTTAGCCGCCCAGCACCAGGCAATCTTTATTCTTCAGGAAACATTTACGGCGGGCAGGCAGGAGGGGCCATGAGTGTTTCCAGGGTCCACCCTTGAAAACGCTTGGCGGGGGTGGGAATCACACGCTGGGGGAAAATATTCAACATAAAATATCGGTTGAGGTGGGAATCCCCGCTGCTATCCCCCTGGAGCGGTTGGTGCGGTACTGCGCCAGGCCGACCATGAGCCAGGGGGGATTGGGTTGGCGGAAGGACTGGGAATGAGCCGATGCGATGCAAATCGATTTGAAGGCGGGCGTCAGGGTGTGGTAGAATCAGGATTCGGGTCGGTGATTGGGTGGGAAGGGGTGGTTGTTTTTCCTATCCGCTCAGTGATTCTTGTTGAATGCGTGACACCTACCGGTGGCGCCAGCATCACCATGATGGGGGTTGAGGGGAATTGTTCCTCAATTTCAAGATTCTGATATATGGCTGACAAGTGCAATTTTCCGCCCTTTTTTCCACAAAATTCCAGACGAATCCCTTGCAACCGCAGGCGCAACGTGAGAACTTGGTTCGGAAACAGAACAAACCTTTTAAATCCTTTTATCCCACGGGTTCTTTCCGTTCTTGGCGAAAGGAAGATCGATGTCCAAAGGTTACCGCGACGCTTTTCCAGTAAATTCCCAATCGAGCGCGAATCCCATGGGAAGGCCGGATTTCTTTTCTTCGCCTCCCGATGAATTTGCCGGTACCGATTTTTCCAGTGCTTCTCGCCAAGAGCGGTACTCATTGTTTCAGGAAATCCTGTCACGCGGGATCCACGGTATCGCCTACAGCCCCTACATTGACGGTCAGTCCCCGGGAACGGAAATTTCCGAGGAGCAGATCCTGAACCGACTCAACATCATCAAGCCCTACACCCGCTGGATCAGGACCTTCTCCTGCATCGAAGGCAACCAGGAAACCCCACGCATCGCTCATGAGAACGGCTTGAAGACCATGGTCGGGATCGGGCTGGGGGATGATCGGGAGAAAAACGAGCTCGAATTCGCTAACGGAATCGCACTGGCCAAGGCGGGGCAGGCGGACATACTGGCGGTCGGCAACGAGATCCTTCTGCGCGGCGATCTGACCGAAGACGAATTGCTGGATTACATCGCCCGGGCCAAAGAGGCGGCTCCCGGTGTGCCCGTCAGTTATGTGGATGCCTACTTTCTTTTCGAAAAACACCCCCGGCTGGTCGAGGCCTGTGACGTGCTCCTGATCAACTGCTACCCCTACTGGGAATATTGCTCCATCGAGTACTCCCTGCACTACATGCAGGAGATGTACCGGAAGACGCAGCGGGTGGCAGGCGGCAAGAAAATCATCATCAGCGAGACGGGCTGGCCAAGTCAGGGCTCGCCTTACGGGGCGGCGGTTCCCGGGTTCGACAGCGCCTTGAACTACTTTCTCAACACTTACTTGTGGGCCGAAGAAGAAGGTGTGGAAATCTTTTACTTTTCATCCTTTGATGAGGCCTGGAAAGTGGGAGACGAAGGCGACGTGGGAGCATACTGGGGTTTGTGGGACAAAGACGGAAATCTGAAATACAAGTAGGAAAAACCAGCACATGAAGCCAAACGTCATACCGCGCGTGGAACCCGGAAACGCGATCTGCTATTCGGGCTACAGGGAAGGGCAGTCTCCGGACGGCAACAACTTTCCCTCCCGGGAACAAGTGGTGGAAGACCTGCAGATCCTGACCATGAACTGGAAGTACCTGCGTTTGTACGACTGCAGCCGACACGCCGAACTGGTTCTGGATGTCATCCGCGGTGAGGGGCTGGATTTTCGGGTGATGCTGGGTGCCAACATGCGGGCCGAGGAAAGCAATCCCCATTGCCCATGGGGAGCGCAACATGATGAAGAAGGTCTGGCAGCAAATCGGCTGGCCAACAACACTGAAATCGACCGCATGGTCGAACTGGCCAGCCAATACGCCAGCGAGGTGTTTGCTGTTTCGGTCGGCAACGAAGCTTCGGTCGAATGGACGGACCACCTGGTTTCCGTCGAGAGGCTCGTCGGTTTCGTGCGTCAGTTGAAGGGTTCCATCAAACAACCGGTCACCTTCTGTGAGAACTACGTACCCTGGGTCGGAAAGCTGGAACCATTGGCGGCTGAGCTGGATTTCCTTTCGGTCCACACCTATCCGGTTTGGGAATACCAGTCCATCGACAACGCCCTGCAATACACCATGCAGAACTTCTTCGCCGTGGCCAGCCACTACCCCGACAAGCCCATTGTGATCACCGAGGCCGGCTGGACAACCAGGTCCAACGGGCGGGGCATCGAGCCGGATAATGCCTCCCAGGAACTCCAGGCGCGCTACTATCAATTGCTGATGGAGTGGACCCAGCGGCAACGCATCCTGACTTTCGTTTTTGAAGCTTTCGACGAGCCCTGGAAAGGGTCAGAACACCCCGATGAGCCCGAGAAACATTGGGGGCTGTTCACGGTAGATCGCCAGCCCAAACTGGTGATGCGCGAACTCTACTCCCACCTGACCTCCCCAAATACCGGAAGGAGCACCTCTTGAGTGCATCCACCCAGTACCAGACAGCCCCTGAAGACCGTATTTCGCTGAAACAAAAATCGGCTTACGCAGTCGGCATGCTGGTCAACAATTTGCAGGCGGCCGCCCTACCCGCCATGGTGGTCATCTTGAACCTGGGTCTGGGGATGGACGTGCTCTGGGTTGGTCTGATCGGTGCCATCCCCCGCGTGTTCGATGCCGTTTCTGACCCCATGCTGGGATATATTTCCGACAATACGCGCACCCGGTGGGGGCGCCGCCGTCCTTTCATCTTTGTGGGCGCCATTCTGGCCGGTATCATCTTCGCCCTGATGTGGCAGCTTCCCGCGGGTTATATCGACCTGGTCGCCAAAACACCTGTCAGCCAGCACCAGACTCTGTCGCCGACTGCGGCACCGGCTGAGTTCAATGACGCCGGCGGCGCCGTGCTGAACGTTGACCCCGCCAACCAGTCTGATGTGAGCTTTGTCTTTCATGGTCCCGAGCTCAATGCCTTGGTCGAAGGGCCCACCGGTGCGACGAACCTGGCAGGATTTCCCCAGGTCGAAGTGAACCTGGACATCCCGCCGGCCCGATCCCTGCGGATCGTTGTTGATGAAGCCGGGGACGACGGGGAATCTTATTCTTTCGAACTGACCCGGGACCAATCAGAAGGCGGCAAAGGCAACCTATACAAATTCCAGTTGAGCGATCTGCGGCTCAATCCAGCTCACGGGAATCAAAACGGAAACCGGCAGCTGGACCCGCAATCGCTGGGCAGCATTTCCTTGGAAATTTCGGGACTCGAAGAGGCCGGTGTCGCGACCATTCATTCGGTCAAGTTGAGAAAAAGCCAGGCCTTCTTCATCAATTACTTCTGGTACTTCCTGGCCATGTCCGTTCTTTTCTTCCTGGCCTATACCGTTTTCGCGACCCCCTTTGTGGCCTTCGGGTATGAGATGACACCCGACTACCACGAGCGCACCAGGCTGCACGCCTTCGCCAACACCGTGGGCCAGCTCGCCTGGCTGGGTGTTCCCTGGTTCTACGCCATCATGGCCAGTGATCTGTTCCGGGACAAAGTTCACGGCGCACGCACCCTGGCCATTGCCGTGGGTTTGTTTGTGGCCTTGTTCGGTATTGTTCCGGCCCTCTTCTGCCGGGAAAGGCAAGCCCCCGAACCGTCACCCGCCAAGGAAGCCCAGAAAAGCTTCTGGCAAAACATGACCGAGTTCTGGCAGGGCATCCTGATCACCTTCAAGTGCAAGCCGTTCGTCAAGATCTGCGGCGCCACATTCCTGGTATTCAACGGCTTCCAGCTCGGTGTGTCTTTTTCCATCTACGTCATGATCTACTACCTGTTCAACGGCAGCGATGGGAATGCCGGCAAGCTGCTGGGTTGGTTCGGAATGCTGACATCCATTGCGACCTTGCTTGTGATCCCCCTGACGGCCTGGATCGCCACCCGCATCGGCAAGCGAAGAACTTTCATGATCACCATCACCTTGTCTCTGATCGGCTACGGCCTGAAGTGGGTGGGTTACAATCCGGACCACCCGTACTGGCTTCTTTTCGCGGCCCCCTTTGTGGCTTTTGGTACCGGCTCGCTGTTCACTTTGATGGGATCAATGATCGCTGATGTCTGTGACTATGATGAGCTGACAACCCATCAGCGGCGTGAAGGTGTGTTCGGGGCCATCTACTGGTGGATGATCAAGGTGGGCATGGCTCTGGCCGGGTTGTTGACCGGTGTCTTGCTCAAAACCTCTGGTTTCGATGAGGCCCTGGGTGCCGGACAGGCAGACCAAACTCTGTTCCTCTTGAGGGTCTTCGATGTTGGCATCCCCATCATCACTTCGGCCATGGCATTGGCGATTATCGCCACCTACACCATCACCGAGGAAAAAGCCCACGAGATTCGAACCGAGCTGGAAAACAGGCGCGGGAAAATTTCCGCCTAGGTATCGCAGGAGGCACTAATGTTCAACCGATCGAATCTCATGGGCGCCGCTGTGGTGCTTTGCTTGGCTATGTTCCTGAGCTCGTGTGCCAAGGATGAGACCGAGCGGACAGCCGATCAATCCATCCTCGGCAACAACAAGTACCAGGCTATCGCCTATTCCGGGCACCGCAAGACCGTCCGGTCGGTGGAAAACACTCCCAGCATCGAAGAGACCAAGGAAGATCTGCTTATTCTATCGGCCATGGGCATCAAGGTTCTTCGGACCTACAACACGACCATTTTCCCCCACAGCGAACGTACTCTCCAGGCTATTCGGGAACTCAAAACAGAGGACCCCAGTTTCGAGATGTACGTGATGCTGGGGGCATGGATTCAGTGTAAGAACGCGTTCGGTGAAGGGGTCGATCATACGGTCGAGGATGAGGAGAGGAACCGCCGAGAAATCGAGAAATCCATCACCCTGGCCAGCGAGTACCCCGACGTGGTCAATATCATTGCCGTGGGGAATGAAGCCATGGTCACCTGGCAGGCGCATTTCGTTCCCGCTTCGACCATATTGAAGTGGGTCAAGGTGCTCAAGGAGGCCCGGGCAGATGGTCGTATACCATCCGGCACTCTTGTCACCACCTCCGACAACTGGGCTGCCCTGGGCGGCGAGTCATCCTACCATGGCCCCGACCTGGTCGAACTCCTGAACCAGATCGACTTCCTTTCCCTGCACACCTACGCGTTTCACGATTCCTACTACAACACAATCCTGCAGTGGGCTCCTCTGGCTGAGGAAACGGATCTTCCCAAAGCAGACCAGGTGGCGAAAGCCGTCGAACGTTCCATCACCTTGCAGAAAAACCAATATGCCGCCGTTAAAAACTACCTGCAGGAGATCGGCATAGAGAAGGAGATCCACATTGGCGAAACCGGTTGGGCCAGCCTGGACAATTCCCATTACGGGGACGAGGGAACCTGTGCCGCCAGCGAATACAACGCCAAGCTTTTTTATGATGCCACCAGGCAATGGACTCAGGAAAACAACCTGACCTGTTTCTATTTTGAAGCTTTCGACGAACCTTGGAAAAGCAACGGGACCAAGGGTTCCGAAGGCCACTTCGGCCTGTTCACCGTGGACGGCCAAGCCAAGTACGCCCTGTGGGATTTGGTGGATTCGGGCGCTTTTGAGGGCCTGAGCCGTGGCGGCAACCCTGTGGCCAAAACCCATGACGGGGTCGTCTCTGTTTTGCAGGACCAGTTGAAATCACCCAGGTACCTGAAGTTCAACCAGCCCTGAGTTGTGGGCCCCGCCATTCAGTGAATCACGATCGTTTGCAGCGCCTGCCCGTCGATCGAGGCGCGGATTGAACTGGCTCCCCTGACAATCTGATAAGAAACATCCTGCTCGCTGAGATTGAACACGACCACCACGATCGTGCCGTCGGGGTTGGCGAACGCCGTCGCCATGAATTCGCTGTCGTGACCAGTCAGGCCGATGCGGCGAGCGCCCGGTCGGATGAACTTGCTGAAATGGACGATGGCGTAGTAGAGCGGTGTGAAATAGACGTGATCGCGACCACTGTCGACCAGCACCGGAGCGAGACACATGTTCCGCGCGTGGTTCGGTCCTCCGCGCAAGTTGAGCACCATGTTCCAATCGATCCAGCCCACCAGGCCGTGGTTCAAGCCGCCGATCAGATCTCGGGCATAGCGGTAGAAGGGGCGATAGGGCGGGTGGTTGGTCTTCTCTTCTTCAGGGGCCCAGTGGAAACCCCAGTCCGTGGCTTCGGGCCGCCAGTACCAGTCGTCCTCGAGCCAGGACCCGATCGGATCGCCGTGGCCCAGGGCATCGATGCAGCCTTCTGAATGCAGGATCTTGTGGTGCGGGAACCGACCCTGGATCTGGTCCAGGATCTCGCTTCCGACATCGTCGGTGCTCTGGTACCAATGCACCGCCATGCCCTCGACGAAGGACGCGGCCTTCTGGTCGCCCAAGATGACGTCTGCCCATTCGAGCAGGTGCTTGTCGCGGTTCTGGTCATAGATCCAGATCGAAGTCTCCAGGCCGGCCTCGCGCACAGCCGGGCCGAGGTGATCGGCGATGAACGCACGCATCTGGTGCGGGCTGAAATGGAGACTCTCCCAGTTCGAGTCATTGCCCAGCGGCTCATTGACGGGAGTGATGCCCCGGATCGTGATGTCTTCCTGGCCATAAGCCTTGATGTACTTGACGATGTAGTTGGCGAAGGCCTGGTAGTACTCCGGCTTCAACTCACCACCATTCCAGGTCCCATTGGTCTTCATCCAGGGTGGAGCCGTCCAGGGAGAAGCGATGATCTCGAACCTGGCCCCCTCGACGGCCTGGGCCTGCTTGATCATGGGCAGCAGGAAGGTCCGGTCGGGCTCGATGGAGAAATGCTCAAGACCCTCGTCGCCGGGGACGGGAGCATAGGTGTAGCTGCGGACCGAAAAGTCACAGCTGGCAATGTGGGTGCGGGTCAGGGAGTAGTGCGCTCCGCTGGGGGCGAAGTAAGCGGCGAGGACCTCAGCTCGCCTCTCTGCTGTCAGTTCGGACAGGACAGAGGCTCCCGACTCGGTGAAGGACCCGCCGATCCCCAACAGGGTCTGGAAGGTTTTCGACTCATCGACGTTCAGAGCGCGGTCGACGTCTCCGGAGTTTGACTCCGGGGCCTCGAGCCTGATCAACCGATCCCCTTGGCGACTGGTTTGGTAGATCTCGTACATCGTTTCCTTGGCGTGGATTGCGTCCGTGGTTGCAGCCGTCGGGGACCTTGGGCCGGTCGCAACCTTACGGCCGCCAGGCAACCAAAGTCAATGCGGCAAACGCGAAGTGGTCTCCACTCGGCGATTGTCGAACGCCTGTTCTTGTGAGAAAATGTGATCTTGGTCTCATCCCAAAGCCGAAGGTAGCTCAATGAACAGCATTCAAGAGCAGTGGCTGGAACACTATGCATCGGTGCCCAGAACGCTCCGCTCACTGCAGGACATCAAGACGGTCCTTTCCGTATTCAACACGAATATCGATGCCGTCAAGAAGGTCACCCCAGAGCTCTTTCAGGAACTCTTGCGCAAAGCCGGCAATCCTCATGACGGCGACGAACTGCCAAATGAAATTGCCTCGGCCGGAGATCTCCTGCGCGGGTTCGTCGAGTGCTTCAGGGGCGGGGTCGCGCAGGAATGGCTTGTCACGAACGAGAGCACCTATGGCTGGCTCGATAAGAATGTCGGCTATGACAATTTGCAAATGGGTGGACAGGGTGGAATCATCGCCAATGTGATGGCCACTTGTAACATTCAGAACGTCCTGGTGCATGCGGCATCTCTCCCCGCACGACAGAGCTCGCTCTTCGTGGACAGAGCCAATCTGCTCTCGGCCACAAGTACGGGCCGGTTTCACCGGGCCTGCGATATCGACCGGGAAGAGGATATCCCGCTGATCCACTGGATCCTCGAGTTCAGCAAAGGCGATACGATCACGCTGAATGCGGAAGAGATCACCTGCCCCAAATCCAATCGATTCATCGCCACCTGGGATCCCCTCAACTTCACGCTCTCCATTGATGAAAACTTCGTCAAGGCAGTGGCTGCTCATCGTGATGAACTGAATTACTGCATGCTGTCGGGCTATCAGATGCTCAGCGAAAAACTGATCAGTGGGGAAACGTCTCTCCAGAGGATTTCCGAGAGCAAGAGGATCATTGATCAGTGGAGGCAGGACAATGATCGGCTCATTGTTCACTTCGAGTACGCCTCGACCCAGGATGAGGTCGTGCGAAAACAACTCTTCCACGAGATGAGCAACTGGGCTGACAGCATGGGGCTGAATGAGCAAGAGCTGATCGACGTCCTGGAGGTGGAGGGGCAAGCTGAACTCGCGGCCGCCTGCAGGAAATCATTCGGCGGCGTCGATCTGTTCAGGGGATTGCGCTGGGTGTTCGAGAATTGCAACATCCCTCGACTCCAGCTGCATTACTTTGGTCTCTACATCACTATTCAGAAGAAGGGCTATCGGGATACCCCGCGCCAGACGCGAAATGGCATGACTCTCGCCGCGACGATCGCTGCTTCGAAGGCCAGCACCGGGTCGATCGAGAAGGAAGAGAACCTTCTTTGCGCCGCGGGAAAGACAATTGGGGCGGTCTCGGAAAAGGAAATCAGGGCTCTTTCCGAATACTTCGCCCGGGAGTACGGTGAGAGCCGTCTCGCCGATCAGGGCATTCATGAGGCCGAGGACTTCGACGTTGTCGCCGTGCCGACGATTATCGTCGAGGACCCGGTTACTCTGGTCGGAATGGGCGATACGATCAGTTCTCTCTCCCTGGTCGGAGCCCTATAGATCCTTCAGTCCGTATGTGGATGGGCAATCACCTGGCACCGAGATATCCGAACAGCAGATTCTCGAACGGCTGAGCACCATCAAACCCTACACCAGGTGGATCAGAACCTTCTCCTGTATCAAGGGCAACCAGCGTAACCTCTTGTCTCCAATTCCGTGATGAATGTCTCATTGTTAACTTGCTTCCAGGATACCAAAATCGATGAGGGTCCAAAGCAATGGGGTATCGAGGTTGGTATCCATCTGCTTTTGCAATGCAGACAGCACGTCGGAGGTGGAGCGGCCGTCAAAACTGGACAGCGCTTTGAAGACCTCCATCGGCAAATCAAGTGGATCTAAACGACTGTAGGACCATATCCGGACGCTGTTTGAATTTATCCGGGTCACTTCAAACCCGCCTACTCTCAGCTGTACTGGAATGTTCCCTTGTTGTAACTGGCTATAGGCCTGCTGGATCAACTGAGTAGAGAGTTGAAGCTCTGGGCCACAGATTTTTTCGAGCTGATCAAAACCCAGCCCATTGACCAGGCGGTAACATTTTCTAAAATATTCTGTCTCCCGTCCCCACCAGCTCCCCCAAATTTTCCTGGCAGTTTCTGAATCGGGCTTGCTATCCAATTCGTTAGGCTGAAGGTCATTGTCGATTGATGTTTTCGCTCTCCATGATTGAAGGGCGACAAGACACTCGCTATCAGTTTGGAGCTGGAGCAGGCACCAGAGTGAAAGTTCATTACTTACCGTAGTGAGAAAACTCTGTAAACTCTTCCAGAAGTCCTGGCCTATTTTCCCCCGGACATGTTTACAAAACCAGCTGATGCAGGTGGGTTCCCGGTACAGCCAGATGGCGCAGGTCGTTGTCGAGGTATCAAGATGAGGGCATCGAAGGGTATCGTTTCGGCCAAAACTATTCGGGCTGTTCCGGTAGAGCAGGCTGTAAACAGGTGGTGGCAGAAGGGCAAGCGGATTTACCCCGGGTTCCTTTTTAAGGCGTGCCAGTAGCGACTTTTTGCCGATTTTCATCGACAGTGTCGAATCCTCTAAGATACCACCCACCATAAAATTGGGTAGACTGGGGGAATAAGTGCAGCACTTGCTGTACCTATCGAAATACAGCTGGCTCTGGTCTGCCGATATTTCCTGCTGCCGACACATGGCGCAGTCGGAGCAGGTAGCTTCAATTTCCACAGGCAGTTGGCCCGGAAGGACGGCTTCAAGCCACCGCCCATACAGGGCAGGCAGAGCCCCGACTGTGTCAACAGTGGGCGATCGTGATAACTCTGCTGCTGACAGGGCGGGGGAACCCGGTTCCTGTTTGGACATTATCAGAAAGCTCCAGGCAGGCTCACGAGCCTTTAAAACCGAAATTTGAGACGGTTTTTCCCTGGCCACCAGGCCCGGAAACACTCTTGCCCCAGCTCGTTCCGGTTGTGGCAGCACCTCCGCTCTTGGTACCGGCGGCACCGGTTGATGGTACCTTACCATAAGAACCACCACTCTTGTCCTTGGAAAGACCAGCGTCGCTGCCGGCAACCCCGCCGCGGATACGCTTTATCTGCAGTCCGGGTTGAGATAAAAAGAGCTGGTCGATTTTTCCCAGGGTCTGCTCCCCGACGACGCCATCCGCTCCAAGTCCATTGATTCGCTGGAACTCCAGTACCCGGGATTGACTCTTGGAGCCGAAGATGCCATCCACCGCCAGGGCAGCCATGGAAGAACCCTGCTGGGTGTGTCCGCTGATCAGATTCAGATCGTTTTGCATGCTTGCAACATCGTTTCCGGGGGTACAGCCAAAATAGAGTAATCGATTCATTCGAGTCTCCTTCGCTGCTAGGGAAGTTTCAAATGGCCCAATAACGTTGGCTTCAGCTGCAAGCGTGGCTGGCGCGGCTTATGCATCAGCACAAGGCGTAACAGACGCGATTGTCGGGTGCAAGCGTTTGTTAGACTGCCTTGCCAACAACTCGCTATCCCTCAACTAACGGAATATGGCTTTTACACCACCCCACGTAGTTGCCTGTGTGGCTACCGGCCGTTCGATGTTTACCAATTGAGACCCGCCGGGAAGCACTTCGGGCCCCAACTCCTTCCTTGAGCACCCGCAAGTTCGTCGGATAGGGATTGTCACGCATGAGCTTGGCGCCAAAGACCAGATTCTGGGCCGCCAATTGCACGTTGCGGTTGACGTAAGGGCTAAGATCGCCAACGGCTTCGATGTAACTGGCGCCGGTCACGACGATTCCCGCCACGCCTCCGAAACGACGTTCAAAGAACTGCTGGCGAAGAACGAGGGTGACGATACGCAGTGGCTGCTGGACGACACGCTCTTTCCGGCGGCGGCGGGGACTTACTTCGCCCGACTGGTCGTGGGGGGCGAGCAGTTGACGCGGAAGGTTTTGTTGGTGAAGTGATCGCGAACTTCTGGGCGAATTGCGACGAACCTGCCCTGGAGCCCCGACCATCGCTGGTCGGGGCTCTTCTCTTGGGCCAATCAACTCCCGGGCGCGATCCCGTCGTCCGTGCCATCATGACTGGAATCAGACCAAATCTCCTAGTCAGCACGCTCCTCTATCCACATCCGGACCGGTTCCCAGAACTCCTGTTGGGAAACTTCTGCCGTGAAGATATCCACATGGCCAATGTCGAGCAGCTTTACCGGGTGCAGCTGAACGTTCAACAAAGAAACGTCATCGCAGCCCGTGAGAAGACTCGAAGTGTACTCCATCATGTCTCCCCAGCCGCCACCGGCCCCGAGGAAAAAGACGGGAACACTGATTTCATGGAGATAGTCATCAAAGGGCGAATCTTCCTCTTCGCAATGGATGACCGAGATATCGTAGTCAAAAACATTGGGCCCGTAGTTGTTGAACTGGACCAGCCACTCCAGGTAGTGGTTCAACTGGGTGTATTGCAGGTCAATGGGAAATCCGTCTTCGTTAAAGACTCCGCCAAGAAAATGGCGTTCAGCATCAGGGAAGCCAAAGGCAGCCCCAGTTAAAGCCCCAGCCACGAGGGCTGCCCCAATATTGGAAGCGCCGGGGATAATGGGTGATTCTCCATCCGGGTCGGATTGGGCCAGAAGCCCGAGGTTTTGAAAGAGCAGGCCCGAGTCGTGATGATAGATCTCTTCCTGAAGCAGCTCCAAATTATAGGCCACGTTGGCGCATTCGCCTTCAATCTCGAGGATTTCATCGGTCTTGTAAAAATAGTCGACGGGAACGATGCCGCCGATGTGGCGCTTCCAGGATGGCAGCTGGGCTTCTTGGTTGAGGGCAGCAAACCCGGTCATCGCACCGGTGCTGTAACCCATGAGGTTCATCTGGCCGAAACCATTACCGGTGAGCAGGCGCACAAACCGGGCCACAGCCATTCCCTTGCGCAGGTTGTCGACGGCGAATTGCATACCCCAGTCTTCCATGAATGAGAAGTCGGTGATCTCTTGGGGAAGAAGGGTGTGGGCCTGGTCTATTCCCCAGACATCCACATCGTTTTCTGCCAGGTAAGCGGCAATGGATTGATCATCGGGTGCCGAAGGCATCACAGATCCGGCCAGGAACATCACCTCAAAACGTCCCGGCGTGCCGTGCAGACAGAAGAGTGTCTTTTGCGTCCGGATGGGCCTGTACGGCCGGCTCTCCTTGACCACCCGATGAAGGCCGATGACCTCATGAGGTCCAGGACCCACGGGAATATGCATGGTGTAGTGATAGATATCGCCAGTGACGTGGGTTCGTTCGAAATTCAAGATCGAACAATGGCGAGATCGCCTCCTTTTTTGGCCGACTTCTCCCAATTCAGACTCGGAAACCACAAGCGGCCAGCCGGGTTTTAATACCCCTGTCAGTCCGGGTAAATTGGCTCACTACTCCCTCGCCC
>RCNC010001932.1_pt1 | contig 15944 bp, 15 predicted proteins | sample 2041301 | NCBI WGS metagenome assembly RCNC01 (sample SAMN09708231, study PRJNA481090) | Marine sediment metagenome, whole genome shotgun sequencing project. | biome: marine sediment; feature: ocean; material: sediment; isolation source: Sewage treatment plant 13A marine sediment (STP13A) ... | reverse complement strand
GGGACTGTGCTATTGAAAAGCATCCATGATCTGGAAAAACTGTAAGCAAGCCAACCACGTAGTTTGCCTGAGTTTTTCCTGATCATTAACTCCAGACCATATGCCTCCTGATTTCCCTGCACCACCTGTGTTTCTATATAGGGGCTGGTAATAAAATTCGCTCCGTCTTTATAATCCACCACATTAGCTAGTTGCTTATAATATATTTCGGCAGAGGCATTCAATCCCACATCTGGTATGTCCTGGTAATACCCCAATGAAAACTGATCAACAAGCTGTGGGCTAATATGGTAGTCGCAAAGTTTCCATTGATCTATAGGGGAAATGGCAATTGTATTACTTAGCATGAAAATATACTGCCGAACCCTATTGTAGGAGATCTTTACTGAATTATTCTGCCCAAGTAGGTATGTCATCGAAATCCGAGGTTCAGGTCCTGAGTAACGCTTTACAATCTGTCCAGATGAAAAATTCAGAGTATCAGTTACATTACCCGCCCTTTTGTCCATTCCTGGAGTGTAGATCAACACTTCAGCAGGTCCAAAATTCATGAAGGAACTATACCTGAAGCCCAAATATAAAGTAAGGCGTTGTGTCAGAGATATCTCATCAGCAATATAGCCTGCCACTTCCAATCCATTTTCAATTCCAAGATCCACCGGGAACCTTAGACTGTTAGCTCCATAGGGTTCTACTAGTCCCTTATCCAGATTATAGAATATTCCATTTCCTCCGAAAGTAATTTTATGCCTCCCAAGGGAAAGCAATGTGTTATCTGCTTTAATTTCATAGTGGTCAATCCTGTAATCGTGCGAATATCCTGCCGGTTCATACTCTGTATTTTTAGTACCAAAGGCATACTGTGCAAATACCATCGCAAAATTACTTGTCATTCTTGAACCCCACCTGTGCCTCCAGTTGATGGATCCACCCGCATTTGAATATGCATATTGATTCGTTGTCTCAAGTGTGAAGGCGTCACTGCTATAATACCCAAAAGCCTTTACCAGGTTCTTCTCATCCGGTTCAATGGTTACTGTACCTGACAGATCATAAAATGATGCATTGCTGTTTCTCAATTCAGGATCCTCCATACGGTTCAAAATCCAGTCAGAATAGGAGGACCTTGCACTAACAACAAAGGCACTTTTATCTTTGATTATAGGCCCTTCAACAGCTACATGTCCGGTGATGGGGCTAATCCCTCCCCTGGCCGAGTAGGAATTCATGTTCCCCTGGCGGGTGGAAATCTCGAAAATAGACGATAATCTACCGCCATACCTGGCAGGCAGATTGCTTTTATAAAGTGATATATCTTTGACAATATCCGGACTGAAGGAAGTGAAAAACCCGAAAAAGTGCGAACTATTGTACACTGGAACTGTATTCACAGTGATCATGTTCTGATCTGCACCTCCTCCTCTCACATTAAACCCTGAACTTCCCTCCCCAACATTCTGCACACCCGGCAGCATCAGTGCCACCTTCAATAAATCCATTTCTCCAAGGACAACAGGTATCTCTTTGGTGGTTTTATAATTCAATCGTTCAAATCCCATCAGGCTGTTCCGAACATTGTCATACTTATTGGCCCTGACTACTACTTCTGTTATGGGTATTAGTCCCTGATCCATTTGGATCACTATGTTTCCACCTGAGTTTACCTGAAGAATATTTTGCTTGGGTTCCATGCCCATGCAGTTGAACAATACCCTATATTTTTGCGGACTTAATAAAATGCTAAATCGCCCGTCCACATCAGTAGCAGCTCCTTTCTTTAAACTCTCAACATATATTGTAGCTCCAACCAGGGGTTCTCCGGTCTCTTTGTTGACGATCTTTCCATGAATAAAAACCTCCTTTTGACTGGTTCCGGATTGATCATTCCCAACAACCAGGGTCTCCAGCGAACCGGACTTATGGCCTTCAATATATCTCTGCTCAGCCTTGGTGATAGTCCCGCTACCACTATTTCCAGGATCTATCGAACTCACGTCTTCGGTTCCGTCTGGATAAGGAATGAGCGGAATGAGTGGAGGTATACATTTCCAAATTCATCTATATAATGATGAATCCCTGTGGGAAGTAATGCACGGTTCATTTCCTTATGGAGGGATAGATCGGCGCCCTCTGCAGAAATTCTTACACCGCTTACCCATGCATCAAGATAATAGAATGAGCCACCTGTTTGTCTTTCTACAGAGGAAACAAAATCAGTAAATGGGATGTCCTCAAAATTTCCTGAGAATAACAGGTCATGATCCTGTGCAAAGGCCTGGAATACCTGGCATAAACATAGAAGAAGGCCTATATATAAGTGCTTTTTCAAAGCTTTGAAAGTGTTGCTTCCAGCTTATTAGTAAAAATGAGTAATTTTTGAATTTCAATGAGATCAGCCGCCCTGAATGAGAACCGCTGCTGCCTAAAGTATTTCTTGATCTCTTGGTGTAGCGATTCTGGAAAGAGGGATATGAATGAGTTCTTGTTTACAATTGGTTTAATTTGTCCGCTGTATTTGATAAAGAATTCTCCAATGGGTACTGAGAACTCATGAGTATATTGAAAATTGTAACTAATGGAAGTGAGATTTGTCTTCCAATGAACGTAACAGGTGATAGGCCCTGAATTCAGTATCTGGTAAATCATTGGTTCTTCACCGATTAGAGAAAGTTTCTGAAAATGATAGGCTTCCAGCCAAAAGGACTCAATGTACATGTTCTGCAATAGCAACTGATCATATATCTTATTGTAATCAGTGTATTCTAAAATAAGGTTTTGAGAATAGCAATCATATTTCAGTCGTACATGATCATATTGTAATCCTTTATAGCTCAGAGAACCCTCGTAAAAAGAGTCTTCAGGAAAAAAAGGGTCTCCTTTGTATTGAACATAGCGTTTGTAATATTGGAATCCGTTGAACAATTCCTGATCAAGGCCATATTTCATTTGTATGTATCCCGAAAGTGAGTCTAAATCGGGGATTGAAATTTTGATAGCTTGTGCAAATGCATGACTGTGCAGTGCTAGCACAAGAAATAGTGTGAACAGCTTCTGAAGGGGTGAGCCGGACATAAGTAAATATACTAAATTTCGAAGATCAATCCTGCATCAGTCTAGCCAAAGAGTTGCCAATTATATGAAAACAATAATGAGAAAATAGATTGATACAACAATCCGTGAAATTCCTATTCTTTTTCGTATGGGTTATATGCAGTCATCGACAATGGAAATGTTATTTTTATACAGCACCATTACAAGAATTGTAAATATCGGAGCATCATGAGTTCATTAATAGGAGAGAACCAATTATTAGAGCTTAATTACTACCAATAAATAAAAGCATGGGCATTACCGCCAAAGTTGGCAGCGCTAATATAGATTACAGCGTCAGGAAAAGCTCCCATATAGCCAGTAATGTAGCCAGATTTGGAGATAGTTGATGTATAACTGCTAATTTGATCCTGACCTGCCAAGCAACTTACAGAGGCACCTCCTTTATAAACATACAATTCATAATAAACAGTTTGGTTCCCGTTAATTGGATAGGTTTTAAAATTTTGATATCCATTTTCTGGAGAGTATACAGATCCGGAATAGGTATATCCGAAACTTTCAAAGGATGCAATTGTTAATATTGCAACAATAATTAGTAGTGATTTCATAATACAGTAAGTTTGGGTTTAATAAGTAATTTTATATTTAGGATTCTCTCCTATTTTTCCTTTTGGATTTTGTTTATTTTAATAGGGTGATTGTTCATTAGTTCTTTCAATTTATTATCTTTTATTATCTCCATATTCTCAGTTATGAGTTGTTTTTCAATTGTTTCTTTTGCTTGTTCATAAGGCTGAATTTCCTGCCCTTCTTCTTTAGTCTTTATGAAAATGCTTTCCTGGTTATTAATTTTTACTGGTCCTATTGGTGTATTTATTTTAGAAGTGAAAATCATACGGATAAGTTCTGGTTGATAGTCGCTATTGCTGGTTTCAATTATGACCTTTGGATGATAAGACCGCAACCCCATATTTGAAGTATCGGATGGATTTAGTATTCCATTTTGAAATATTATTTTATCTAGAAAGTTCAGGCTGTAATAGGCTGAATTCTTATCCTTAAAGGTGAAAACTGAAACATAACACGTTTTGCATTGTGTAAATTTCTGTTTATTAGCATTGTAATATTCGATCATGTCTTTATTTGAGATCTTTGATTTGTAGAAGTTATTTTGATTATAAGCATTAAGAATAAGGCGATTCATAAAATCCCTTTTATCAGTTAAGAATTTAGTCTCCTCAGTAATACCTATCTCTACACATTCAGTGTACAAATACTTTTCGATAATGATACTCCTTAGAACTTCCTTTAAGGATTCTATTTCGGTGATTACATACATAAAGGGATTATTTTGGTAGTAATCAAAAAATTCAGCCTCAGAAAGAACCACTGGCGTATTGTTGAATACGTAAGTTAAAACAGTGTCTGCAAGCAATGTTTTTGATAGTTCCAAATATTTATCGTTTTCAATTCTTAATAATATCGAGTTAGCCACTTTCTCATTTATAATAATATTTGCTTTGCTAAGTATTAAGTTTTGTTTCTTTTCAATAATCTGTTTTTCCTTTATACGTCTGAGATTGGCATAAATATTTTCTCTTTCTTCACCAAATGTCTTTTGGTTTATTTCTATTATCTTCTTAAGATGAGCGATAAGAATCTTACCGTTTTTTAAAGGGATTTTAATTATGTCGCCTTGCTGTAATGCATAGATTTGTGTCTTAACTGATTCCAGTTCATTGAAAGGGTACACAAGTTGGGTGTTTACGTATTTAACAGACTTGGTGTGGCATGTATCAATAAGCTTATTAAAGTCGACTTCTGTTTGTATACATGTATCATTATTTAGAATTGCATTAAGTACTATCTTATTGGGAAACAGGAAATATTCCATATCAAGTATTTTGTTTTGCTTTCTATAGACTTTCCTTATTTCTTTATTCGAAATAACGAGTTTAGGTTCTTCAACTTTATTCCACAAGTATCCTCTATGTTTCCCCAGCATAGTAATAGCGGCGTAATCAACCACTTTAGTGATGGCTGAAATCGTATCATATTTCTTGTAGTATGCATCGGCTAAAAAATATGAATTGGCGATATAGTAATTATTCCAGTCTTCAGTGGTTCTAAATTTTTGGTATTCAAACTCCCTTTTCTTATCCTTCTCATATTCGTATCTATTGATTTCAATTGGCCCAATTTTTAGAACTATTTCGTTATCAATTTCCGGCTCATTTTTTTCTGAGATGCAGGATGTGGTAAGGAAAAATAGAAACAGTAGTAAACTAACTGCTATAGATTTTTGTGTTCTCATAGTTATTTCATTGAAACTATTGACCATAAAATTATTCGCATTTATAATGCATGTCAATGGCCAATGAACCAGGAAAGTATCAACGCCTGAATATAGATGTTGAAATGGCGAAAATTTGGTGGCAACAATGAGATTTTCCCATAATCTGAACTTTGCTTACCTATGCCTGTACCAAAATACCACCGATCATATTTGTTTCGATGAGTGTTGTTTAATGTACTTTAAACACTTTTCGGAGAGAGGTACGACATAACTGTTTATTAAGTAAACCTCATGTGTTTTCAAGACTAGTGTTTTAATGTATATAATGTTTATGATAAAGGACTTATGACATCTGAATAGTTTAGCATCGCAGTAATGCTTTTCTATAAAAGCAAGATTGTGCAATACTCTAAGTGAACAAGGCCGATCTATTGTATGTACTATCGCGCAATTGCCGCTTGCTTCTATCATGATTATTTCATCAAAGTTGAAATAATCAAAACCCAATGGCGTTTTCAATACAATTGGCTTCAAATATTCCATATGCAACTTTGCCATTTATCCGGCAGATAAATGTCTCTTACTACCTGAATCCTATGCCAGACTCAGATAAGGTGTTCCCATACCACAAAAAACTTATCCTTTCGTTGTAAATAACAAAAGGTTATAAAATTCATTATTAGCTGATTACCGAGGTGCGGTGATACAGTAGTAAGAAGTATACAGGAAAAACCTGGGCAGAATTCCAATATCAAATTACACCAAGAAATTATTCAAGTCAAGCACTTCCCAGCATTATTATTAGGACAGAGATTAAATCTGACAGAATGCCTTTTTAAAGCTTCTATAGGTGTCTGTAATTCAGCGACAAAGCACTATGTATTTATATATAATATGCTCAGCAACACACATAATTAGAAACTATATGATGGGATTCTATACGCCCATTTCACGTTGCTTCGCAACGCAAAAAGAGTGTATCCACGAACTCTTTATCAAAACCTTTAAACCTCGCCCCTTCCAGGTTTTAACAATATTGCCAATGAACTTGCAACGGATTGATAAGCATTGATTTAGGATCAAAGCTATATCAACATAATCCAGTACATTATAGGACAACTACGACTTACTGGCTTTGTTCTGTGGATCCTGCTCTGTCACTATAATTGGGCATTATGTGAAATAGCCGCTCGGCCAACACTCACAGGCCTTCCCGCACCCTCCGCTTTGGATCATACAATGCCGGCGCACAAGGTTTTTCTGTTTCATGGATTGAAATTGTGTTGGATTCTCTATTTTTGTAAATAGCTTATGTATTTGGATTCCTATATAAAAGAGATTAATGTGCTTTGTGCTAATCACAAAGTGAAACAGCTATTTGCTTTTGGTTCAGTCCTTAGCTCAGAGTTCCATATGGATAGCGATGTCGATTTATTGGTTGATTTTAACACCAGTGATCCAATTGAATATGCTGAGAATTATTTTGCATTGAAGTTTGCCTTGCAAGAATTACTGAACCGTCAAATCGATTTACTTGAACAAAAGGCGCTCAAGAATAAGTATCTGGTAGAAATAATCAACAATACGAAGAAAGTTCTGTATGAAGCATGAGATTAATACCTGGCTTGAGGATATCAATATTGCTATTAAGCAGATATACGATTTCCTGCCAGAAGGTTTTAAATATTCTGATTTTGAGGATGATATTAAAACTCAAAAAGCAACTGAGAGGAATATTGAAATAATTGGCGAGGCCTTGAATCGTATTCTGAAACTCTCTCCTGACATTGCCATTTCTGATTCGCGAAAGATTGTTGATACAAGAAACAGGATAATACATGGTTATGACAGCATAACCCCTGATATCTTATGGCTGATTATTAAGCGGTCACTACCCATATTACAACAAGAGATTTCAGAATTATTGAAATAAGTGGACCTGATTTTCACACCCATTTCACGTTGCTTCACAACGCAAAAAGAGTGTATCCACGATACTTTATCAAAACCTTAAACCTCTCCCCTTCCAGGTTAAACGGAAGGATCACCGAATCAGTAAGGGATTGATAAGCGTTGCTTTGGGATCAAAGCTATATCAACATAATCCAGTACATTATAGGACAATGCAAGCAAAGACGTTCAGGTCTCCTGACTAACATAAAATCAGATATAGGCGCCGCATAGCTGCCCTATATCGGTTGCCGCCCACATGCTGGTCCAAACAGCCACCGGCTGTTTGTCCTATGTTGAAGCAATTTCCGACCTTCTCCAGGTTTACCAGCTTTGGTTGGATCCATCTTCACAGGCAACCATTGTCCTATAATTGATATTATATCTGCGCTGGCAAAGCTGCCCGTTTAAAGACTTTCACTTTCCAGGTTATATTCTGGCTACATACGATGCTAACCACAAGATTTCGCCGCTTGCCTTCGCCTGGTCGCTCAGGTAAATAGAACACACAGGCCGGCCCTAAAAGTCTAATATTAGAAGTTTAAGCAAATTGTCCTATAATTAGTCGTTATATGAAATTGCCGCTCCGGCCTCCCTGACATTTCTGTTCAGCGGATTTTTCAGCCTGGAAAAATGCAAAATCCACTTCAGGCGCAATGGCCTGCCCCCCGTCCCCGCTTTTGATCCTCGATTCCGGCCCGCAAGGTTTTTCTGATCCACGATTGTAAAAGCGTATTAGGCAAATTCACTTGCTTCACTTCGCTCAGTTTACAATACACTTTTTTGGTTGAAATACAGCAGTATCCTTCAAAGAAGTACAATCTCAGATATTACTCACTTAAATTATCAACCCTTTTAGCCAATTCATTTGCTGTATCATACAAAACAGTTTCAACATCATAATAGTTAGCATCATAAAGGATAACTTCAATGATAGTATTCCATTGATTAACAATAACTGAAGAATTCCATCCATCATCAAAATACCACCATAGGCCTTCAATACTATCTGTTGTTCCCACTTGGATTGGAATTGCCACATTGTCAATTCTATATTCCATTGCATTTATTGCAATATCTTGATTTTCGAAAACTGAAATCCATATTGCACTGGAATCATCAATTAAACCTATCCCTTCTAAAAATCCAGTGTATGTACTGAACAGAGATCCTCCTCCACCTTGAAAAGAAGTGTCAATTCTTGATACATCTTGCCAAAATTCCTCAATCTCAGCTAAGTCGAGTTGATTTATTTCTTCTGGATCGAAATACTTTTCAGGTTGTTTGTAATTCTCGCAACAACAACTGAAGATCACAATAATAAATAGATAGAATGCTTTTCTCATAATTGAATCTTTCTTATTCTTCCATAGAAATTCCCTGGATCTGCTTTATGATGTGATCAGAAAACATTTCCAATTTCTTCATATCTCCTCGTTGAAAGTTGATTGGTTTGAAAATTTTAATACCGTATTTCCTTGTTTGAAAGCAAACTGCGCTACTATCAACTGCCACCCAAGCGTTTCCTCCATAATTGCCGTCAGTAGGTGATCCTTCTACAAAAGGTAATGCGCAAGAATTAGCCATATATTCAGTTCCTTGCAGAGCTAATGCTTCATTTTCAAATTCACAGTAAAGAATATAATATACTTCCTTTTCAGAGTTTTGCCACTTTTGTCTTATGGCGCTATCAGTAAATGAATCAGCACTTAATGGCCAGCAATAGTTCGCTTGTACCATTAAATCAAAGCTTTCAATGGCATCTTCACTTAGAACGTAACCATTTTGTGCGTGTAAGATCGAATGGCTGTAATAACAAACAGAAATACAGGCATATACGACTATTTTTAGCAGTAGTGTCTTTGGCATAATTAAAATTCTCCTAATTATATTTATTAATTCTAATAGACATTTGTATAGGCCGTTGGACTTTGTGGACTCCAATATCCTGAAGAGTAAAGATCATCTTTGTAGCCACCGTTTATTGATTCGTTTATAGGTATGCGAGGAGATGATTGATCTAATTTCAGACATGCATCATAAACGTTGCTGAAATAACCAACCTGATGAAAGTTCCAAATGCCTCCATTCCATGAACTCTTGCCAATTGGAAGAATTGGTTTGTAATTGAATTGACCATTTATTCTTCTCACTTGAATTCCTGAGATACCAATCGCACCAGAAAATACTTGAACTATTGCCGACATATCGCGACAGTCTGCCCAGCCATCATCTAACATGTTTGTCAAATAAAAATTTGGGAGAGTTGCATGTGTCCCTCCCCCATAGTACTCGACATCTAGATTTGTATAAGCACCTTCAGTAATTTTTGTAACCGCATTCAAATTATTTGATTGACCACTCGCCCATTCACAAGCATATCCTAATACACTTGACCAAGGCTCTGTCATTGGCACCTGAGGAGTTGTTAGTAATGTATAATAAGTATGAGTTGTGTAGTTAGTACTCAAAGCAGAACAATACCCTGATTCATTTGTAATGGCATATATCTCCCATTTCCAAGTGAATTGTCGGACGTCTACATTGTTGGGAATCGTACCGTCCAAGCTTAATGTTACTTCTTGTAAATCCTCATAGTTCATAATGACGTGGTTACATACCTCTCCAATTCCAGTTCCTGAAGTAACAGTCAGGTTTATAATCAAGTGCATGTCTGAACAATTGCTATCGAATTTCACCTTAATCTTTCGATCTGTCTGGCTTTTTATATATGCAATATTATTGTTTCTTGAAGGACTGTACTTCCATTCTGGTATAGGAGCTTGATCTCCATCATCGTCCCTTATTGTGAGAGCATCATCATCCTGTCCAGATTCATAATCGAATTTTATTTCATAGGGCTTTACCCAAATATTGGTAGTTCCAAATATGCTCTGGGTTGAAATGCAAAGAATAACAAAAAGGCATAAGAGTGATTTTGATTTTATTAAGTTATTCTTCATGTGATAATTTGGGATATTTATAGATTCCATATCCATGATTATTCTTGATTAGTAAAAAATTAGTTCGTAAGAACCATTTGCTTAGTATCTATTACTTTTCCATCTGTAATTAAAGCATACAGGTAAATACCAGGATCAAATTCACCACCACTAATAATTATACTTCCTTCTCCTCTTTGGTATAATTCAATACTCTTTAATTGAGTCCCACTCAGATTGTATACATTTAAAACTGCATTTTGAGTTTCCTCCGATATTGAGAAGTGAATTTCAGTGCTTTCGGAAAATGGATTAGGAGAATTCTGTACTAAAGCGCTTTGGGTCTCATTAATCGAGCCTTCAGGATTATCATTGATTGATGCACTTTTAAGATTAACATCATTCTGAACCGCATGAATTTCATTCTGCAAATCATCAATCATCTCTTGCTGTTCTTTGATTGCTTCAACCAGAATTGGAATCATCTCAACATAATTTACAACATAAAGTTCTGCTTCTTCATTATAAACCACCAAGTCCGGTAAAATTTCCTTAAGCTCCTGGGCAACGACACCATATTTATTCTTGCCTTCTTCAACGAGTTCATCGATTCTCTCCTCTGGGGTATTGGTAAAGTAATCTCGCTTCAGATCGTATTGAATCCCTCTGATTTGAAGAATGGCATCAAGAGGTCTATCAATTGATCTGATATTTTCTTTGATGCTGATATCAGACATGTTATAAAGGTTGTTATACCATACATTATTGGAATAGAGGTAGTACAATTTGTAGTTTGATAAACCTATTCTGGCTGAATTACTCCAGGAGGGTCTGAATAATGGAGAAGTTCCATACAAAAGAAAATAGAACTTGCATGCCGATGAAACATCTATCTGTACGTCTCCTCTCACCTGCAGTTTGTAGTTTGGATCACCACTCATATAACCGATTCCCACGTCTCCATCACAATCCATTTTTAATTGAGCTTCTGTATTGCAGAAGAAAATCGACATAGATATTACTACAATAACTAATCTTTTCATTGTTAATGAATTAAAGGTTTAAGATAACATCATTCCGTGATTGCCGAAATTTGGCAATGCAGTTGTAAGAAGAAAACAGGGAATACCCTGAGCAGAATTCCAATATTAAAATTATGGCATGTATAAATCAAAGTCAAGGATTTCCAGGCTTTAAATTGATATTGAGACAAATAATCAAACAGAAGTTTTTCTATATTTCATATAAGTATCAATTAATCAACAATATATTGGCTTCAACCTTGAAAATTACATGCTCTAAAACACAGATTTAAGACAATATATGGAAATTGCTTACACCCATTTCACGTTGCTTCGCAACGCAAAAAGAGTGTATCCACGACTCTTCTCAAAACCTTTCAACCTCTCCCCTTCTAGATTCAGACAAAAGCTTCACAATATCTGCATCAGATTGATTAATATTGCTTTAGGATCAAAGCAATATTCACATAACGCAGTACATTATAGGGCACATCTTTCATTGATTATCAGTGACATACATTTGCTGTAGTGATAGAAGGGTACATTCCGGACACTTTGGCAGGAGAATCGTTAGGGGAGGGGGTGGGGCCTTCGGGAGATCCCGGATCTAAGGCTCGGGAGAGTACCCCTCTTCCTACCCAACCAATTTTAGACCAAAAACACCCCGTTTATATAATACCAGAAAAAAATTTACCTCAAAAAATGCCTGGATCTCAATCGGCAGTACATATGTTTTTATTTACCTTGTGAAGTACAATATGTACACCTTATTGTTTATGCAGCGGTGTTAGCGGTCATTGTAGCGCCACTATAAAAACTAAAAGTTCGACTTTTCAACTTCTAAATTCACCAAATATTATATCAACTCAAACAAATCATTGAAAATCTGTCTCACGTGTTTTTTCTCTTTGCGATAAATAATTATTGAATATAAATACATATTTATTGGTATTCAATATATATTAATTATATTTGCGACATAATTTTAAACTTCAAACATTATGTCAAAAAAAACAGATTACATCCTTAAAGCTCTTAACGTAGTTTCATGGATAATATTCGTAGGTGTCTGTATCGAAGCAGGAGCCTTTATATTCAATGCTTTTGTTACTTTATTAATCAACCCTGTTGGTGCTAATAAATTTTGGACTGAGGTAAATTTATCGGAATTGTATAGTTACAATCAAAGCCATTTTATTACTATGATATCTCTAATGATTATTGTAGCTGTAATGAGAGCTTTGATGTTCTACATTATTGTGAAAATATTTCACGATAAAAAGCTAAATCTATCACAACCATTCAATGAAACAGTAAGACGTTTTATTTTAAATATTGCTTATTTGGCTTTTGGTATTGGCTTGTTTTCTTTTTGGGGTACAAAACTCACCGAAGGATTAGTGACTCAAGGGGTAAAAATGCCCGGTATACAGTATTTAAGATTGGGCGGAGCAGATGTGTGGTTGTTTATGGGCGTTACACTTTTGGTCATTGCCCAAATTTTCAAAAAAGGAATCGAAATACAAAACGAAAACGACTTAACCGTATAAGCCATGCCTATAATTGTAAACTTAGATGTAATGATGGCTAAACGGAAAATGTCGCTGAACGAACTTTCAGAAAAAGTGGATTTGACGCTATCTAATCTTTCAATATTAAAGACAGGTAAAGCAAAAGCAATCCGTTTCTCTACTTTAGACGCTATTTGTAAAGCTGTAGACTGCCAGCCTGGTGATATATTAGAATATATTGACGAAAATAAAACAACGAACCGCTAACACGCGGTCATACGCCATTGGGGTTTAAGTGGTCAGGCAAGTTTAGTTTTCGCTGGCAAGGATTTTAACAAGGGATAGGGACGTAGCCACGAAATCCCCAAAGGCGCATACCGCTTTCCGTTAGCACCAATAGAAATTTAGCAATTTCATCAAATCTTACTTTGAGTTTTTAATGCATATTTTCCTCTTAAAAAAAGACAGACTTGTTAAAATTAAGGATTAATAACAAAGACTAATTGTTAGCGGTTTATCTGTTACTGATTTCTTAACCATTGACTTTTTAGTCAAACTGATTTTAATTTACATCCATTTCTTGTTGGATGTCTCAACATGATAAAGAAGATAGTTCATAAGGTTATTTGCCATATCTTCTGGGATGTAAGGGATATCCATTTGTCCTGATGCATTGTTCACTCTTAAAGAAGCTAAGCCTCTTCTTTTTTGAAAAAACGATTGTCGGAAATCGACAGATTGTGTTTTAAATGATTCGGCCTGTTGCCACACAGTAACTATGGCTCCTTTCCCTACAATTAATTGAGTTTTATTAAATTGGAAATAGCGTTTACGAACCGCCATCCTACAGTACAGCGCAGACAGCGCTAACCAAGATCCTCCGGCAATTAGCCACATGGGTTCATAAATATATAAAGCGATAGGGATTAAAGCAGGAATCCATCCGCTTAGTAGCCATAAGGGATTGAAATATCGACGATGTGCATAAATCTTTTCGCTATGATCAGGAAGATCTCCCTTAAATATTTCATTTCTGATATTTTCAATATGTTGGTTAAGGCAGCCGGGAGCATCAACCACTTGTTTTTGCTGCATTTGTTTACTAACAGCTTGTTTAAAGCTAATTTTAAATATTCCAAACAGCTTTTTAATGGGGCCGGTTTCCCAGTTGAGCTGTTGTACTTTGCTGAATGGAAGCAAAACCTTGCGCTTATTTATCAGGCCGGCGGTAATGCGGTAGCTTTTTTGATGCTTGACAAGTTTAAAATCGTAGTATTTAATGACGGTTACCAGGAGTGTTGCGAGGATTGATACCACAAGAAAGAAAAGAGCTAATCCAGTATAAAAAAATATGCCTGAGTTGGACATGATGCTTTTGGCAGAATCAGAATATGCATCGGTTTGATTCTTAAACAAATCCTGAATTTGACCTACTATTTGAGAACCGAAAGCAACAATAATTAATCCAGTTCTAAGGTGGTTTTGGCTGATTCCAATTCGCAATAAATCGGAGGGACTAAGTTTTAGAATTTCTTCTTCTCCAATAATGTTGGAATTTAATTCAGACTTGTCTTCAATCTTGTTTTCCTTGTGCGATTGCAAGAATTGAGTTAAATGATCGGCATAGGCGCCACTCAAAGAATAAATCTTTAATTCCTTTCCTGCCGAACCTGCAGTATCTACTTCAAGCGAATATACATTGAGTAGTTGCTGTAAAATATTTTGCTTTGTACTAACACTTTGTATGCGTTCCAGTGGTATGGAAAGTACTTTTTTGCGTAGGTACCCTTTTTTAAGAATGAATTGATTCTCTTCAACATAAAAGTAAAAATTCAAGTAGAAAAGAATTGAATGAATGAGTAGTAATAGGAGAACAAGCCCTATGACAATGGGAATTGTAACTCCTGTTGGAAGTAGCTTCTTTTGCGCAAAAATAACAATGAAAATAGGCCAAAATACTCGCAATATCTTTAGCAATTCAAACACAAAAATCACCAAAAATCCCCGCAATTCCTGTCGAGTAGGTTTCGTTAAATCAGGCTTATTCATGCGTACTCACTTTAGATAAAAGGAATGATTCAATTTGGTGAGCTTTATCCGGCAAAAGTCCGGGAATCGAAAGGTCACTAACACTGCCTCCAGCTGTAAATATTTTAACTCTCGACAAACCAATGCCTTTTTCTATCATGTTCTGGCTAACTTCTACATGTTGAATCCGATTAAACGGAATGGTAGTTAGTTTGTAAAATAGCAGTCCACTACGATATGATACATCTTGTGTTCTAAGTAAATATCCTTTCTTAGGAAAACCAAGAATTACAAGAACTGACCGCCAAACGAATAAAACTACAAAAATAGAAGGGACTCCTATTAATACTTTGAATGGAGTATTATCTGATGAGAAATGAGCAATAATAAAAAAGCCACTCAAAGCGATCACCAATACTATTGCAGAGTTTATATGTTTAAAAAATTTGAACTTATTTTCCAGTCCCACAAATTCTTGTATTTCTATTGGAGCAAGTTGATCTGGTAATACAACTTGATTTGAGAATTCTTCGTTTATTTGCATATCTATAGGATTATTAAAGCATATTTTTGGGGTAGTGTTTATTACAACTTTCGGTCCACCGCTCTTCAATCACATTTATTTAAAGTTGCTTACCTGGCAAAGTATACATTTTCATTTCTAGTGAAGGGTCATTTTAGCTGATGTGATCTTTTAATATTGACTTTTTGTTTTATGCTGTAAACAAAGCAGATTGATTTGTGAATTAGGTTTATAAAAGTTAGTTCAATTCTAATTATTCTTGATTATGATTTTTCTTATATAAAATAGCAATAAAAATAATAAACTACTGGCGGTAACATTTTATAAATTCCATGGCGGCCTTAGTGGTATGCCAATAGCGGATTTCCGCATGTTTTCCTCGTCCGTACCTGGTCAGAGAATCATACACTATCCGCCACGTAACTTATAATTTGCGTTAGGTCTCATTGGTTGGATATATTGATTGGGATCACCTGTCCAAGTCTCAGATTATGGATTATTTTATTACTTTGTCATTATGACTCGTTCCCGTCAATTAGCTGCAATCATGTTTACTGATATCGAGGGATATACGACCCTTATGCAGCAAAATGAAGAGAAAGCTATACAAACCAGGGA
>RCNC010001444.1_pt1 | contig 15945 bp, 15 predicted proteins | sample 2041301 | NCBI WGS metagenome assembly RCNC01 (sample SAMN09708231, study PRJNA481090) | Marine sediment metagenome, whole genome shotgun sequencing project. | biome: marine sediment; feature: ocean; material: sediment; isolation source: Sewage treatment plant 13A marine sediment (STP13A) ... | reverse complement strand
CTGCCTATAACGGCAGTGCTGCGCAGCGCCGTATGGATGACGATCGATTTCAAGTTCGCTCACGGACCTTGCTCGCTTTCGCGGCTCGCAAGCCTTGATCTCGGGCTTTTTACGAATCCGTCGGAAATGCGACTTTTTACGAGTTCGTCAAACCGTTATTCCGCAGTGGCGATAACACCTTCACGTTTGAGGATCGTTTTGACCGTATCGCTGGGGATCGCGCCCTGGCCGATCCAGTATTTGACACGATCCGTATCCAGAACCACCTGTGCCGGATCCTGCAGCGGATTATAGGTGCCAAGCTTTTCCAGAAAACGACCGTCCCTGGGGCTGTCACTGTCAGCGGCAACGATCCGGTAAAAGGGTCTCTTTTTTGCCCCATGCCGGGCCAGTCTGATTTTTACTGCCATTGTTGTTCTCCTTTAGAAGGGCAGCATGCCGCGGCCCAATCCGCGCATACCGCCTTTATTTATTTTTTTCATCATTTTCATCACCTGCGCATAATTTTTTAGCAGGCGGTTCACATCCTGGACCCGGGTTCCGCTTCCGGCGGCGATCCGCTTGCGGCGGCTGCCGTTGATAATTCCGTATTGATTCCGCTCGTGGGGGGTCATGGAATTGATGATCGCTTCGATGTGGACCAACTCCTTTTCGTCCACCTGCAGGTTTTTCATCTGTTTGATCTTGCCAATGCCGGGAATCATGCCAAGGATATCCGTCAAAGACCCCATTTTTCGAATCTGACGCATCTGGTCGCGGAAATCCTCCAGGGAGAACTGGTTTTTTCGCAGCTTCTTTTCAAGCTCGAGGGCTTTTTTTTCGTCCACCACCTCCTGGACCTTCTCGATCATGGTGAGGACATCACCCATGCCGAGAATCCGGGAAGCCATGCGATCCGGATGAAAGGCTTCCAGGTCGCTGAGCTTTTCGCCCACGCCAATGAACTTGATGGGCTTACCGGTGATCGACCGGATGGACAGGGCTGCACCGCCCCTGGCGTCACCGTCCATTTTGGAGAGTACCACGCCGCCGATGTCCAGACGTTCGTCAAAAGACTTGGCGATGTTCACCGCATCCTGGCCGGTCATGGCGTCGGCCACCAGCAGGATGTCCGTGGGCTTTAGCGCCGTGCGAATGCGCGACAGCTCATCCATCAGCGTTTCATCGATGTGCAGCCGTCCGGCGGTGTCCAGCAAAAGGGTGTCGCAGCCCGCCTTTTGGGCCGCCACCCGGGCATCCTGGCAGATCTTCACCGGATCCATGTCCGGCGTGGAATCGAAAACCGGCACGCCCAATTGGCCGCCCAGCTTTTTCAACTGGTCAATGGCAGCGGGGCGGTATACGTCTGCAGGCACCAGGAAGGGTTGTTTTCCGGTTTTTCGCAGCATCACCGAAAGTTTCCCCGCCGTGGTGGTCTTACCCGAACCCTGAAGGCCCACCAGCATTACCGCAACCGGTTTTTCACCGGCCAGGCTCAGTCCCTGATGGGCTTCTCCCATGAGAAGGGTGAGCGACTCATTGACAATCTTCACCACCTGCTGGCCGGGGGTAAGGCTGCCCATTACCTCCTTGCCGAGCGCGCGTGCCTTGATATCGGCCACCAGCTGCTTGACCACCTGGTAGTGGACATCGGCCTCTAAAAGTGCCATCCGCACCGCTCGCAGGCCGTCGGCAATATTCTTTTCAGAAAGTTTGCCCTGCCCCTTGAGCTGCTTGAAGACCGAATTTAGCTTGTCGCTGAGTGTATCGAACATAACCTTTTACCGGCGTATCAACTAAAACCTTGAAAGTAGATTTTTTTAAATGGTATGTCAAGATATAAAAAAAAGGCCAAAAGGCCTCGTATGCTTATATAATCGAAGTGCATGGCAGGTCCGAGCCCCTGCATGACCAGACACCCCTTGACAACTCCGGACCGGCAAACCGAGCCCGGCACGTGGATCCCATATCATGGCCACAGAATCAAGTAAAATCGATATCAAAGATCTTTCCCGGCAGCAATTGGCCGATTGGCTGAAAGACCGTGGCAGGCGTCCCTTTCGCACCGACCAGATATTACGGTGGGTGTACCTGCGCCAGGCCGACCGGTTCGACGACATGACCGACATCGGAAAACCGCTGCGGGCGGACCTGCAAGCGGCCTTCGTCAATCCCCGCCTGCAGGTGGAAAGCGAGGCGGTCTCACAGGACGGGTCCCGCAAACTGCTGTTCAGGCTCCGTGACGGCCTTCACATCGAAACGGTGATCATCCCCGAAAAGAACCATTTCACCCTGTGCATCTCAAGCCAGGTGGGGTGCAGGCATGGGTGCCGGTTCTGCATGACGGCCAGGGGAGGGTTTGCGCGCAACCTGTCCGCCGGAGAGATCATCTCGCAGGTGCGCGATGTCCTCCACCAGGTGAATGCCCAAGGCGGGATGCCCCTGACCAACATCGTCTTCATGGGCATGGGAGAACCGCTGGCCAACTATGAGAATGTGGTCCAAGCACTGGAGATAATTACCAACGGCGATTACGGCCTCAAGATCTCCACGCGGCGGGTCACCGTGTCCACCGCGGGACTGGTACCTGAAATGGCGGACCTGGGGCGCGACACCCGGGTGAACCTGGCCGTCTCCCTCAACGCCACTGACGACGAGACCCGCACCCGGCTGATGCCCATCAACCGCAAGTACCCCATTGCCGAACTAATGGCAGCCTGCCGACGCTATCCCCTGCCGCCCCGGCGCAAGATCACCTTCGAATACATCCTGATGAAAGGTGTCAACGACAGCATGGCCGACGCCGAACGACTGGTAAAACTGCTGCGCCCCATCAGGGCCAAGATAAACCTGATTCCTTTCAACGAGCACCCGGGCAGCCATTTCGAGCGCCCGGATCCGTCCCGAATCAGCCAGTTCCAGGAATTGCTGGCCGAGCATCAATACACCGTGATCGTCCGCCACAGCAAAGGTCAGGACATCGGGGCCGCATGCGGGCAACTGCGGGCGGAACGGGGGCTTGATGACTGAAATATGGAATTTTAAATCGTAAGGGCTGCGGATTTATTTCGACCAAGGGTAAAGCGCGACGACGCAACTGAAAATCAATCGGAAGGAAGCCCACAGATAGCTGAGGTATCGATATTCGATGCGGGAAAGCGTTGGATACCGATCCGGTTTTTTTCCGGGGCTATCCAAGACAGTTGCAGAATCTAATGGTGATGGCAAACAGGGAGTCAAAAGTCCTGGATATAATTTACTCGTAACGAGAAAAATGGTATAGCGTCGCAACAGGTAGACATTGCACGCAAAAAACTTGAACCGCGATAGCGAGCGAACTGGAAATCGATCTTCATCCTTAAGGTGCTTGGCAACACCGCCGTTACAGGCAGAAGCCTCCCCGTGGCTTGCCGCGGGGAGGCTTCAACAAGGATTTAGCAGCTGTTAAAAAACGATTACGCTTGGCCATGCGGCGTTAAAATTCGACTCAAAATGCTCATTGATCAGCCATAAACTGCGCTTTTTAGACGGATTTTGCTCTGTCTTGCCTGCACACATGACGTTTCTCAACAGCCTTGTAAATGAAAATAATTTATAATGGAGTATTCCGAACGGTCATGGCAGACCCAGACAAACTGGAGCGCATAAAAATATTCCTTACGACCTCCGGCTGGGTCGAGGGTCCCATGTCGGTAGCCTTCCTGGCAGCAGGTGAATACAATGCCAACTATCTAATCAAAGGCGAAAAAGATCTTTCTGTGCTGCGCATCAATCACGGCAGCCAGCTGGGGTTAGGGCAGAACCAGATCGCATACGAGTTCAAGGTACTCCAGGCCCTGGCCGCCTCCGGTGTCACACCCCGACCGATTGCCTGCCATCCCCACCCCGAGCCTCTCGGAGGCGGGGCCCTGCTCATGACCTACCTGACCGGCAAGCCCCTGGTTTACCAGCGTGACCTGAACCGTGCCGCCCATATTTTTGCCCGGGTCCACAGGGTTCCCGTGCCCGATGGATTAGTGGTCCAGGCTGATCCGGTGATGGAAATTGCCCGGGAAAGCGAGGGCCTGTTCAACCGTTTTCCCGATCACCCCCTGGAAAAAGAGCGCAACCAGATCAGGGTCTATCACGACACCATCCTGGAACTGGCGGACCAGACCCGGACCCTTTTCACCGGTGAGGATCTCTGCCTGGTTAATACCGAGGTCAATTCAGGCAATTTTCTGGTCAGCGATGCCGGGGCCTACCTGGTGGACTGGGAGAAAGCCGTGGAATCCTATCGATACCAGGACCTGGGCCATTTCATGGTGCCCACCACCACCCTCTGGAAGAGCGACACGATGTTAACATCGAATGAGAAAAAAGGGTTTCTTGCGGCCTATCATCAAGAGGCCTGTCCGGGCATGGACATGGACGAACTGGTCCTTAAAACCCGGGTGATGGAGAAGACGATCCTGCTGCGGGCACTCTCCTGGTGTTTCATGGCCTGGTATGAATACACCCAGACCGACCGACCCCTGCAGAACCCGGACACCTTTACCAAAATCAAACAATTCCTGATGGATATCCCATGGATCTTAAAATCCGTCACATAGGCAAGCGGTTCAAGAACCGAACCGTGCTGGAAGATATCAGCTTTGATGTCGGGCCAAGGGAGCTGGTCTCGATTGTCGGCCCCTCAGGCGTGGGCAAAACCACCCTGCTCAAGATCATCGCCCGCCTGGACGCGCCCGATGCTGGAGCGGTGCGCTTTTCTGCGCCACCAACACGAATGCATCCGGTGATCATCGTTTTCCAGGATTACGTCCTGTTTCCCTCCATGACCGTAAGGGACAACATCGGCTTCGGCCTGCGGGCCCGGCACATGGATAAACGTCTGATCAGCGACCAGGTGGATCGGATGCTCGATTATTTTCAGCTCATGGAGAGGGGCCACCACTATCCATCCCAGCTGTCGGCCGGGCAGAAACAGCGGGTAGCCATTGCCCGGGCCATGATTGTCAACCCGGCGGTGCTGCTGTTGGACGAGCCCTTTGCCAACCTGGACCGCAACCTGAAAATGGAAACCGCCCGGTTTATTCGCAAAACCCAGCAGGAATTCGGCATCCCAACGATCAGTGTGACCCACGACCTGGAAGAGGCCTTTGCCATGTCCGATCGCATCGGGGTCCTGCTGGACGGCCGCCTCCAGCAGTTCGACACCCCAAAACGGGTCTATTTCGACGCCGCCTCACCGGAGGTAGCCAAATTTCTGGGACCGGTGAACACGATACCGGAACGGCTGTTTCCCCTGTTTCGGATCAACGGCTATCCCGCCAGCCAACTCCTGTCCGGGCAAATTCTGGCTCGACCCGAGAATCTGGCCATGACGCCTGACGAAGACGGTTCCGGCTGCATTGTAGAAAGGAGCTTTGCCGGCCATTACACCGCCTATACCGTCGAGCTCCAGGACACGGCCTACACCGTTTACAGCCAGGACGACCGGTTCCAAACCGGTCAGCGGGTGACACTGACACTCAAACCGTATTAAGGAGACACCATGACCAAAACAGTCGCTTTTCTCGCAGCCCTGTGTGCGATGCTTGTCCTGTCCGATCCGCTTCCGGCACAGCCAACGGATGCATCCCTGTTGGCCGGCCCCTTTGCCCAAATCGAGGGACAGGCCCGGGGCAGTCAGGTCAGGTGGTACATGTTCGGCGGCTGGGCCCATGTCAACACCTGGGTGGATACCTATGTGGCCGGAGAGATGAAAAAGCGCTACGACATCGATCTGGTGCGAGTCCCCATGGACGCCGGGGTCTTTATCAATAAACTGCTCAACGAAAAAGCGGCCGGGAAAAAAGTGGGCACGATCGACCTGCTCTGGATCAACGGGGAAAATTTTAAGAATGCGAAGGAGGCCGGCCTGCTCTTCGGTCCGTTTGCCCATAAGCTGCCCACCGTTGCACGGGTTGTGGATCCTGGCAGTGTGGCCCTGGATTTCGGCTATGCGGTGGACGGCTATGAAGCGCCATACGGCCGGGCCCAGTTCGTCTTCGAATACGACACCGCAACGGTCGGCACACCGCCAAAAACGGTGGCTGCCTTAAAGGAATGGATCCGCGCCAATCCCGGCCGGTTCACCTATCCCCAACCTCCTGATTTTACGGGTTCCGCCTTTATCCGTCAGATCTTCTATGCGGTCACCGGCGGTCATGGGCAATACCTGGCAGGCTGGGATGCAGATCTATTCGCCCGCACCGCCCCCCTGCTCTGGGATTGGTTCAACGCCATCGAACCCTTCCTGTGGCAGAAAGGACGTACCTATCCTAAGGACAGTGCCTTTCTGGACACGCTCTTCTCAAGGGGTGAGGTGGCCTTTGGCATGTCCTACCACCCGGCCCACGCCCAGAACAAGATCATAGAAGGCAGCTATCCGGAAACCGTTCGGACTTTCGTGATGGAAGACGGCGCCATCTACAACACCCATTTCACGGCCATTCCCTTCAACGGCCCCAACAAGTCTGGAGCCATGGTTCTGGCCGACTTCCTCATTTCAGTCGACGCCCAGCTGTCCAAATACAGCCCCGACAATTGGGGGGACTTTCCGGCCCTGGATTTAAACCGGCTGAGCCCGCAGGACCGAAAACGATTCCAGGCCGTAGACCTGGGACCGGCTACCTTGGGATCGGAGCAATTGGATCCGGTGGCGGTTCCAGAAATTCCGTCTGCTTATCTGGAAGCCTTGGAGCAGGGCTGGAAAGAACATGTCCTGGACAAATAGCTTATTTCTGAGGCTCAGCCCTTTGGTCCTGCCGTATCTGGTTCTGTTTTGCGGTGGCGTGTTACTGACCATCTGCCAGTCCGTCGGCGTGCTGACCCCGCTGCCCCATGCGGGCGGGGCGCTGGACGCCTACGCCAGGATCCTGGTCGATCGATCCTTTTTTGCTTCGTTCGCGTTTTCCCTGGGGGTGGCAGCCGTATCGGCCTTCTTAGCCGTAACAGCCGGCACCATATTGGCCTACCGGGTCTGGCAACTGCCCGGGAAGCTGTCCACCGCCGCCCTGGTCTACAAGATTCCCCTGATCCTGCCCCATATTGCCGTCGCCTTTGTCATTCTGGTGTTTTGGGGCCAGTCCGGCATACTTGCCTCGGCAGCGCATTCAGTCGGTCTTATCCAATCCATGAACGAATTTCCCAACTTCCTCTATTCAGGCTGGGGAATCGGGATGGTTCTGGCCTACACACTCAAAGGCACCCCTTTTGCCATGATCCTGACCATGGCACTGCTGGTCCGTTTCGATATCCGCCAGATCCAGACCGCATCCATGCTCGGGGCTTCCGGCCTGCGGATTTTTTTCAGCATTGTACTGCCCCGTCTGGCTCCGGCCATGCACACCGGGTTTATCATCCTGTTTCTCTACAGCTTCGGCGCCTTCGACATCCCCTTCATTTTAAGCGAGAGCCGGCCCGGAATGCTGAGCATCCATGTCTACAACCTTTACTTCAAGCATGACCTGGCCCGGAGGCCCGAAGCCATGGCCATTCTGACCATCATGTTCGGCTTTGCCGTCCTTTTCATCATTGTCTACTCAAGGGTTGTCCGCCGCCTGGAAAGCGGGGTCAGAAAACTATGAAGCCCATCATCACCCTGCTGGTCTTGGTCATCCTGTTTGTCCTGCCGGTAATCGTGCTTCTCCTGACTGGTCTGGCCCCGGGCTGGCGATTCCCGGATGTCTGGCCGGACACTTTCTCTTTAACCGGCATCGCCTACCTGATCCGGAACCACGAGCAGATCCTCACCTCCCTGGGCTCCTCATTTGTTTTTTCCCTGCTTACGGTCCTGACGACCCTGTGCATGTGCCTGTTTCCCGCCGCCGCCTTCGCCAGGATTGAATTTAAGGGGAAATCGTTGCTGGAAGGGCTGCTTCTCACTCCGGCCCTGGTGCCGCCAATGACATTTGCCATGGGCCTGCACTTCCTGTTCATCAAGTTTTCCCTGACGGAATCCATGGTCGGGGTGGTCATCGTGCTGGCTGTGTTCAGCTACCCATATATGTTCCGGGCGCTGGTGGCCGGATTCCAGACCATGGGGGAGGATTATCGGATATGCGCCCGAAACCTGGGTGCCGGAAGCCTCGCGATCGTGTTGCGGGTGGAACTGCCCCTGCTCATGCCGGCGGTGATTGCCGGAGGCAGCGTGGTCTTTTTGGTGGCGTTCTCAGAGTATTTCCTGGTGTTCCTCATCGGCGGTGGCAGCGTGGTATCCTTTACCGGCACCCTGTTTCCGTTGCTCTCCTCATCCAACCGCTCCCTGGCCGCCATCCTGACCCTGATCTTTTTATTCCTGCCCATTGTCCTGTTTTTGATCATGGACACCGCTCTGGTCAGGCTCTACCGGAAAAGGGGGATGATTTGACCCGTGCAATTGCATCTGAGAAGGCAATCTGCTTTCAAATCAAAAATTTTTTATTCTCTACAGGAGGTATCGCCAAGACCATCACCTGCCGTCGCCGACCGCCCTCCTGTACGTTCACTGCGACCGGTTCGAACTCCGGCGCCTTGCTATAGCCGGCGCAGATACCGGCGGCCAGCATCACCATCGATTCACTGCCGCCGCCGGAAATCACTACCAGCGGACCGGGAAAATCGTCCATCTTCAACACCATGTCCGTTTGCGGATCGATACAGTGGTTGATCTGCTCGTTGTCTTGGTGAGTGCGGCCCACCACAATTTTGATCTTTGAATCCAGGCGCATGTGGCGGCCGAATTTGAGCAGGTTGAGGTCTTTTTCCGGATAGGATGTCTGGTGGTCGAACAGATCCTTGAGCCGTCGGCTGAAAAGCTTGTCCGTCAGCAGGCACCCGCCGGCCGGCGCCGGAAAATCGGTCACCCCGAATTTTTTGGCCAGCTGCAACTGCGGTTTCCGGGACCGGCCGGAAATATCCAGCAACTGTTCCCTGTCCACCAACCCATCTTTTTCCGGAAGGGTCTCGGGTAGATTTTTTGCGGAAAGGGGCCTGAGGATGGACCCTTCATATCCGGAGTGCTTTTCCACATAACGCAGGGAGGTGCGCGTCTGACTCATGGGTCGCTGCCCCAACACCTCGCCGGAAAAGAGAAAATCGAAGCCCTGTTCGGTCATGATCTCACCGGCCAGGCGGAACATCAGGCTGTGGCAGTCCATGCACGGGTTCATGTTCTTGCCATATTTGACAGACGGCGACCGCATCATCTCCATGTATACCGGAGTAATTTTGCGCACCATTAGCGGAATACCGGTGTGCTGCGAAGCTTTTTTGGCCTTTGCCGATGAAAAAAAGGGGGTCTCAAAGGTGACCCAGTGCACATCGATTCCCTGTTCCCGCAACACCAGCGCACTTAAGATGCTGTCCAGCCCACCGGAACAAAGCCCCAGGGCACGTATGGTCTTTTTTTCAGCTGCCATGATTTCCTTTCTATACCCGACCATACAACGATTCCATGTTGTATGGGTAAGGGTAAAGACACACCTCGGCCCTGTCAAGCGACGGCACCGTCGAGGTCATGGGAAGGGATCGAAAATATCCGGCTCCCTTCAACCGGTGGTTATCGATTCCACGCAGCAAGGCCTGAAAAACCAAATCCGGGGTATTGGATTGCGGTTTAGGCCTTGACGAAATACATAATAGCTATGATATAGCTTCAATAACCCGGATTCTGGAATTGGGCATTTTTGAATTAAGGGATTGAGATACCGCTTGCTGCCGGCACTATCCCTTGATGATCGACAATTCCAGCATTCCCAATTTTGATGCCCTCGAAAAAAGTCGCAATTCTGACGGATTCGTAAAAATGCCGAGATCAAGGCTTGCGAATCCCGAGGAATGAGGCGTACTGACGGTACGCCGCAGTGACGAAGGATGAAGCGTAACGCAGATATCGGCTTTTTTACGAATCCGTCAATTTTATTTCTGGAGCCACACATGAGACATGACATCAGCCTGACAGTCAATGGCGACACCTACAACCTGACCGTGGAAGCCTGGCGGACCCTCAACGAGGTGCTGCGCGAGGACCTGAACCTGACGGGGACCAAATTGGGCTGCGGATCGGGAGACTGCGGCGCCTGCACTGTAATTGTGGATGGCAAAAGCGTCAGTTCCTGCCTCACCCTGGCAGTAGAGATGGATGGCAGACAGATCCTCACCGTGGAAGGGCTGGCCCCCTCCGGCGAGACAATGCACCCCATTCAGGAGGCCTTCATCGAAAAAGGGGCCATCCAGTGCGGATTCTGCACCCCCGGCATGGAGCTCTCCGCCCTGAACCTTCTCAAGACCAACCCGCGCCCCAGCGACACCCAGATCCGATCGGCCATCTCCGGCAACCTTTGCCGATGTACGGGTTACAATAAAATCGTGGATGCCATCTCCGAGGCCGGTCGACGCATGAAACCCCAATCCAAAACCAGGAGGTAACGGCCATGCCAGTAGCCCAGTTTGACTATATCGCCCCAACGACCGTGCATGAGGCTGTGGCCGCGCTCGTCAAGGGTGGCAGGGATACCCGGGTCATGGCCGGCGGCACAGACCTGATAGTCAAAATTCGCCATCGGATGCTTTTTCCCAAATGCATCGTGAACCTCAAGCGGATCGCGGGTCTGGATGCCATCACCGTTGATAAAAAAAACGGCCTGGCCATCGGCGCCACCACCTTGTTGGCGGACGTAGCCAACCATAAAGGCATCTGCCGGCACTATCCCACTGTGGCCGAAGCGGCCGGTGCCACCGCCAACGTGCAGGTTCGCAACATGGGCACCGTTGTGGGCAACCTGTGCAACGCCTCACCGTCGGCCGACAATGCCCCCACCCTGATGGCCATGGCGGCGACGATGGACATCGCCGGCCCCACGGGCAGCCGGAGCGTGCTCCTGGACCAATTCTTCCAGGGGCCGGGAATCTCCGCGCTGCAGGTCGGGGAAATCGTCACCGCCGTCCGCGTTCCTCCTCCTGTTGCCGGATCGGGCACGGCCTACCACAGCCTCTCCCAGCGAGGAAAACTAGACTGTTCCGCGGTGGGCGTGGGAACCATGGTCGTTTTGAATGGCGATCGCTGCACGGATGCAAGAATCATCGTCGGCGCCTGCGCGCCGGTGCCCATGCGCACCCAGGCGGCGGAAAAGATGCTGATCGGAAAGAAGATGACCGACACCCTGATCCGCCAGGCGGCCCAAAAGGCATCGGAAGAGACATCACCCATCACCGACGTACGGGCCAGCGCCCCCTATCGCTGGAAGATGGTCTCGGTACTGACCATCCGCGCCCTCACCGACGCCCGGAAAATGGCCTTGCGTAAGCAGTAAAGCCAAGATCGGTTGTATTTTCCGAGAGGCGACACTCACCACATCAAAAAAGGATTTCCCATGAACGCGCACAGCATCATCGGAAAAGACATTCCCCGAACCGACGGCCGGGCCAAAGCCACCGGCCAGGCCATTTATGCCGACGACATCAAACTGCCCGGGATGCTTTACGGCAAACTACTCAGAAGCCCGCTGCCCCACGCCCGCATCGTGAGTATCGACACCAGCCAGGCGGCAGCCATGCCCGGTGTTCGCTGTGTCATCACCGGGCAGGACATCCCCCGGGTCACCTACGGCAACTGGCGTCTCTTCCCCGGCACACAGGACGAGTACGCATTGGCCATGGACAAGGTGCGCTTCATCGGCGACGAGGTGGCCGCCGTGGCCGCCGTGGACCGTGAAACCGCCGAAGCCGCCATCGAACAAATTATAGTGGAATACGAAGAACTTCCCGGCGTCTTCGATGTGGTCTCCTCACTGGCCAAGGGTGCGCCGGTGGTCCACGACACGTCGCCAACCAACATCAGCATCGACCGCAAGATCGCCTACGGCGATATCGAAGCGGGGTTTGCCGCATCGGACTATGTGCGTGAGGACACCTTTACCGTGCACGCAGTCAGCCACGCCTACATGGAGCCCTGCGCCTGCGTGGCCCAGAGCGACCTGGACGGCCGCATCACCTTGTGGACCTCCACCCAGACCCCCTACATCGTGCAGTGTCTGCTGGCATCCACCCTGAACATGCGCGAAAACGACATTCGCGTGATCAAACCTGCGGTGGGTGGAGGGTTTGGCGGCAAGATGGAGCTTCGTCCCTGGGAGTTCTGCTCGGCGTTCATGGCTCGCGAGACCGGTCGGCCGGTGAAGTTCACCTTAACCCGTGAAGAGGAGTTGGCTTTCGGGCGCCGGCGCCACCCCATGACCATCCGCTCCAAGGTGGGCTTTAAAAACGACGGCACGCTGGTGGCCAAGGACCTGCACATCTACCTGGACGGCGGGGCCTACAACGCCATGGGCCCCACGGCCACCTTCCTTTCGGGCAACTTCGGGGCCATGCTTTACCGCTACCCCAACTACCGCTACCTGGGCGAGCACGTCTACACCAACAAACCGCCAGCCAGTGCCATGCGCGGTTTCGGCGCCCCCCAAACATTGTTTGCCGCCGAAACCCAGATGAACATGGCCGCCGAGGAACTCGGTATCGACCCCATCCAGATTCGCCTGAAGAACGCCATGGTTTCCGGCGACGAACTGCCCGGCGTCGCCACCATCAGTTCCTGCGGATTCGTGGAATCCCTGAAGGAAGTGCGGCGCATCAGTGGCTGGTCCCGCAAGCGGAAAAACCTGAAAACGGGCCGGGGCGTGGGCATCGGCTGCTACAGCTTTATCTCCGGCGGCGTCTTCAACTGGTTCAACACCCAGTATCCCTTTTCGGCCGCCGAAGTGCGCGCCTTTGATGACGGCACCGTCCATCTGCTCACCATGGCCTCGGACATCGGCCAGGGGTCGGACACGGTCCTCAAACAAATTCTCGCCGAAACCCTGGGACTAAAGATGGAAGATATCCGACTCACCGCCGCCGACACGGCCATGACGCCCCAGGCTGATCTGGGCACCTGGGGCAGCCGGGTGACCCTCATGGCCGGCAATGCGGTAATAGACGCAGCCAAAAAAATCAAAGAGCGGCTGGCCGGGGCCGTTTCAGCCCGGTTCAACCTCAACGTGATCTTCGACATCGAGTTTGCCGACGGGCGCGTCTATGCAGCGGGCAAGCCGGACCGGGGAATGACGTTCGGTGAGGCGGTGGCCTTTGTCCAGAAGACCCAGCGGGGTGAACCGCTGCTGGCCAGAGGTTCCTATACCCCCCGGGGCAAGGGGCTGGTGAGCCCGGCCTTCAGCTTCGGTGCCCAGGTGGCCGAGGTTGCCGTGGACACCGACACCGGCCAGATCCAGGTGGAGAAGATGTGGACCGCCCACGACTGCGGCAAGGTGCTCAACCCCATGGCCGTGGAGGGTCAATTGGAGGGATCGGTGCAAATGGGGCTGGGTTACGCCCTCACCGAGCAGTTCGTCATGGACGGTGGAAAAACCTTGAATACAACCTTTCTCGATTATAAAATGCCCAACGCGGCGGACATGCCCCCGGGCGAGTCGGTATGCATCGACACCTTCGAACCCGAAGGCCCCATGGGCGCCAAGGAAGCCGGCGAGGGGTTGGCTTCCCCCACGGCTCCGGCCATTGCCGAGGCGGTGTTTCACGCCACCGGCTACCGGTGCAAAGACCTGCCCATCACACCTGAAAAGGTGCTCAAAGGGCTGGGGAAGCTATAAGTCAGAGGTCAGAAGACAGAGATCGGAGGACTGAAAACCGCATTCGGACACCTCAACGCCGACAGCACGACTCGGTTCTTTGACGTCGGTTCTCCGTTCTCTGACTTCCGACCTCGGACCTCAGTCCACAGACCTCTGTCATCCGCCCTCTGTCTCCAGTCCTCAGACCTCCGCCCTCTGTCCTCTGTTCTCAGCGCCTTCCCAACTTAGGTGTCAGCTCCACCTGAAAGGTGTTTCCCAGCACCTCAGCGATGGCATGAACCGTGTTATGGAACCGCGCATAGGTCATCGCCAGGCCGATGATGCCCGCCAGGATCTGCAACGACTCCAGGTCCTGCTCGGACACTTTCCACGGTTCGTAATGATACAACCGAAGCACACCCACCACCTCACCAAGATGAACGATGGGCAGGGACAAGATGGCGGCGATGCCCTCCTTGCGCGCTTCTTCCGGATATTGCAGGCTCTTGTTCTTTTTGCTGATGTCCGAGATCACCACCGGGTTGCCCTGAAAAGTTTCCTTGATGCTCTTGGGCGTGCTCAACGGCCCCTTGGTCAGGTACTTGGCGGAGAGGCCGAAGCTGGCCAGAATCTCCAGTTCTTCGGTGACCGCATTGAGCACGAAAATGGCGCATCCCTTGATGTCGAGGCTGGCGGTTAGCAGTTGGGCCAGGTGGTTGGTCATCACGTCCAGGTCCCCGCTGTGTGCGATCGACCGTGTCACGGCCTTGAAGATGTCGATATTGATCCTGTTTTCAGATGCCATGTCCTCCTCCTTTCAGGTGGCAACGCAGATGGTGACGCCGCGCAGCGCAGTCACCACGCGGGCGTAAATGCTCCGGGTGAAAAAATGGGTCACTTTGCCCGCGCCCCGGCTCAGCACCAACACGTTGCAGCCGGCAACCTTGTCAACGATCTCTTCGGCCGCGCCTTTGACCCGCCTTTTGAAGACGTAGGTGACGGCGTCACGATCGAATCCGCCCTCCACCAGCATGTCCCCCACCACCTTCAAGGCCTCTTCCTTTTCCTTGAGCTCCGCTGCCAGATAGGTCATGCCGCTTCTCATCTTCAGATTCTCCGGACTGGCCGTCACATCGATGGTCGGCAGCGGGGTGTAGGCATGAAAGAGCGTGACGCGGGTCTCCCTTCGCCCGGCAAAGGCATCGATGGCAAACCGGATGGCCTTTCGATCGTTGGGGGAATAATTGTAGGGCAGTAGAATTTGAAACGTTGCCATGGCGCCCTCCTTTCCTGTTGAAAAGGGTTATGGGTCGGCCGCACACCGACAGCGATATCGGGCCCATGAAACGGACGCAGGCAAAAACTGAAGAGACAAAATCAATCGAGAACGAATATATGGCAGTTGCTGCAGATCCAACCGAGAACTGGAAACGTCCGCATCGACAGCGGCGGCCAGAACAAGCCAAACACGATGGCTTGTTAATCAATGCTAAATGGGTCCCGGGTTGCTGTCAAATAAAAACGGTTATAGACCGTATAGTTCCACCGGCTCGATTTTGCCCTTGAGGGTGGTTGTCGGCAGGCTGCGCAAAGGGAATTCCCGGGAAAAGCGCCGCTGGGTGTCAGCGCTGACGATGATGCTGGTGCCATGTTGTTTGTTGGCATCCTGGAGCCGGGACGCGACGTTGACCGTGTCACCGACCAGTGCATAGGATAGGCGGGACGGGCTGCCGATGTTGGCTGCAACCACTTTCCCCGAGTGGATCCCGATACCGTGTTGAAGCGGTGAATGCCCGCGATCGGCAAAGACCTGGTTCACCGCCGTCAGCCCATCGTTCATGTTCATTGCCGCGATCATGGCTTTGGTTGCATGATCCGCAAGGGGGATCGGTGCACCGAATACCGCTTCAATCTCGTCGCCGATAAATTGCAGGACCAGGCCGCCCTGGGCACGAATGGATGCCTCCATCTCCTCGAAATACCGGTTGATGATTCGCACCACCTGCTGGGGCGTTGTCCGTTCGACAAGTGGAGAGAATGAGAGTAATTTTTAAGTCGTTAGGTTTTAGCAATAAAAAAGGGAATATAGCCGCTTAGCTAAATTCCATTTTTAGATCTGTTAATATCTGGACTAAATCTTGGCCTATTTATCAGGGCTTAAGACCTTCACCCTCCAAGGATTAATAATCTGCCCACAAAGTCTTATAGGTGCTGAGGGGTTGAAGGGTGGATCGCCGCTTAGCTATCCCAGCGTGCAAAATCGCCTGTAAGACAGTCTCGCGATAGTCAGATGTCTTGCTGACGATCCCATAGACATCGGGCCGGAGGACAGCGACCATCAAGCAGGCGATACTGG
>RCNC010003076.1_pt1 | contig 15949 bp, 14 predicted proteins | sample 2041301 | NCBI WGS metagenome assembly RCNC01 (sample SAMN09708231, study PRJNA481090) | Marine sediment metagenome, whole genome shotgun sequencing project. | biome: marine sediment; feature: ocean; material: sediment; isolation source: Sewage treatment plant 13A marine sediment (STP13A) ... | reverse complement strand
CCGGCCGCTGTCTCCAGTGTGGTATCACCTGTTATTGGCAGGATGGTTAGCCGCGATATGATGATGAGCAAAGCGCGGCTTAGGAGGCTGTTGAAAAAGTCCCATCTGCGGCGTTCGGCTTCATCCCTCGTCATTCGACGTACAGGAAGTACGCCTCATTCCTCGGGCTTTTGCCTGCCTTGCATCTCGAACTTCTGGAACTTTTTGGGCAGCCTCCAACAGCCACTCTGTAAACGGGCTCTCAGGGCAACCCATATTTCTCTCGAAGGCGCATCGAAAGCTCCTGGACGCACGCGAAGGCCCGCTCCACGGTTTTCTCGCCGTCCGGATTCACGAGACAGCACGTGGCAGGAGAAAGCATGCTCCTGGCGAGCATCTCTTCCCTGTCGATGCCGCTTCGACCCAGCGCATCCCACAGATCGGTCAGGCGCTGCTCCAGGGAATCGATGTCCTCCATCCCGAAAGGTTCCTCGTTTGTCGGTACGATGCCCCAGACGAGGGAACCGCCTTTTTTCAGGTACCGCTTTATGCTGGGCGCGTAGGCAACAAACACCTCCGCGTTCGAGTACGTGTCCAGGGACAACACATCAATGTCCATGGTTAACAAGAAATCCCAATCCGGATTCCCGCAGAGATGAACGCCTCGAGGCCGTTCAATCTGAGAGAAGAAGACCTCCATGTCCCGCTTGGCCGCTACGTCTCCGTATCCTGACATGGCACTGAACAGGAACTGCAGTCCCGGTTCGTCGATGAACATGAAGGCGTTCGCGTTTCGTTTCTTCAGTCGAGCAAGCTGCACGCTCGCTCGCTTCGCCATGAATTCCATCAAGAAAGGCCGGACCGTGTCGTCGAAAAGGATCGGCCGTCCCTGTTCATCCACCACGTTGAACCCGAAACTGATCGGGCCTTCCAACTGTCCCCGGATCCCGGGCCTTTCGGACAGATCCATTTCCAGGAACCGATGGTAGACCACCGAGTATTCAGGACTGATGTCGAAATAGTCCGGGTCTTCGAAGTGGGCAAGGGCTTCTTCGAGCTCCGCCCCGAATTTCTCGTGGGAAAACTTGAGCGTCTGCCCTTTCAAATCCAGGAGGATTCCAGGAAAGTGCTCGGACGCCTGAACATACATGTCCTCGTAGTAGTTCACGTGGGGAAGCTGAGGCCAATACGGGACGTCCAGAGACAGGGCAACTTCCAGGGCCCGGTCTACGTCCTTGTGGGGCATGACGGCCATGGCCGTTGTAAGCAAGTTTCCGGGTATCGGCATGATAGAAGTGTTCTCTTCTGTAGAGGGTGTCTAGGAAAAGGGAACGAGAGGGAAGCCGATGAATAGAGGTCGAAGGGGTCTCGCCCGTGTGGGGGGATTCCGGCCTCACAGACCGGATACAGGCGAGCCCCGTTCTTCCTCGTCTCAACTCATTTTGCGGCGGCCGGAGGGGTGAAGACCCGCTGCGCCAGCTCTTGATCGACCAGGAAGAGACCCCCGCCATCGCCCCCGATCAGCTTCAGCTTCTGCGCCACTTCGTCAACGCTCGCCTCTTCTTCCACCTGTTCGCTGACAAACCACTGGAGGAAGTTGTTGCTGGCGTGGTCCTTCTCGTCGAGGGAAAGGTTCACGAGGTCATTGATGCAGTTCGAAATGAAACACTCGTGCTCGTACGCATCCTCGAAGGCCGCGAGGGGCGATTCCCATTCCTTCTGTGGGGCCTTGGCCTCGTGGAGCTCTACCCGCCCGCCACGTTCATTGATGAAATCGAAAAACTTCATCGCGTGCGTCAGCTCTTCAAGTGCCTGGACACGCATCCAGCTGGCAAACCCGTTCAGGTTAACCGACAGGAAGTATGCCGACATCGACAAGTAGAGATAGCCTGAGAAGAGCTCCCGGTTGATTTGCTCGTTGAAGGCCTCTTCGATCTTTTGTCCCAACATGTCCGTTATCCTTTCCAGAGTCCGTGGAGATTGCAGTACTCGCGTGCTTCCACTTTCTCTGCTTTGATGTCGAACAGGGCCTCCGGGGTTTCACCCGGGTTCAGGAACTGGCGATACGCCTTGCCGTCCGCCAGGATCTCGACCCACTCGATGTAGTGCTTCTCTTCCATCGGGTGCGCAACACTGCCCACCGTTACCTTCACGCCGGCGGCGGTCTTCTCGACGACCGGAACATGCTTTTCCTTTGCCGCATCCACGGTGTTTTCCTTGTAGAGCTTCATCTCCTTGCCGCAACAGACGAGTGCGCCCTTGCCACCGTGAAGGACCTCAACGATGTTCCCACAGACTTCACACTTGTAGATCTCCAGTTTCTGCGCCATGCTCTGTCTCCTCTCTCCTTCTGATGGGTTCAAAACAGTTCGGTCATCTATTGACCAGTTTCTTGGCTGCGCTCAGGGCAGCCTCATAGTCCGGCTCGTTCACGATCTCGCCCACGAGCTGCTCGTACCGGATGGTCCCCTGCTGATCGACGACGAAAACCGCCCGAGCCAGCAGACGGAGCTCTTTGACAAGCACGCCGTATGCTTCACCAAAAGCGGCGTCCCGGTGATCGGACAATGTCTTTACCTGTTCGATACCTGCCGCCCCGCACCAGCGCTTCTGGGCAAAGGGCAGATCCATGCTGATCCCCAACACGGCAACGTCCGCGCCCAACGCGGAGGCCTCTTCGTTGAACCGCCTCGTCTCCACGTCACACACGGGCGTATCGAGCGACGGCACGGTCACGAGCAAACAGACCTTTCCCTTGAAATCCGAAAGGCTTACCGGTCCCAGATCGTTGTCCAGAAGGCTGAAGTCCGGCGCCTTGTCCCCAGCGCTGAGCCCGTCACCGACCAGCGTCAAGGGCATTCCCTGAAAGGTTATGAGTCCTGTTCTCTCTTTCACATCCCCCTCCTTCGAGTCGGGCGATAAACGGCCATCTGCGGAGCCTGTTGCGAGCGAAGCGTGGCAATCCCCCCGCTTCTTCCTTGCGGCGGGAACGTCCACACTTTACTCTCTGGATCCCCGCTTTCGCGGGGACAAGCTTCGTGCGCCTTGCATCTGACCATTTCTCCCCCGCCTCGCAATGGGCTGACTCGGTAGCCCGGTTTACCAGTTCTCACCCAAAAGCTCGAAGAAGGCCTGCGGATGAGCACAGGCAGCGCAGGTCTGCGGGGCCTCGGTTCCCTCGTGCAGATACCCGCAATTGATGCAGCGCCACACAACGGGCCCACCCTTCTTGAAGACGGTTCCCGCCTCCACGTTCGCCAGGAGCCCGAGATACCGCTTTTCGTGCTGCTTCTCTGCGACCGAGATCTTCTCGAACTGAATTGCGACCGCTTCGAAGCCCTCTTCCTTCGCCACCTGCCCGAACCCGGGGTACAGTTCGGTCCATTCGAAATGCTCCCCCGCAGCAGCGCCCTTGAGATTCTCCGCGGTCGTACCGACCACGCCCGCCGGAAAAGCGGCCTGAATCTCGACCTCGCCTCCCTTCAGGAACGAGAAAAACCTCTTGGCGTGCACTTTCTCTTGGTTTGCCGTTTCCTCGAAGATCTGGGAGATCTGAACGAACCCTTCTTTCCGTGCCTTGCCCGCGGCGTAGGTGTAGCGGTTCCTCGCCTGTGATTCCCCGGCAAATGCCCCCAGCAGGTTCTTCTCTGTCTTGGACCCCTTCAAATCCATCTGGTCTCTCCTTTCCGCCCGCTTTCCCCGGGCAACTGTTCCGTTAAGTAATTAGAATAACAACTATTTCGGACGTCTTTCGATTGCAGGGCACAGTTGAACCGACAAACCGAGATTCAAGGCTCTATTACGATTCCGATTCATCCGAACGCTCATTTTATTGATAATGGTTACTGATATTGAATAATAAGAAGGGGTCGGGAACTTGTCAACCCGGTGCCCGTGCCGATTCAATAACGCATCAGCATCCTTGTTTCGGCACGGGCACGCGGGGGTTATTGACCTTATTTCAATTATTTCTATCACGATCGCCACTGGTTTGGATGCAGGGTTGCTCCGAAAGGGCTCACCTAAAGGCTCGCATTCCCCTTCACACAGGGTTCCGGCACAAGCCGACCCTCGAATTCGGGCGAATTCGGGGACAGCCACCGATTTAAACGATTGATTTTACAGGAGATCTTGCCCCGTTTCGGGGACAGCCACCGATCTCCCGATCCGGTTCATGTTGGCGAGGCTGGGCAGAGCGTCAGGTCAGGAAGCTCATGGCTGAAGAGATTCCGTGAACATGATCACCGATCAGCCGCATGCGCGCGAGTTCCTCTTCGCCCATGGGACCAGCCTTGAGGGCCGAGAGACCGGTGGCCATCTCGTCGTCGTTCTTCGGGCCGCAAATGGCCACCTGTACGGCCGGATGGGAGAGAACGAACCGGTAACAGTCCGGGGCCGTGGGTGGCGACATCCCGGAAGGCATCTTTTTCGGGTCGAGCAGGTCTCCCCACCGCGTGTTCGTGAAGGACACGATTCCGGGGCCTCCATTCTCAGGCAGGGCGGGGAAGACCTCCTGCTCAGCTCCCCGGTGCGCCGCATTGTATCGGATGTGAAACACATCGTAGTTGCCGTCACGCAGGTACTGTTGGAACAGGGGACGCTGATGGGTCGAGATGCCCAGGCACCGAAAGCGTCCCTGCTCTTTCAGCCGTTCGACCACGCTCAGGATTTTAGGGCTGGGGGGCCTGTCATACCAGCCAAGGAGGAGAACGTCCGCCTGCTCGATCTTCAGGTTGCGCAGCCCTACTTCCACACTCCTTGGGATCCACGCGGCCTGCCGAACATAGCACTCCAGCACGACGACCAGATCGTCCCGTTGAGATCGGGCAATGTCTCGAATCGCCTGACCCATTCCAGGGGTTCTGACAGAGCCCCAGAAGAAGTAATTCACTCCCTCGTCAAAGGCCATCCGACATGCTCTCTCAGAGACGCCGTACGCTGAGCCGATACCCAACCGGGAAACCTTGACCCCTGTACGGCCCAGAGACACCTTCTGCGTGAGATCGCTCATCGTTTTTCCCCTCCTTCCCCTTCCCTCTTCTCCGGAATCCGGGGCAGGCCCAGAATTTCAAAAAGCCCGAACAGGTTGACGGCCAGCCGCCTGACCAGGTCCTTGAATCGCCCAGAGAAGCCCATCATGACCCTCCTTGTCTTCCGCTGACTGTTTCGTGGATTGGCTTATCCTGTGTCTTCCGATTCCCGCATCAAGATGCTACTTGGATACAGATTTGTAAAGGCAGGTAATGAGAAACGGGTTGTTGCCGGTCAAATATCGGGGACAGCCACCGATCTTTGACCCCGATTCGATGCACATTTGTAAAGGGAGACAATAAGAAACATTTTCTTCCCTTTCGGAATCAATAATGGTAATGAATCTATCCGTATCTAATCATTCTCAAAAAACGTTTTAAGTCTTGAGAGGAGACATCCATTCATGGGAAACCCAGACCTGAGCCCCTACAAGGAAATGTTGGAGAGATCCCAGGAAAGACGTCAGGAATTGCTGGTCGAGTCGGACAGTTATCACGCACCCGGCCTGCCCCTGAAATTTCTCCGACAGCAGGCACATTTTACTACGCCCGCCAGCAACTACGACATGGCGCTCAAGGCGGTCGAAAAGGGGAGCAGTGCAGCAGCCAGGATCCTCGAAAAGTTCAGCATCTCCCTCGCGGAGCTTTCGGAAACGCTCGAGGTGCCTGTGTCCACCCTCGAGGCGGAGCTGAAAACCGAGCCCCATTCGCCCTTTGTGATGATCGACAGTGAGGATGCCCAGGCCCTTCGGGAGGACGTGATTATTCGCGGTCGCGAGAACGCGATCAAGGTCTTCCGTGAAGCGAAATGGGGACCGACCCTGCGATTCTACAGGCCGAGCGGGTTGCGCCTGGATTTCTGCCTGGACGACCTGGTCACCGTCCTCACTGAGGCAGGAAAGGACCTGCCTCCCGACCAGTATCCTGTAGACGGGATCGTCTGGCCCAAGGCGGAACAGCCCGAGGAGATCGCCTTCGTATGCGAGGTGCTCGAAGGGATCGAAGACAGACTCGGCCTCGAGAAGAACCGGATCAAACTCGAATTCCTGGTGGAATCGGGATGGGCAGTGGCGCAGCTCCCCCTCCTCGTGAAGACGGCCATGCCCCGACTCGCCGGAATCATCTTCGGGATCGCCGATTACTCGGCCGACATCGGGCTCCCAACCATTCGCAACGACCACCCGGTCTGCGATTGGGCCCGGGCGGCCATCGTCAACATGGCGGGCACGGTCGGTGTCCCGGCCATCGACAGCATGACCGTGGACTACCCGGTTGCAGACAACCGCCTGTCCGACGGGGAGAATCACCTGTTCATCAAGAAGCGCATCAAACACGTCTTCGACGACGCCCGGCACGGCGAGCAGCTCGGTATGGACGGAAAATGGGTGGGCCATCCTCTTCAGTTGTTCGCCGTACGCCTCGCCTACCGGCTGGCCCTGCCCGAAGAGGAAATCCGCGCCGAAACCGACAAGATCCTGAGCTATACCCAGGCCGTGGCAGACGAACAGGGGGCCACGATCATCGAGGGCGTAATGAGCGATCGCGCCACGGACCGACATGCCCGGAACAAGTTGCGCAAGGCGATCGCCCTTGGGCTCCTCGATGCGAAAAAGGGTCTCGAGCTCGGGCTGATCAGCGAGCAGGAGTTGAAGGAAATCAGTTGACGGAGAATGTATGGCCGAAAGAGAATCTGCAGCCCATGACGTGTTGAGCCAGGCAGAGGATGCCCTTGACGAGGCTCGCCGGCTGATGAACAAGACGCTGCGGGCCCTTCACGATCGGACGGTCCAGGACGGAAGGGTTTCCTCGGACGCCATGGACAGCTTTCAGTCGGTCTGCTACGACATCGCCCTGAGCGCATCGGAACAGACGGCTGCCCGCGCCGTTGTCGACTACGCCCGTCGCGCTCGTGACGCTCAAGACGGCGACCGAAGCGGGTTGTGTCTCGAGGAAAGGATCGCGTCCCTCTTCGTCGCAGAGGGGGTCCAGAACCTCCGCAATCGGGTTGCCTTCCGGACCGAGGACTTCGGACTGACCTGGGATGACCTGGCACGAACCCTGGATCGGGGCGATGTGCAGTCGTTCTGCTCCGGGCAGCTGGCGAGTGCGAACATGACGGAGATCGCGGATGCGGTGCGGCAGGCAGGGGGCAGCACGGGGAGTTCCCTGCTCGAGAAGGAGTACGAAGAAGTCCAGGAGACTTTTCGATCCTTTACCGATCGTGTCGTCTCTCCCCTGGCAGACCGGATCCACAAGGAGAAGAGGCTCGTACCGGACGAGATTCTCGAACCCCTGAAGGAGATGGGCGTCTTCGGCCTCTCGATCCCGAAAAGATTCGGGGGGCAGCAGGATGACGACCGGGAAAACAACCTGTCCATGATCCTGGCCACCGAGGAGCTCTCCAGGGGCTCTTTGGGCGCGGCTGGGAGCCTCATCACACGTCCCGAGATCCTGGCCCGGGCCATCCAGGCAGGCGGGACCGGGGAACAGAAGGAGCGCTGGCTGCCTCGGCTTGCAGCAGGGGAAACCCTGGGCGCCGTGGCCGTTACAGAGCCGGATTACGGTTCGGATGTGGCTTCCATGAAGGTGGAGGCGGAGCGAACCGACGAGGGGTGGCTCCTCAAGGGGACCAAAACCTGGTCCACCTTCGCGGGCAAGGCAAACCTTTTGCTGGTGTTGGCCAGGACGAACCCGGACCCGGCACAGGGCCACAAAGGGCTGTCCCTGTTTCTTGTGGAAAAGCCGTCCTTCGACGGCCTTGAATTCGAACACGTCCAGCCGGGAGGTGGAAAAATCCGGGGCGGGGCCATTCCTGCCATCGGATACCGGGGAATGCACTCCTTCTGGCTCGTCTTCAAGGACTACTTCGTTCCCGAAGAATGCCTGCTGGGAGGCGAAGACGGGCTCGGCAAGGGCTTCTACTATCTGATGGCCGGCTTCTCAGGGGGCCGAATTCAGACCGCCGCCCGTGCGGTGGGCGTGATGCAGGCAGCCTTTGAGCAGGCTCTCTCGTATTCGTCAAAGAGGACAACCTTCGGGAAGCCCATAGGAGACTACCAGCTCACCAAGGTCAAACTGGCCCGAATGGCCGCCCTCCTCGCCACGGGCAGGCAGTTCACCTACGCGGTGGGACGCATGATGGATCAAGGCAAAGGCCAGCTGGAGGCCAACATGGTGAAGCTGTTCACATGCAAGAGCGCCGAGTGGCTCACGCGCGAGGCGATGCAGATTCACGGGGCCAAGGGCTACGCAGAGGGCTCACCGGTAAGCCGCCATTTCGTGGACGCGCGCGTCCTGTCAATCTTCGAGGGCACGGAGGAGATCCTGGCCATCAAGGTGATTGCCCGCAGCCTGATCGAACAGGGCGTGTTCAACTGAAATGCTCCGGCGACGGTAGCGACACGAGGTGTAAGAAAATGCCTGTCACATTCTCACCACCTCCGCAACAGGAACTGGCCCCGGGCCGGGAGGCCATTGCCGACCGCGCGCGCTTCCCAGGATACGGTCGATACCTGGAGGACTTCGTCCCGGGCACCGTGTTCGAACACCCGCGGGGGTTCACCATCGACAAGGGCGTTGCCCGGTCGTTTGCGGCTGCTTTCCTGCACGCAAATCCGCTGTATCTGAACGACGAGTATGCAAGGGCCCACGGATTCGCGGCCTCGCCTGTCTGCCCGCAGCTGGTCTTCAATCTGGTCCTTTCCCTGGGCGTGCAGAACGATTCCGAGAAGGCGATGGCCAACCTGGGATACTACAACGCCCAGTTCCTCAGGCCTGTCTATCCCGGCGACACCCTTCGCGCATTGACGCGCGTTCACGACTGCCGGGAACGGGGAGAGGGGAAGCCGGGCATCGTCCACATTCACACCCTGGGCCTGAACCAGTCGGATCAGGTGGTTCTGCAATACGAGCGAAAGATCATGGTGCCCCCGAGCGGGAAGGCTTCGGACAAGGCGGCCGCGGGCCCTGCCGAGGCTGCAAGCTTCCCGTGGGAGGAAGACGCTCCCGTGGAGCTTCCGATCGGTAAGGGCCCTTACCCGAAAGGGCTCACGGGAGACAAGACGTACCTGGAGGACTTCGCGCCGGATGACATCATCGTGCACGAGCACGGGCGAACCATCACGGACGAGCACATGTACTGGACCTGCCTGGTGGACAACACCCACCCCCTGCACACGGATCGCCTCTACAGCACGGGACTGGGTGGCCCGATGAGCGGGGAGCCGATCGTCTACGGCGGTCTGGTCTTTGCCTGGCTGGAGGGTCTGGCCAGCCGGGACATCTCGGAGAATGCCCTCTGGCAACTCGGCTTCACAGAGGGGTACCACACCCAGCCCGCCCAGTCGGGAGACACCGTTGCGGCCCTGTCTCGAATCCTGGCGACCGATCCCGGCCCGCCTGAAATAGACGCGGGCATCCTGACGCTGCAGCTGATCGGCGTGAAGAACGTGAGCGGCCCGCGAGCTTTGGAAGAGCACGGCGCAGACCTGTTTATCAAGGAAAACGACAAGAAGAAGCTGGGGAAAGAGAAGGTCCCTTCCAAGATCTTCGAGATCGAACAACGGTTTCTCGTTAAGCGGCAAAGCCGGTAACCTTTTCTACCTGGAGGGTGAAATGAGCAAGGATCCCAAGGACATGAGTCGGGAGGAACTCAAGCACATGGAATACAAGCGGGTTCCCGAGGTCCCCGTGGGCACGGTCCCCCCCTTGGGCGTGCTCCCGGACAAGATGCACGCATGGGTCATCCGGGAAGACCGGTTCGGAGAACCCCTGCAGTCCTTCCAGGAGGAGATGATGGATCTCCCGGAGATCGGTGTGAACGAAGCCCTCGTCCTGGTGATGGCCGCAGGCGTAAACTACAACGGTGTGTGGGCCGGCCGGGGCAAGCCCGTCTCCGTGACGCGCATGACGGGCAAGGACTTTCACATCGCAGGGTCCGACGCCTCGGGCATCGTGTGGAAGGTGGGCGAGAACGTAAAACACTGGCGCCCCGGAGATGAGGTGGTCTTACACTGCAATCAGTCCTGTGACACCTTTTGCGGGCAGTGTGCGGGCTATGATCCGATGATGTGCCAGGGCCAGAAGATCTGGGGATACGAGACCCCGTACGGAAGCTTCGCCCAGTTCACCAAGGTGCAGGCCCAGCAACTTCTCCACAAGCCGAAGCAGCTGAGCTGGGAAGAGGCGGGAAGCTACGGCCTGACCTACTTCACGGTTTTTCGGCTGCTGGTGGACAGGGCGGAGCTCAAGCCGGGTGAGAAGGTGCTCGTCTGGGGAGCGGCCGGTGGGCTGGGGGTGTTCGCCGTTCAGCTGATCAAGAAGATGGGGGCTGAGTGCGTGGGTGTGGTCAACTCGGATGAAAAAGGGGAGTTGATCATGAAGCTCGGGGCCAAGGGGTATATCAACAGGAAGAATTACCCGAACCTTGCCTGGAAGGACAACTCGACGCCTGAGGAGGCAAAGGCCCGCATGCAGGACTGGAAGGCCTTTGGGAAGGAATTCCAGGCCAAGATGGGGATCAACCGGGGCCCGGACGTGGTCGTGGAACACGTAGGGAAGGTCACCTTCCCTCTTTCCGTCTGGATCCTTCGCAAGTTCGGCCGCGTGGTCATCTGTGGGGCCACCTCGGGCTATGACCTGAACTTCGACGTACGCCACCTCTGGATGCATCAGAAAAAAATCATCGGCAGCCATTTCTGCAACGGCGAGCAGGCGGCCAGGGCAAACGAACTCGTGCTCTCCGGAGAGATCAAGCCTGTCATGACGAAACGTTTCACATGGGAGGAGATCCCGACCGCCCACGACCTGATGGCAAGGAACCTGCATTTCGGCAAATTCTCCTGCCTGGTGAGCGCCTGCAGAACACGGACGAGGCCCGGAACACCAAGAAGGCGGAAAAGGCGGCCTAGACGCCATCCTCTTCCAGCTTTCTGACGTAGAAAAAGCTCTAGGCGCCTTTTTTCCCTATAATTTCATTTAACCATTGACAAACACTTATCAACTGACATACCATAATCATTAAGTATGGTAAGTTCTGTTCTTGAAGGCGTAAGTCATACCGCTCAGATTTACCTGTCTGGGCGGTTTTTTTATGTGGGAACAGAGCGGAACTTCCAGAGCAGAAATTCAATCATTGGAAAGAGGTGCTCTTAAGATGGAGAAAGAAAAAGGAACCGTCAAATGGTTCAACTCAAGCAAGGGTTACGGATTCATCTCTCGTGAATCCGGGGATGGCGACGTTTTTGTGCACCACAATGAAATCAACGGAGAAGGGTTCAAAAGCCTGAATGAAGGTGATCGCGTCGAATTTGTGGTTACCCAGGGACAAAAAGGACCCGCTGCAAGTGACGTGAGCGTTATCTAGAAACGTACTTCGATTATTATTCCCGTGCTGTCTCCTCCATTCCCAAGGCGGCACGGGATTTTTTTATCCGGCCTTCAATTCTCCCCCTTGACGCGAGTTCGACTTCTCTCCCATAATCCCGAGAAACAACGGCATCCCAGGTCCTTGATCAGGAGGTTCGGACATGGCGAAAGCGGGAGCAACTTCGGGGGGCGATTCAAGACTCTACTCCACACATTCGCCGGACGGCGGAATCAAGCTGGGGCTGAGCGAACTCGCTTGGGAAACCAAATTCTTCGGGAGGCGGTTCGGCAGACTGGAAATAGAAGGGGAAGGAATTCATGATGTAGAAGCCACTGCAATCGACCAGGCTTTGAAGCACACGCTGTCCTTTGGTGACCAGAACGGGTTCGATGTGATCGAGGCCCAACTCGACATGTCGTGGCTTCACCAGATGTATCTCTTCGAGAGCAACGGTTTCCGTCTGGTGGATACGAAATTACGCTTTCTCTCCTGGATGACGAAGCCGGAGATGGAGGATCTGCCGGCACCGGAGGGTGAAATCGGATTTGCGTCCGCCGACATGAAAGAAGAGCTCTTGACCTTGACCCACAGCGCCTTCTCGCACAACCCGTCATTCAAGTCCCGGTTCAACAACAAGGGATTCTTTACGAGGTCGGATACGGAGAGATACTACGCGGCCTGGATCGAGCACTACCTCGGTGATCCGAACACCCTCTTCGTCGTCATGAAGGATGAGGGAAGGATCGTGGGCTACCTGATCTACACGAAGAAGGGGGAACACAAAGAGAAACCTTTGTACAAAGCCGCCTTGATCGCGGTGGCCCCGGAATACCGAGGAAGAAGGATATATTTTTCCATGGTATCCTTCGTGTACAGGCATTTTCCTGAGAGCGAGGCCTATCTGGACATGACCACCCAGCTTTCCAACCTGTCCACGATCAGGAATCTGATCAAAGCTCAAAGGAACCTGGAGAACGTACAGCTGGTCTTCTACAGACGCAGGGAGGATGGCCCCACGACCCACCCCGCCTGATCCCTTCAATCCACAGAGACGACACCCTGAAGGAGGCCAATCGGAGGTGCGGACTCGATATCACGACCAAGACGGTGAACTGCTTCTGGAACGTGGAGCGGATGGATTTGCACATGGCCGTCGACGCGCTGATGACATACGACGACGACAAAACAGTTTCTAGGTATCCTGTCCATACATGAGTCTAATCGCCCTTCCTTTTGACGCATCCGCCTGTTCTGATTCCGTGCGATCGGCTCACTTTCCCCCTTCCTTTAGCCTGATTCTGTCCTCGGACGCCATTTCGTACTTCCCGCTTCTCTCTGCCTGCGCTGGGATCCACAACATCTTGCGCGTTTGCTTTCTGGACACACAATTGCCTTTTCAGTACTCTGTTGTCATTCGAGACCAAATTCCTCGTCCTCCATTACGGTTTCCATATCGGCAGGCCAGCTGGGCAGGAATTGATCTTTGAGGGCCGGTCAACGTGAAGTCATCTTCGAAGCGAAAACTGACCGAATACTTCCTTCTGATCCAGCTAAGTCTGCTCATGGTCACATGCCTGGCGGGTTGCCGGGAGGATGCCCGTGAAGACCCCGCAAACATCCCCCCTCTGACGAGTACAGACCTTCTGGCCCCGGGTCCCTTTGTGTCCGGGTTTCGCATGTTCACCTTTGAGGACACGATTCGCCCCACCATGCCGAACGGCGATTATGAAGGTGGGCCAAGCCGGGTCCTATCGACGACCGTCTGGTATCCGGCAGAAGAGGATCGTATCGCGCGTTTGTTTGGAGGTCTCAATGCAACAGTGGCAAAGGATGGTAAGCCGTTTCCCTTGATCATTTACTGTCACGGGTTCATGTCTTGGGGAGCCGACGCCAAATACCTGGCAGAACACCTTGCCGGTCACGGCTACGTCGTCGCCTGTCCGGACTTTCCCCTGACGAACTTCTTCAGCCCCGGCGGCCCGAACATCAACGATGTCGTGCATCAGCCCGGAGATGTCCGTTTCCTGATCGATAAGCTCCTGGCGCATCACGCGAATGCGGGCAGCCCCCTTTACGGCGCGATCGATGAGGCCCGCGTCGGTGTCTTGGGCTTGTCCCTCGGTGGAATGACCACATCCCTCGTGACTTTCCATCCCACCCTTCGGGATCCCCGTGTGACGCTGGCAGCAACGCTGGCAGGACCGGGGGCCATGTTCAGCGAAGTCTTCTACGAAAACGGCGACGTCCCGTTACTGGCCGTTCACGGGGATATCGACGCGATTGTGGACTACGAGACGAACGCCCTTTCCACCCTGACGAGGGCAGGACCGAAGGTCCGATTGATCTCGATACTGAACGCGTCCCACACGGGCTTTTTCGATGCGGCGTCCCCTCTATTCGATTCCCTGGAAAACCCTGACGTGGTCGGATGCTTGGCCATCAAAGGCCGAATAAGCGATGACGCATCCTTCCTCGACCTTCTTGGAGGACACGAAGAAGGAATCGTTGAGCCGAACACACCAGCGCTGTGTCAAAACACACCTCTCCCGAGGTCCATCCGGCCCTCCCGTCAACATGAGCTGACGATTCTGGCCGTCCTCAGTTTCTTTGAGAGTCTCTTTGCTCCGAACCCCCAGGCCCGGAGCCAGGCAGCCCACTTCCTGAACACGACACTCGCCCGGGAGAATCCGGAGATTGTCTTAGGCGGGACAGGGGATCTATGCGGCACCTGCGTATCTACGGATGGGACCGACGGGTGCCGCAAAGGGCTTCAGTGTGTTGAAGGCCTGTGCATCCGACCCGGGGGGAATCTGCCCGGGGAGTGCTGCGACAAGGGCCCCGCAACGTGCTCTAATGACTCCTACTGCCACTATCAGACCTGCGAATCGTCACCCGTCTACCCTCCACCCAAGGAGCACATCGAAGTCTCGACCGGGCACTTTCGATTCAACGAGGACACGTCGATCATCATCCCCCCCGACCCTTCCTCCACGGACCAGACCGCTGCCCGCCTGTTGCAGGACCAAGTCCGGGAAAGTTACGGATTTCACCCGGACATTCGACGGCATGACGACGGAGACCCTCCTGTCCATGCCATCCTTCTCGGCACGATCCAAACCAACCCTTCTGTTCGAACCCTCGCGCAAGAAATCGGCATGACCGTTCCCGATGGAGGACCTGCCCCGCAAGAAAACTACTCGGTCCGCATCCTTTCTGACCATATACTCGTCGCCGGAAGGGGAGACCCGGGCGTCCTTTACGGGGCCCAGGTGTTGAAGCAGCTCATAAGAAGCAAAGTGAAGCACAACACGATGGGGATTCTCGAAGAAGCTACCATCGAGGACTACCCCGATGCAGAGCAGAGGATGTTTCAGATCCTTTTGGCCCATTACTATGTTCCCAAGGATGCGGATGGTGACGGGGAAAGAGACCCGTACAAGTTCGTGGACGTGCCTTTCAACATGGACACAGCCCGCGGGTACATTCACATCCTGAGCGAGCTTCGGTTCAACACGGTCATCTTCAAGGTGGACGATATGGTTGCTTGGGAGAACCTGCCGGAGCCGCAGAGCACGGCTATGTCCGTGAACGATTTTATGGAATTGGTCCGAGAGGCCAACGCATACGGCCTGCATGTGGTGCCTCTCCTCACCGGATCCTCTTCGAGCTACGGATGGATCGGGACTCGCGAGGACCCGGTAGAGTACACAGAGGCCTATTCAAACAGGCACTATGAGGAACATCTGGACCTGTACAAAGGTCTCATCCAAGAAATCATCGACACCTTCGATCCGGTTCAACCCCTGCGGTATTTTCACGCGGGAATGGACGAAGACTGCGAGTTTGGCCCGCGGAGCCTGGAGGCACATCAAGCGTGGGTCAAGGAAAGCTACGACCTGATCACTTCCAACGACATCAAGATGATGCTTTGGCACGATGCCTGGCTCGAGACGGAAGCGTACGAAAGCGACTATGACAACTATCCCGAAATGCACGTCATGGTTTGGGACTACAACGAGCCCGTTCCCATTACGGCGATCCTCCAGATGAAGGATGTGGCGAGGAAAGGAATGGAGGTCTCCTGGGCTCTGTATGGAAACGGAATGCACACAGATTTCGAACTCTGGTTCTACCGGTTTCGTCCCCTCCAGAAGGGATTCGTGGGCACTCGTTGGACAAAAGAAGGAACAATGTGCCAGGATCCGAGCAGCAACGTGTTTCAGTCGACGGTGAACAGGTATATGCGGAAAAATGCCGACCAGTTCTGGAATGCGAGAGCGTACTGAAGGGGGTGGGAAAAGGGGTCGGACCATACTATGTCTCTGAAATGCTTATGTAACAGATGCTGAAAAGGGGGGATAGAATCGGCTTAGAGGCTCCTTTTTGTCTGCTCCCACGATTCTACGATAACTTGATCTATCTGACCTACATGCGTTCAGCAACATTTCATTCAGAAAGTCAGAAAACTGATGATCTGGTTTGGACTTCTCTCGGGTCAGGGACACGAGGGAGGGCAGATGACCCGGTGGGAGTTGCCCCCCCCCACAGACAAAATTCGCCGAGACCTCGAGGT
>RCNC010001443.1_pt1 | contig 15955 bp, 12 predicted proteins | sample 2041301 | NCBI WGS metagenome assembly RCNC01 (sample SAMN09708231, study PRJNA481090) | Marine sediment metagenome, whole genome shotgun sequencing project. | biome: marine sediment; feature: ocean; material: sediment; isolation source: Sewage treatment plant 13A marine sediment (STP13A) ... | reverse complement strand
ATTTATACACCGACGGTCGGTGCAGCCTGCCAGGAATTCCAACATATTTACCGCAGGCCGAGAGGTTTCTATATCTCTTCCAATGACCGCGGCAAGATCAAGGAAAATCTAAAGAACTGGCCACACGAGGACGTCCATATCATCGTGATAACCGACGGTGAGAGGATACTCGGCCTGGGTGATCTGGGTGCTGATGGCATGGGTATCCCGATCGGTAAGCTTTCACTCTATACTGCCTGTGCGGGTATCCATCCCGCTAAATGTCTGCCGATCATGTTCGATGTTGGCACCAACAATGAAACCCTGCTGAATGACCCTCTCTACAATGGTCTCGAGCAACGTCGACTCCGTGGCAAGGAATTTGATGAACTATTGGATGAGTTTATCGAAGCCGCGCAGGAAACGTTTCCCGGTGTGCTGATTCAATTTGAGGATTTTGGCAACATCAACGCGTTCCGTTTGCTGGATAAGTATAGTGACAAGGTCAAGTGCTTCAACGACGACATACAGGGCACCGGCGCGGTTGCCTTGTCTGGCATCATGGGTGCACTGCGCATCTCCGGTGGAAAACTTTCAGAACAACGACTGTTGTTCCTCGGTGCCGGTGAAGCCGGTATCGGCACTGCAGATTCGTTTGTTGCTGCGCTGGTGGAAGAAGGCATACCTATTGATGAAGCCCGTAAACAATGCTGGTTTGTGGATACACAGGGTCTGCTGAATTCCAACCGGGAAAATATCGCACCGCATAAACAACGCTTTGCCAGGGACTTGCCACCCATCGACAACTTCCTTGAAGCCGTCAATACATTGAAACCCACGGTGATTTTAGGTCTCTCCGGTCAGCCCGGCAGCTTTCCAAAGGAAGTGATTGAAGCCATGGCTGCTATCAATAAACACCCGATCATCTTCGCCTTGTCAAACCCGACTTCCAAAGCCGAGTGTACGGCCGAAGAGGCCTATCGCTGGAGTAAAGGCCGGGCTATCTTTGCCAGTGGCAGTCCCTTCGACTCGGTAAAATATGGCGGCAAGACCCATGTCCCCGGACAGGGCAATAATGTCTATATCTTCCCAGGGGTAGGACTGGGCGCAATTGTCAGCGGCAGCCGAAAGGTGACGGACGAGATGTTTCTTGCCGCCTCACACTCATTGGCAAGCCAGGTTTCCGAGGCAGACCTTGCCATGGGTTGTGTATATCCATCGCTTATGCGCGTTCGTGAAGTATCGGCAAAGATTGCCTACGAAGTGGCCAAAATTGCCTGGGCAAATGGCCTCACCGACCTTGAAGAACCCGATGACCTCATGGCTGAAATACATAAAGTCATGTATCAGCCTGTTTATCCGCACTACGGGTAATTCAAAAAGCAGATAAAGTCGGAGTAATGGAGCACCTCATTCTTTATGAGGTGCTGGTAAACGATCTGCTGTGCTCACAACAAAGGGTCCTCAGGGTCTGACACTATTAAGCCCGACAAAGCTGCCACCGTTGTCCTCAGCGAGCTTTCTCATCAATGCCGCGTAACGTACGGCATTGATGGACAATCGCCCGCTGCCGAATTGTACAGGGAAGCCCACAGTGTGAATCCGTACACGACGATTGCCTGATTTGTCGGCGCGATTCAACCTTTCAACCGTATCGATAACAGCCTGGATAGAACCACTGGCAAAGTCGTCACCCAGAACATACAGACTGATTTTCTTGTCCTTGGTATGGAAACGGCGTATGGCCGCCTGGATACCTTCTACCGGGCTGGAATTAGAAAAGGGAAACCAGCCAGCCAATCGCCTGACAATTGCATCACGGCGGGCCGGGGTATCCGGAATCCATTGGCCCTTGTATTGGGAATACATGTAATCCCCCATATCATTCATGACCTGGATACCCTTGACGTGCGGGTAAATTTCAAGAATCTCCCTGACCTTCTTCAACACCAGGCTCCAGGCACCCTGCCCCATGGAACCCGACGTATCGATGATGAACATGATGTACTCACTATCTACCGGCACACCACCAATAGCGCTGTCCGGTTGACGGCGAAAATCCAGGGCATTCAGCCGTTTGACTTCTTCACTGAGAGATTGTTGTGCAATGGCCAGTTGTTTCTCAATGATGGTCTGTGTCTCATGATCGTTTTTGGTCGCATGAAATTCACCACGAACCAACGACAGATCACCCTTGAGACGTGCGAGTTTCTCGCGGTGGACGGATAATTGTTCCTGCTTTTCGGTCAGATCACGATTCAGTATCGTGGTTTCGCCACGTATCTCAAAAATCTCCAGCTCCAGTCGTTCAACCAGGCCGGTCAGATCCACGGCCAACTGCTCAATCACACGTGGTTCAGAAATCTGAATAATGACCAGTAACAGGATAATGGCGCCAAAACCGCAGGACACAACATCCAGAAAAGACATGTTGAAAATATCCACTTCGCGACGACTGCGTTTACTCATGGCCAGTCCCGGGATGGTGTCATGAAAGAACCCTGGCTATTGATGGCCAACTGCCAGAACGCGGCAGCAGCCCAGGAATCACCTTCCATCGGCAATAAAATGGTATTAATGGGGATTTTCCCGCCGAGCACTTTGGCAGCCTTTTCGAAATGATCCAGCCGCTTGTCCGCTGATACGGTGGTAGAAATTGGTTTACTGCGTCCCTGTGTGGGCAGACCATCGGTGATGAGCAAAATATTGTCCGGTCGTGGAACCATTGATTTCGCGACTGAAAACGCATGGTAAAGACTGGTTCCACCTGATGGTGCAATCTGGTGCAAAGCACTGAGTGCGCCATCAACGTCCGCCCTGGTTGAGGTTTTCAACCATTTTCCATCCGAACCAGGAACTGTTGCCTGGGCAGTTGTATTAAAGCTGTACAACTGGAATTGAGCCGTTGGCGGCAGGTTGCTGATCAGCCAATCCGTTGTTGAAAGTGTTCGTTGCCACTTTGGCGCTTTGATCCGGGTGGCAGCATCCATGTTCCGGCGCCGGATGATGTTAATAATGGTCTCGTCGAGCATACTGGCAGAGGCATCCACGAGTATCAGAATGCGTTTGCCACCCATCTTTAAACCGGTCAGGTACTGGCGATCACCCTCACCCTTGAACTCGCGCACCTTTTCACCAGCATTGCGGTCGGCAGCCTCGGCTGCTCCCAGTCTTTTCTGCACTTTTTCCATTGATTGAAGATCGGTGGTCAGTTGGTTGACATGTTCGCGATTGGCGAGGGTTTCTTTTTCCATCCTCGCAACCTCAAGTTCCATTTCCCTGGTCGTGTTAATCACACGCTCAGACTCGCCTTGCATCAAAACCAGTTCACGTTCGGTTGCCTGCAGAGAATTGCGTGCCTCAACCATGTCTTCCTCACCGAGCAGTACTTTGATTTCGAGACGAACCGCCTCGGCACGAAGATCGGTAAATATCTGCTCGCGTGACTTGACCGTATCGTGATTAAGCACCAGCACCAGCAAAACCACCGCACCAAAACCGCAAAACATGATGTCCAGGAAAGACAGTGAGAACGGGGAGACTTTACGGCGGGCCATAGCGCTTTAGCCTAGCTTTTCAAACGACGAATCAACCAGCTGTCGACGTAACGTTCGCTATCCAGTACAAGTCGTTCCTGCATCAACTGCACCTGGTGCACAAAGAACATCAGAACGATACTGATAACCAGTGCAATAAAGGTTGAATTGAAAGCAACACCAAGACTTGAGGTCACCCCGGTGATATCACCTTCAACAGCACGGTGCGCCTGACCCAGCGCATTACCGATACCACGCACGGTGCCTATGAATCCGACCGATGGGATAGCCCAGGCGATATAACGGATAATCGAAAGCTCGGACTCCATCCGTTCGCCTTCCGACTGGCATACATCACGCGCCGCCGTCGATACATCCTGTACATTGCGGGTTGCACCAAAGCGTTCAATGGCGGTCAATAATGCCCGTGGCAACAGCCAGTCTTCCGCGTGACCAGGTAATGCTGCAACACGTTCTGCAATCTCGCGCGTGTCTTCCGGCCCTATGGGTAAACCGCCAGGCAGTTGTAGCAGATCATCGCCAAGTAATTTCTGTTGTCTGTACACATCCCTGCCCTTGTAGGCAAGAATCGCAAGTGCCCACAACATCAATACAAAGCAGGTTTCCTGCTCATAGTCTTTGATAACGACAAAAAAGGAACGTTGTTGTACGTATTCGGGGTCTGCCTGCAGGTTGATCGCCTCCTGCTCCATAAATATCTTGGCCTGTGGCCGAACCAGCGTGACATAAATACTGTGGACCAGGATAAATGCGATCAACAGGGAAAAGACGTGGTAGACGAGTTCTGTGGGGAAGTTTTTTTTCATCTTCTCAAGTGCTATATGTCAACCGGGAACGACACGGCGCTGTCGGCCCCTATTTTTTCGGTGGGTTTGAATTCCTTTAGAGACCTGACTGCAGTTCCGGTCGTGGGATCAGCTTTATTCGAATCCTTCGGCTTGGCAGACTGGCCAGATTCAGCTTCCGATAATACTTGTTGCGTCTGATCCGTTACCGGTGCGGGCTGGGGTTCAACCGGAGGATCATTTTGGGCCACCGCCAGTAATGGGGGCAAAAAAACAGCCGCCAGCAAAACAAACAGGAACAACGCCAGGTGTTTTTGTTTACTCATCTGCATATCGTGCAATCCTGAAACCAAGGTTATCACGCGGTCCGCGACTATAATCGCGGTAACTCAGGCGTAATTCGGTGATGCTGCCGTCACGCCAGCTGGAGCCCCGCACCACATGATGATCACCACTGGTGGGACCTGTGGGGTCTTTGACCAGTCTTTCAGCCTGGCCCGGGTACACCGCGTAGAAATCACTGATCCATTCTGCCACGTTGCCGCCAAAGTCGTGAAAACCCTCGGGTTGTTCGGTGTAACTGCCCACCGGTGCTGGGCCCCGGAACCCGTCATTATAGCCTGACACCACGATGGCCAGGGTATCCGCTATCTGTGCGTCAGCAAAATTACCCACTTTGGCCTGGGGTGGGTAACCTTCACCCCATGAATAACGGACCGGGGCACTGCGACCTGCAACCCGTGCGGCATAGACCCACTCGGTTTCGCTTGGCAGACGGTAACCACTCGTTTGGGTCTCCTGCAGTTTCATATGGCCATTCTGTTCAACATACGCGGGTGGCAGCTTGTCCAGATCGCTAAGCCAGTTGCAATAACGGGCGGCATCGTCCCAGCTGACATTGACGACCGGCAGATTATCGTGGTTCAGGGATACACCTTCCGCTGAGCCGGAGTTGTGCTTTGCATTAAATCGCCGGTATTCTTTATTGGTCACTTCCCTACCCGACAGGTAATACGGCTTTGTAAGCTCCACCAGTCGCTGGCTCTCGTTCGCACGACGCCCGGCTTCACGTCGCGATGCTCCCATGCGAAAACTGCCGGAAGGCTCAAGCAGCGGCATTTCCTGCCCACCTGCGGTACGCAGCACTGCCGGTCTGGCATCCTCTTTTGCCTGTACCAGGGTCTTCAGGGTGACATCAACATTCTGGCTGGTACCAATACGCGGGGTAACTTTTACAGTCTGAGAGACATAACCCATTTTGCTGAAAACCAGCTCATGCGGTCGTGTAGTCAGGCGTAAACGCTGTGTGCCGCTACCTGCAGCATTGCCGTCCAACGTCAGCGTGGCATCCGCGGGGTGTGAACTTGAAAAAACAACACCGTACTCAGGTGAAAGACCCACCGTCATTTGCCGCTCTTCATCTGCCCGCAGCTTGACGGTTTTTCTGGCGGAAATATAACCGGGCGCACTGAGGTGAAGTTGATGCGCAACACCTGAAGTCAGTACCAACGTGACCGGTGTGCTGCCTTTAAAGGTGCCATCAACAGTGACGGTCGCACCCTTTGGCTTACTTTCCAGCAAAAGGGTGCCGTCATTGGGTTCCAGCTTGACGGTGTCCAGCACCACCGATGTACCAGCGACAAGCAGCTCATCCGTACGGGCTGTTTTAAACCCTGGCAGTGACAGCTCAATACTGTGTTGGCCCTGTAGGATCTCTGCATTGAGCGGAGTAACACCCACGGCCTCACCATCAACCAGAACCTCTGCACCTGCCGGTATGCTTTCCAGTTGTACATTGGCCCAGGCGGGTTGTAGCGAAATGTTTAGTTCCTGGAGTTCACCAAATCCGGCCACTTCAAACTCAAGTGTTTCTGCCAGGTAGCGATCCGTTTCGATTCTCAACTGCTGTGTTCCACGCTCTACAGAGATGATGTTATCTGCGTCTGTCTCCGTCTCAACTTCACCCACCAATACCCTGACAGGCACATCGGGATCAGCGATGATTTTCACCCGACCGGGTAGCTCTTCCAATTCAAAACTGAATGACTGGAACCCGTTGGAGGCCACTTCAATACGCTGTTCCAATGGCTGATAACCAGCCCTGCTGGCATGCACGGTGAAATCACCCGGCACGACCAGCATCTTTTGGCCAAACGAAACAGGCGGAGGAAAGCCGGAAATAGATTGACTGTCGGGTTCCGGCGTGATGCTGATTGACATCGGGGTTGCAAATAGTACAAACAGCGCAACAATCGAAAGCAGCACGAATACGGTAATAGCCAGGATCCGAAGCCTGCGTTGCTTTGCAGGTGACAGAGTAGCGGTGGCGATTGGAATGACCTGCGTGTCACCTTCCTCTTCCCGACCTTCTTGTTTGTGGGCTTCCTGTTCCCCACCTTCTTCCAGGTAGCCCTCTTCTTCGGCATCGGGTGGTGGTAACGGCGGGGGTTGCAGTTCGGGTTCGTCATCACTGTTTCTTACTTTGACAAAAACCTGGTCACCCTTTACATCCCAGCTCAGAACCGACTCCCCAAGTTCAATCCGGTCTCCGGATTTGAGCCAGGCAGATGTGGCTATGTATTCATGGTTGTGGAACAGTTCGACCGCATCATTGGCGGGTTGAACATAGGCATGACCGCTGGACAATGCGATATGGGCCAACACGACACCCTCAGGCGTGGCTTTCAACACGATGTCCGTGCCAGCACCACCGACACTCAAAGGGAAATCCCCTTCGTTCAGACGTCGGCTACCAGTGACGCTATCGATAAGGTAAACCCGTTTCAAACCGACTCCTTACAACGGATATCCACCGTCGTCTGTTTGGACCCGGGTTTGACCGTCAAGGTCTGACGCACATCCCGGTAACCCGGTCTGGACCCGACCACAGTATAGGTCCCCGGACGTAGCTCCAGTTGTTGGCTGGTAAACTGGCCAAACCTGCCGACATGATATATCGATACATGGGTCAAGCCATCGGATTGCAAGGTTACCACCTGCGGTGTCTGTGCTTCGACGATCATGGTTTGCAAGCGTTCTATTTTACCGGCCAGACGGGTCTCCCCGGCGGGTGGCTTACCCGCTGCTGCAAGTAATTTTTCTGCGTTTGTTCTGGGTTTTTCAGACCAGACACGGGTCGGGTCTGCAAGATAGTGCTCGAGTTGTTGGTGCAGACGTTCCCGATCTTGTGCCCTGGCAAGACCTTCGCGTGCAAAAGCGGCCTGCGGAACCCTGGCCAGTACTTCGCGATAAACTGCTATTGCACCGGACCAGTTTTCATTTTGCTCGTCAGTGAGGCCTTTCTGACGCTGACTGGCAAGCCATAGTTTCTGTTTAAGTTGTGTGAGCTGATATTGTGTATCAAGCACGACCTGCTCGCCAGGTTTCAGACTGGCTGCTTCCTGCAGTGCTCTTTCAGCAGTCCTTATCTGACGCGCATCCATGGCGCTCAGTGCCCGACTCATCGCATCCGTAAACGCAAGTTCTGTGATCTGTTCGGTCGTTTCAAACAGGGCAATTGAAGCCGGCTCATAGGCCCGGTCCAATTCAACCGCTTCGAGGAATGCCAGCTGGGCATTTTGAAGATCATTATTGAAGCGCGCCAACTCGCCATTTTCCATCAGCTGAAGTAAGGCAGGTCTGACGCGTGCCCGTTCCAGACCTTCAAGTGCACTTTCATTGTCATCTTCAATAGCGATGGCAGTTTCAAAGAAGGTGGTAGCAGACTCGCTGTCATCGGACTGCAGTGCCTGCCAACCGGCACCCAGCGCCTGCGCCAGGCGCTCACCCATTTCGGATTCAAGCAGTTGCAACAAGGCCAGTGACTCGGCAAAGCCCTCGTTGGCCATGGAAAACTTGCGTTGTGCGAATAGATCATTGGCCTCTCCCGCACCATCCACCGCCTGGCTCCATTCCGGCTCACCCCAGACGGGCGCGTTTGCGAGTTCCAGACGTGCGCGTGTATGCAAAAAATCCTGCAAACCCTGTTCGGCTTCAGCGCGTGAATTTGCGGATTCCTGACCGCTTGCCTGGGCTGATTCCGCCGGCTGGGTGGTTTCTTGCTCTGATACTCTTGCGGGTTTCCTGTCGGCGGTTTCAGATACCATTTTGGGCAATACGAGAAGCACAACCAAAACCAGTGCAACAATGACGGCTAAAGCACCCCAAATCAGGCCATGCCCGGCTGTTTTACCAGCAGCAGGCTCCAGACGGGCGCCGGGTGGGCGCAATTCCGGGCTCGGCTGTCCTGCCTGCAGTTGCTCGTCTGGCGACATGCTCTATCTCAGTTGGTCGATCCGGGAAGACCAGTTTCGCTTGCATAAATTTTTCCAATTAATGCTCTCCACTGTTCGTACTGGGCCTCGGCGGAGCCTGTCAATTCGATCGTTTCTCCTTCGACTTCCAGCACCAACGGACGGGCCTCTGATGAAAATGACATCCCCAGTTCCTCGATGGATTCGCGATGAATACCGGCTTCAGAGCGCTTGTCCATGCCGGACTTGATTGCAGCTGCACCACCCAGCACCATGACATCACTCAGTGTGTCCAGTGCCGGATTGTATTCAGGTGACGCCACACCGATAAAAATCGCCCCCGCAATTGCCGCAACCCCAAGCAGGGTCCGGTTCAGTGCCTGCTTTTCAAGCACACGCTGCTTTTCCGCTTCATCACTACGCGCCTTACGCCATTCGGTATAAGGTTGTTTCATTTCGCGATGGAAATTATCAAAGTGTCCATTCAGTGTGTCTATCATCAGTAAATCGCGATCGCGGATGGCCTTCACACGACCATACATCGGGTCGTCATAACTGGGCAGGTGCGTAACCGTATACTCGCCGGACTCCGACTGATCGAGATAACTGGCGAAAGCATCGGGTGCGATATCTGCGGCAAACTGTAATTCGGCGATGCGCCTGATGTTTGTAATATCTTCTACCGTCAGTTTCTTGAGGAATCTCGCAAGGTCATTTGCGATCGTGTTATAAAGCGGTTGAAAAGCATCTCCGAAAAGCTCATTTGCCCGGTAAAAAGATGCTTCAGCACCATCACGGTATTCTTTATTGAACCATTGACGTCCGCTTGCGTCCCTGGCTGTGATATCAAGATCAAGCTGCTCTCCATTGGATGCAATTATGGTTCCCGAAACGAGCAATTCACTACCTGTTATACCACTGGGTACGACACGTACTGCGCCCCAGTAGCCGGTCTTTTCCATGGTCGAGCGCAATTCTTCAGGCAGGTAACGTGCCTCTGCCTCGCGTATGTCCATTGACAACCCATTGGCATCCTTTGGGTCTTTCGGCAACTTGCCCGCGTCGAAGATCTCGATGGAGACATTGAGCAATTGTTGCTCGGGAATTTCCGTCAACGATTTGTCGATCGGTACTGCATCCTCGACATTTCGGCGCGTAATGTGGGTTGCGCAGGCAGAAAGCAATAACAAAGACAGAATGGTCAGCAAAAGAGTTATCTGTTTCATGTAGGACTGTTTCATGTCAAGGCCACTCAGTTGGTTCCACGTTTGTATCTACGATACTCTTCCCAGAGTTTTGCTTTCAACTCCGGATCGGTTTCTTTTTCCGCAGCTTCACGCAACTGACGTGCTACGACATCATCGTCGCTGCCATCAGGAATGTCCGATGGTTGATCACGGTCGCTACCGCGTTCACCCGAACCGGTGCTACTGTCCTCAGGTCCGCCACCACGCTGATCACCCGATTGATCACCCGCGCGGTTGCCACCAGGCGAACCTCCGGTTTCCTGACCTTCGCCCTCAGAGCCTCCTTCAGAACTCTCACCCTCGGAACCTTCACCCTCGGAACCTTCACCTTCAGAACCTTCACCTTCAGAACCTTCACCTTCAGAACCTTCACCTTCAGAACCTTCACCCTCGGAACCTTCACCTTCAGAACCTTCACCTTCAGAACCTTCACCCTTGGAACCATCACCTGCATCTGAATTATCGTTGGGTGTCGCAGCCTTGATTCTTTCCTGCTCCTGCAGCAGTTTTTCATCGTATTCACCCAGTCCTGCATTTAGCATCCTGTCCAGCGCGGCGATCTGCTCCTGGGGTGTCTGCTCTGTCTGCGTGGCAATGTTGGCTGATTTCGTAGTTGCCTGCCCTTGTACCGGGCAGGGCAAACCCTCCGGTAAAGATGAACCCGCACGAATGACAGTCTGGCAATCCTCAAATACACGTCTCTGCAACCTGGCGATATAGGTTGCATAGTCAGAGGCATCTGCTCCATCCAGCCCGTTGAACTGACGTTGCTGCCGATAATCATCTTCGGCAGCACGAAAAGCCGCGTAATCAAGTCTGAGCTGTTCAACTGTTTCATCAATTGCTGTCCAGCCAGGAGTGGACACGGAAATGACCAGCAAGAAAATAAGCAACCTGAAAAGGTGTTTGGTGTTTTTCAATTGCAAATTAGTAAGCATAATTAATATGAACCATAAAAATACCAATTTAGTATAACGCCAGTCTATAACTCAGTTCATGAACTTAACATGAATCATCCTGAACCTTAACTTTAGTTGTCATCCTTGGAGTCTGCTGTCAACCAACTCATGTAATCAGAAGCCAGGCTGCTGTCGTCATTGACGAGTATCCAACTGGCCCCACCGTCTTCGGAACGGTACAAACCACCACCATCGGCAGTGCCGACAGCAGATCGGCGTAGGAAGTTTCCGGAACGGCGGCAAAACCGTCAGTGAGAGCAAACATGCCGAACAGCGCCAAACTCAACCTAAAAAATTTCTGATTGATCAACCTCAAACTCATCGCTCCCACCTTTTCATTGAACCTGCAGGCGCACAGTGTAGCGAAGGAATGGGTGGACTTCGAGAAGCAAAAAAAAACGGCCCGGACATCACTGCCCGGGCCGCTGTATATCAGTACTTTACTGAGCTAGTGCTTTCGATTCAGAACCCTGGATTGACGCACCAAACTTAAGTGGTGGAACCCACATCAGTGCTGGTGCACTTGGTGGAACACGATTTCCGCCATTAAACGGATCGTCTGTCCAGCCAAGCCCCTGCCAATCTACTGCATCGCTTGCATGGCAATCTGCACAGTCGGAGTCCATACCATATGCCATTTCTTTAGGTGCAACTTCATGGTTCACAGAGAGCAACATGGTGGTATCTTCAAAACCGAATGTACCGCTATATTCCTGACCGGTATAGGCTACGCCATCATCGATGGCGAGGCCCCAGTCGTATTTGCCCCAATAAGGATTCGGTCCATTGTGTGTCTTGAACAGATGTGGAACCATGACCCTCTTATTGACCAGATCAACCGGTTGGTCACCAATCATGAGTTTGAACGGATAAATCATTGCATTCGGATCAGTGTAATCACCTACTGGTGAGCCCAGATCGATGGGTACTGAGTCATACGTATCGGACGCGTTAACGACCATGCGATTCCAATAACCGTTTGCGAAGCGCAGTGTCGGACGTACGTCATTTGCCCAGACAAACGTGCCTTTCTTCTTGTCATAGGTAGGACGACCAGTATCCGGATCAATAGGAATCGGGCTTATGTTCTGGCCGGCATCGGACCAGTACCATTCAACCTTTGTGGATATGTTACGTGCGATTGCCGGAATATGGCAAACCTGGCATGCCAGATTGTCGTGCCAGCCTTCAGCAAACAGAGGTTCAACAGAGGAACCTGCGTGGATTGGATCCCGGGCGCCATGGCAATCACCACACTGTTTCATCTCACCTTCGTTCACAGAATGCAAAGACATCCCTGCTATACCGTGGCTAAGCTCTCCGCTAACCGGATCAGAATTTGGGCCGTGGCAAGCTACGCAGCTAAGGTCCGCACCATCGGTGCCCATGTGGACATCATATTCACGTGTCGTGCTGACTATAGTTGTCGCCAGATCACCATGTTTGACGTTATCGCCACCACCCGCTTTTGCATGACAAGACATGCATGCTTTACGAGTCGGTTTGCTTCCCTGTTTGATACTTGCAGCAACAACCTGCAGATCAACAGTCGGCATGGGTAATCCGCCAGTTAGCGGGTTTTTCGCATAGGTGCCGGACTGGTCATGACATACCAGGCAATCGACATTAAGCGGATCGGTGTAATCGAAAGTATTGTCTATCATTCCAAGACCGGCATGACACTGTGAACAGCGTTGCTCATTAGTTGGAACTGCAACACAGAAGTTGTTGATCAGGTCATTTTTACCGTGGCTTTCACCTTCGAGACCGACGATCCTGTCAGTATATCCTTCCCACTTGAAGTGACCGGCTTCCAGCATTTCCGCGCCTTCACCTTCATGGCACATCAAGCAGGTTTTGGTTCCCTCGTAGGGACGTAGATCGAAGTACAAGCCGTGAATATCGACTTCGTTACTTTCAGCGTGCTCAATAAAATCCGCAACAGTCACCAGATTTGCCTTCTCGAAACCGTCAACTGCTTTGGCCTTGGCCAAACCTGTCATCGGGAATAACGCCAGACAAAGGGCGAGTACTGCGGTGTTTAGCAAGGCCACACGCCATGCAGCCATGGATTTGGCTTTCATCACTTTTCTCCTCATGTTAAGACGCAATAACTATTACGTCAGGACTGAGGATACCGAAGCAGACCTTAAGCTAAGCTGAAATCAATTTTAAGCTTAGCTTAAGGTTGGCGGGCGCAGAATCGGATGAGTAGATTTTGAGGAAGATTTGATCTCCTCGTGTACAGCAAACCGGCTAATGTCGGCAAACTGTAAGCGATCGGGCGCCGTACCACATACGGCGCCCATTTTTTTAAATCGATGTTTGTCAGATTACAATCCCCCCATCCACACTCAAAACAGTCCCACTAATAAAACTGGCGAGGTGGGAGGATAAGAACACGTATGCATTCGCGATATCTTCGGGTTCACCCATCCGTGCGAGCGGTGTTTGTCCAACCAACTTGTCAATTACTTTTTCGGGTACAGTCTCTATCATGTCTGTGGCAATGAATCCTGGTGCTACAGCGTTGACGCGGATTCCTTTTCGTCCGAGTTCACGTGCCCACACTTTGGTCATCCCAATCACACCAGACTTGGTCGCAACATAGTTAGTCTGGCCGAAGTTTCCGTATAAACCGACAACAGATGAAGTATTGATGATACAACCGGATTTTTGCTCGACCATATAAGGTGCAACGGCCTGGGTGCAGTGAAACACGCCGCCCAGGTTGACATCCAATACCTGCTGCCATTGCTCTTCGGTCATTTTCAGTAAGGTTGCATCGCGTGTGATACCGGCGTTGTTGACCAGTACGTCAATTTTTCCAGTTTCCTCAACAAGTGTCTGGGCCGCTGCTTTGACAGATGTCATATCGGTAACATTCACCTGTTGAAAACGAACGTTGTGACCTTTTTCTTTGAGTGAAGTTGCACCGGCATTGCCCTTGTCTTCATTGAAATCCCAAATGGCTACGATGGCGCCTTCCTGTGCAAATCGTTCAGCAGCACACAGACCAATTCCCTGTGCCCCGCCGGTAATAACAACAACTTTCTGTTCCAGTAATCCCATTTCTTTCTCCTTGTCTTGTAATTAGTCTTCCCAGTCCCGTTCCAACCAACGGGCTGCCATGAAAAAAAACATTGCTGCAATGATGTAAAAACTTGTACCTGCCAGGATGGAGTAACGTAAGGAATCATCCCCGAATTGCGCAACCAATCCATCGGAAATGGCCCCAATGGCATAGGTGCCCAAACCAATCCCTACCAGGTTGATGATAAATAAAAATATCGCGGATGCAGTCGCCCGCATATTCGGTCTGACCAGATGCTGTATAGCTGAAATAACGGGTCCAAGCCAGGCCAGACCCAGGGCCGTGGGTATCAGGAAAGCGAAGAAACTCACGGTGAGGTTTGGTGACAGGATGGCAAACACGTAGACCGGTACGGTCAAAACAAAAGCAATGGCCGGTATTCGGGCATATTGGGATTGCCGGCTTTGACCGAAACGGTCTCCAAGCCAGCCTCCTGACCAGATTCCAGCTATTCCACCAATCAAAAGCACCGCTCCATAAAACAGTGAGGCATCCAGCAAAGTCAATCCATAGCTGCGGACAAAAAATGAAGGTAACCAGAAAAATATGCCGTAGCCAATCATCGATGAAAATGAAGCACCCAGGGCCAATAACCAGAAACTTGGTTTGCCTGACAGCGTACGCAATATCAGTTTCAGATCGGGTGATTTAGTATCGTCACGCTGGCGGTCATACTGACCACGCTTCGGTTCCCTGATGGTCATCCTGAATATCGGGGCCAGCACGAGACCCGCCAGGCCCACGATAAAAAACGCGTAACGCCAATCAATCAGGCTGGCGATAAGCCCGCCAAACACGATGCCTATCGCACTTCCAATGGGGATACCAAATGAATAGATGCTTATCGCTCTTGCACGTTGTCCAGGTGGAAAGTAATCCGCAATCAGCGAGTATGCCGGTGCAACACCACCCGCTTCGCCTACACCCACGCCAAGTCGTGCGGCGAACAATTGCCAGAAATTGGTAGCCAGACCCGAGACTGCAGTCATGACGCTCCAGACAGCAAGAGCCCCGGTCATAATCCAGGTACGGCTGAATCGGTCGGCGAGCATAGCCACCGGGATACCCAGCCCGGTGTAGAAAAGCGCGAAAGCCAAGCCGCCCATCAGGCCCAATTGGCTGTCGGTCAGACCCAGGTCGGCCTTGATCGGGACGGCCAGGATGCCGACGATCTGCCGGTCGATGAAGTTGAAGGTGTAAACCAGGACCAGAATGAACAATATGTAGGCGCGATTAGTCGCCAGACCTCCTTCGTCCCCTGAGCCGTTTGTTTGCTTTTTTCCAGGCTTCATTGATAGAGGAACTGGTGTAATCGTTGTGCGAACGTACTGGTATCGAACAGGCAGGCAAAGTGACCCCATTGACTATTAACAGGGTAGAGTTCGGCATTCCCATGGCCCGCCTTGATCGCATCAACGACGTCCCGGCTATCGATGGCGGGAAAGTAAATATCCTGTTCATTGGGGATCATCAATACGTCTGCCTGAACAGTTGATAACGCTTTTTCAAAGCCACCCCGCCCAAGACCCACATCATGCAGTGTGGCGGCTTTACCTATGATCAAAAAAGCGTTGGCATCGGCAAAGCTGGCACGCTCTTCTATGAACAAATTGAAGTCCTGTTCATAGAGAGCAAGCCTGTCGGGCTCATTGAGTTGGGAAATCTTTTCAAGCACCTGCCAACCGGCATCGCTGTCCCTGGCTACACTGTTGGTCCGCGTTGGTGTTTGTGCCAACAGGGTGATGTAACTCAAAGCCTGGTGAAAACCTGTTTGTGGACCTGGCCCATCGTAATAATCACCATTGCGCCAATTGGGGTCTGTCTCGATAAGTGCGCGGCACATGCGATAGACAGCCATCGTGAAAAAGGCACTGGAACGCCCGAAGCTGTTTACGGCAAAGACCTTGTCCATAAAATCCGGATAAGTCACTGCCCATTCCAGGGCCTGCATCCCACCGCCGGATGGTCCACCCACCGCTTTTAAATGTCTTATTCCGAGTTGGTCCAGCAGCACCCGCTGGGCCTGAACGATATCGCGGAAAGTGAGGGTTGGGAAATGGCTGCCATAAGGTTTGCCGGTT
>RCNC010001442.1_pt1 | contig 15961 bp, 15 predicted proteins | sample 2041301 | NCBI WGS metagenome assembly RCNC01 (sample SAMN09708231, study PRJNA481090) | Marine sediment metagenome, whole genome shotgun sequencing project. | biome: marine sediment; feature: ocean; material: sediment; isolation source: Sewage treatment plant 13A marine sediment (STP13A) ... | reverse complement strand
CCCGCCTACTATTACCTGGACGAGGATGGTGACGGGGAACTTGAACTGAGGGAGTCCGACAGGAAACTGAACCCGGTGCAACCGGTTTACTGGAAACTGAAAGAGTGGTGAAAGCCGTTACCCAGGCAGCACCGGATAACTACGCTGCCTTGCGTAATTTTATAGCACTGACTGGAAAAACGGTTGCCTGGCTGACCGTTGTGATGGTTCTGCTGACTTTTACCATCGTAATGCTTCGTTATGGTTTTAACCTGGGCTGGATCTGGCTGCAGGAATCATTAACCTACCTTCACGTCATGGTTTTTACGGTGGCAGCCGCATGGACTTTGCAACAGGACGGACATGTGAGGGTGGATGTCTTTTACGCCAAGATGACGGATCGTCAACGGGCATGGGTAGATTTGACTGGCAGCCTGTTATTCCTCATTCCATTTTGCATCTTTGTTTTGATCATCGCCTGGCCCTATGTTGCCAATTCCTGGAAATTGCTGGAATCCTCCAGGGAGGCAGGTGGCTTGCCGTTGGTTTTTTTGCTTAAATCGCTGATTCTGGTGATGCCCGCGCTGTTGCTTGGACAGGCCTTCATCAATGCCACCGACGCATGGGCGACCCTGATAAACAACAAACCAGCAAATAAAAACCCCGGGTAATCAATGACAACTGAACGCTCTGCGAAACTGGATGCGGTGCTGGCCAAACGCCAACCGGATCTGACCGTATTCGCAGAGAACCTGCACAAACCGCGAAACTTTTCCGCGATGGTGCGCGACTGTGATGCAGTAGGCATTAACGAAATGCACGTATTGCCGGGTGAGGATGATCTCCGAAAACACTGGAGAACTTCCCAGGGGGCAGAAAAATGGATGCGTATCAAGACTCACAGTGCGCCCGGGACCGCAGCTGCACATCTGAAATCAAGAGGGTTTCAACTGATAGCTGCCCATTTGAGTGATGCGGCCATAGACTACCGGGATGTCGATTACACTCAACCCATCGCGCTGGTGTTGGGTACTGAATTATTTGGCGTCAGTAATACCACGCTTTCCTTCGTTGACCAGCAAATCAGCATCCCGATGATGGGTGTTGCCCAGTCGCTAAATGTCTCGGTGGCCTGCGCCGTGGTGTTATACGAAGCACAGCGTCAGCGGCAAGCTGCCGGAATGTACGACCACTGCCGGCTTGATGATGAAACACTCGCACATCAGAGGTTTGAGTGGTTACACCCGGTACTGGCAGATTATTGCCAACGACACGGGCTGAAATATCCTGCACTGGACGACTCAGGTGATCTGGCTGAGCCCATGCCACGGGCGTAGAAGACCAGAACAACGAAAGAAGTCTCACTAGCAGCCCTGCCTCATTTGACCATTTCACGGCACTTTTCGGTAACCACATCGCTATTCGGTCGTTTACCTGTCCAGATGTAAAAACTCTCTGCTGCCTGCTCCACCAGCATACCCAAACCATCCAGGTAACGTTGCCCCATGGCCTCAACCAGCGACCGCAAAGGCTGGCTGGCCTTGAAGTAGTTCAAGTCATAACACACGGCATCCTGCGCGAAATTTGAAGCCGACAACGGCGGCGCTTTTCCCTGGTGCCCCAACGAGGTGGCATTGATCACAAGGTTAAACCGGCCCCGGGCTGGTAAATCTCTCCAGTCTGTAATGGTGATATTGCCCACTGAGTCAAACCGCTCCGCCAACAAGCTGGCACGCTCCAGGTTGCGGTTAACCAATACCACTTCCCGTGGGGCAGCTGCCATCAGTCTGCCCAGGATTCCGGCAACTGCACCACCAGCCCCCATAATCAGTACCCGTTGATCCTCAATCCTCACACCATGATTGACGGTTAAATCCGTGATCAAACCAACACCATCAGTGGTATGGGCGAACCAGCCCGATGATGGTTGATAGACGAGTGTATTGGCCGCCTGTGCCTGTCCAACCTCTTCGGAGGCCTGTGCCGCCAATCGCCACGCTTCCTGCTTTAATGGCAGGGTTACGTTGCAACCGGCGCCGCCGTCGAAAAGGAAATTTCCCAGCGCTTGCGGAAAACCTTCCACACCGGTTTCTATCAGTTGATAACTGATTTCCAGGCCAAACTGATCCGCAAACAAGCAGTGAATGGCCGGCGACAGTGATGTCTTGATCGGTTTCCCGAATAAGGCCAAGTGGATTATTTGTTTTCCCTGAGCCACGCTGCTGCCTGTAACGCGTAGTACGTCAATATCCCGTCGGCACCGGCCCGTTTGATTCCGGTCAGGGCCTCCATGACCACGGATTTCTCATCCAGCCAGCCATTGATGGAGGCGGCTTTCAACATCGCGTATTCACCCGAAACCTGGTAGACGTAGGTCGGCGCCCCAAAGGTCTCCTTGACCCTCCGCACCACGTCCAGGTAGGGCATACCCGGTTTGACCATCACCATATCGGCACCCTCTTCCAGATCAAGGGCGACTTCCGAAATCGACTCATCAGAATTTGCCGGGTCCATCTGGTAGGTATATTTGTTGCCCCCGCCAAGCGCACTTGCTGAACCCACCGCATCTCTGAAAGGACCGTAAAAGGCAGACGCGTACTTGGCCGAATACGCAAGGATGCGGGTGTTGATAAAGCCGTTTGCTTCCAGCGCTTGCCGTATCTCACCAATTCGACCATCCATCATGTCAGATGGTGCAACAATATCGGCACCGGCCTCTGCGTGAGACACGGCCTGCTTGACCAGTGCGACCACGGTCTCATCATTGACAATATAGCCGTGCTCATTCATCAAGCCGTCCTGACCATGGCTGGTGAACGGGTCAAGCGCCACATCGGTCATGACCCCCAGTTCCGGAAAAGACTGCTTCAGCGCACGCACGGTGCGCTGGGCCAACCCCTGTGGGTTCCAGGCTTCACAGGCGTCATCGGTCTTGGCTTCAGGCGCCGTGACCGGGAAAAGGGCGATGGCAGGAACACCCAGACGCACACATTCTTCAGCTTTCAAAAGCAGACGGTCTATGGTCAAACGCTCAACGCCAGGCATTGACTCGACTTTTTCAGAGCGGTCTTCACCTTCAATCACGAACACCGGCCAGATAAAATCATCCGGTGTTATTACGGTTTCGCGCATCAAGCGGCGTGAAAAATCATCTGCGCGCATCCGGCGCATACGGGTATAGGGAAAACTCATTTTATTTGTCCTGTTGTAAAACCTGATTTGTTGCGGGAATTTTAACCCTGTTTGGCATCATACTCATACCAAATGCTCAGCTTATCCACCAGTTCATCCAGCCCGGTTTTATTGAGGGAAGAAAATACCTGGATACTGGCAATGTCCGGAAGCTCGCGACGTATCTTGAGCAAGGTTGATTGTGCCGGACCACGTTTGAGCTTGTCCGCCTTGGTTAACAAAACGTGACAGGGAACTTCTGCCGAATCACACCAGTCCAGCATTTGCTGGTCAAATTCGCGCATCGGATGACGGATATCCATGACCAAAACAACACCCCGCAGACATTTGCGTGTCTCAAAATAACGAACCATGACGCTTCGCCAGTGTGCTTTTAATTTCAAGGGAACCTTGGCATAACCATATCCCGGTAAATCGGCAATACGACGGTTTTCATCTAGTTCAAAGATGACAATCTGTTGGGTTCGACCAGGCGTTTTACTGGTCCGGGCCAGTGACTTTTGATCGGTAAATGTATTGATCGCACTTGATTTACCAGCATTCGAACGACCGGCAATGGCGACCTCGATCCCGGCGTCTTTTGGAAGCTGCTTCAACTGGTGCGCGCTCAGAACATAAGTTGCAACACGGAATGGATTCACTTTCTTCATTTAATGTATCTCATATTTTTCTATCTTATCGCTGGAACGAATGAGCCTAAAACGGGATAATAACGGGCTATTTCGGTCATTGTACGCAAACATTCCTGGAGAGTACGAAATGAAGCATTTTTTGCAATTCGCTGTTGGCCTGTCGCTTCTGGTCTCTTTGCCTGTCCTGGCATTAGGCGATGCGGAAGCAGGGCAAAGTAAAGCAGCCGTTTGTGCGGCCTGTCATGGTGTCGATGGTAACAGCGTTGTTCCAAACTGGCCCAAGATCGCAGGTCAACATGCAGATTATCTTGAGCGCCAGGTCGGCTTGATCAAAAATGGTAACCGCCCGGTTCCCGAAATGGCTGGAATCGTCATCAACCTTTCCGATCAGGATATGGCCGACCTCGCCGCTTATTTTTCCGACCAGGATAGAAGCGCAGGACTGACAGACGAAGCATTACTCGCAAATGGTGAACTGCTTTACCGGGCTGGTAACTCAGAAACCGACGTACCGGCATGCATGTCCTGCCATGGTCCTGCCGGCGAAGGCAACCCACTTTCCGGTTACCCCGCTCTCGCAGGGCAACACTCAGTCTATTCCGAGAAAATGCTGAAGGGTTTCAGAACAGGTCAGACCTGGGGGGATGATGATGCCAGCAGCAACATCATGACCGATGTCACCAAACGGTTGACGGATGATGAAATCAAAGCTGTATCCAGTTATATCCAGGGCCTGCACGCCGCAGAATAATAAGTCGACGGAACATCGACCCCATGGCGGGGTCTGTAAACGACAAGACATATAATGTGGAGAACTAAATAATGATTCAAAAAGTGATACTTGCTCTTGCCCTGCTGCTTGGCAGCCAACTGGCAATGGCACAGGCGGAGGTATACCAGGAAGGGGTTCATTACTTCAATATTGACCAGATGCCGGCCGAGACTGACTCCGACACCGTGGTTGTAACCGAACTGTTCAGCTATGCCTGTTCGCACTGTAATACCATGGAACCCTATCTGAAAAGCTGGAACCAGAGCAAAGCGGATAACGTAGTCTTTAACCGCATCCCGGTTGCCTTCGGCCGCAAGTCATGGGAAATGATGGCCAGGTCCTACATTGCCGCAGAAATGATGGGCATTGTCGAACAAAGCCACCCTGCCATGATGGATGCCATTTGGAAAGAAAGAAAACAATTCCGCAGCCTGGACGAACTGGCTGACTTCTACTCAGGTTTCGGTGTTGAAAAATCCGCATTTATAGCTCACTTCAATTCTTTTGCAGCTGACAGCCAGCTACGTAAAAGCCAGCGTGATGTGCAATTATTCGGTATCAACGGCACACCAAGCCTGGTAGTCAATCGTAAGTACCGCGTTGTCAGTAGCAAAGACGTCAGAGATTTCAATGCCATGCTGGATGTCGTCGACTTCCTGGTGGTAAAGGAAACCAACTAGCCCGCACAACCAAGAAGCCCCGGCAAAATGCCGGGGTTTCCAATCAGACAGATCCTCATACTATCAATGGTTGACTCACCCGCCCATTAGAGTATTCTGTTGTTTCCTTACCACACCATGATAAAAACCTATGTCGCAAGCCAAAATTCTGGTCGTTGATGATGAGCCCGACATCCGGCAACTTGTAAAGGAAATTCTCGAGGATGAGGGATACTCCGTACAGGTTGCAAAAGATGGCGAAAGTGCCCGTCTGGTCTATACACAGCAAAAACCAGACCTGGTTTTACTGGACATCTGGATGCCGGATATTGATGGCATTTCACTTTTGAAGGAATGGTCTGTCGCCGGCAACCTTGATTCTCAAGTCGTGATCATGTCAGGTCATGGAACCCTGGAAACTGCCGTGGAAGCCACCCGCCTGGGTGCTTTCGATTTTGTCCAAAAACCGTTATCACTTGCCAAACTACTGGCGACTGTACGCAAGGCACTCGAATCAAGACCACAAGCCAGCACGCCGGAATTTGTCGGAAAGAACTTGCCGCCGGTTGAACCGCTGGGTAACAGTCCGGTTATGCAACTGCTGCGTAACAATGCCAAGCAGGCCGCAAACATTGCCTCACCCGTCATGATTACCGGGGAAAGCGGTAGCGGCCGGGAGACCCTTGCCAGATATATCCACCAGTTATCAACCTCCGGCGGTGACATTGTCACCCTCGATCACAGTCAGGCCAGTGGTGAAAATGTCTGCAGCTATCTTTTCGGCTCCGTCGTGAATGGCCAGACCGTTAACGGTCTGCTCGACAAGGCATCAGGTGGGGTACTTTTTATTCCGAAATTACACAGACTGCCTGCCAGAACGCTGGAGTTGCTGAATAACGCACTTGAATCTAACGGCTATACGCCAGAGGGCGGAACCGGGCTCAAGCCGTTGGGATGCCGAATCATTTGCAGCGCCGGTGAGAACCTGGAACAACTTGTTCACGACAAACAACTTCCCGGCCCTCTGTATTTTCACTTGAATGTCCTGCCGTTGAAAGTGCCCGCCTTGCGTGACAGGCCCGAGGACATACCGGAGTTGATCAGGCATTTTTCCGAGTGGTTCCCTAGCCACGAAAACCTGCCCTACCGTTCATTTTCAGTGTCCGTACAAAATCGTATGCGTAACCATAGCTGGCCTGGCAATGTGCGCGAACTGCGTAACCTGATCCAGCGCTTACTGGTGCTTGGTGGTGAGGGCGAAGTGTCTGCGCAGGAAGTCGACGATACCTTGAATCAGACTGCGGCCAGCATGGATTCTGCCATTTCAGGTCATGAAGGATTGTTTGACCTGCCGCTACGAGAGGCGAGGGAGAAATTTGAGCGTGATTACCTGATTTATCAACTAAAAAAAGCCGGTGGCAGTGTCGGCAAGCTCTCTGACTCGGTGGGAATGGAGAGAACACACCTGTACCGTAAACTCAGGTCATTGGGAATTGACCCCAAATCGGTTGGTAACTTATGAAAATTGTCATTCTGGGAGCCGGACAAGTCGGCTCCACGGTTGCCAGTGCCCTGGCCCACGAGGACAACGACATCACGATCGTTGATAAAAATGAGCGGCGCCTTAAAGAACTGCAGGATCAGATGGATATACGCAGTGTGCTGGGTTATGCGTCTCATCCCAAGGTGATGGAACGGGCCGGTATCGAGGACGCAGACCTGGTTATCGCGCTGACAAGCTCCGATGAAGTGAATATGGTTGCCTGCCAGATTGCCTATACGCTGTACAACGTACCGACCCGTGTGGCGCGGGTGCGCGCCGCCGCGTACACAGACAAGCCGAAACTTTTTCACCGCGAGCATACACCCATCGATGTTCTGATCAGTCCGGAATTATTGTTAACCCAGTATATTTCCCGTCTGATCGAATACCCCGGGGCACTACAAGTCATGGATTTTGCAGACGGCAGAGCCCAGCTTGTCGCTACTGACGCGGAAGCCGGTGGCCTGCTGGTCGGTCAAAAATTGTATACCCTGAGACAGCATATGCCGGGGCGCTCAGACGCGAGAGTGGCGGCCATTTACCGCCAGGGTAAACTGATTTTGCCGAAAGGCGATACGGTCATTGAAGAAAATGACCTGGTGTTTTTTCTGGCGGCGCGCAGACATATACCCGCAATGATGAAAGAACTCAGACCGATGGATAGCCCCATACGGCGTGTGATTCTTGCTGGTGGCGGTAATATCGGGAAGAACCTGGCACGAGAACTTGAACGTGACCATCATGTAAAAATAATTGAACAGGATCCCGTCAGGGCCGAATATATTGCCGAAGAATTATCCAAGACCATCGTACTGGTCGGAGACTGCACCGATGCAAGTCTGCTGAGGGAAGAAGCAGTTGAAAGCACCGATGTTTACTGTGTGCTTACCAATGATGATGAATCCAATATCCTGTCCGCTTTACAGGCAAAACGTATGGGGGCGAAAAAGGTCATTGCCATCATCAACCGGCCGTCTTATGTAGACCTGATGGAGTCCGGCACCATTGATATCGCAGTATCGCCACAACAAATCACTATCGGTTCGTTACTCGCTCATATACGCCGTGGCAGCATAGAACGTGTGCATTCACTGAGACGTGGTGCAGCGGAGGCGATTGAAGCGATTGCGCTTGGTGACCGGCGCAGCTCAAAGGTGGTCGGCCGTTCTCTCGAAGAACTGGATTTGCCCGAAGGCACCACCATCGTTGGTATTGTGAGGGGTGAGGACGTCATTATCGTCCATCATGACACCGTCATTGAAGAGCACGACCACGTAATTCTATTTGTACCGGACAAGAAACAGATACACGCGGTGGAGCGTCTGTTCCAGGTCAGTGTCACCTTTATATGAAGCACCGCAGGACGGCAACAGTTCAGCGGATTGTAGGTTTCCTGATCGCCGGAGCCAGCCTGATGATGTTTCCCCCGGCACTGGTTTCCTGGTGGTACCAGGATGGCACGGCCAAGCTGTTTCTGGTCAGCGCCATCATCCTGTTTATCACGGGAATGGCGATCTTCCTGCCGGTACGTCATGTCCATGAGCACCTGCGTCTGCGTGACGGTTTCCTGGTTGTCGCCGTGTGCTGGATTACGCTGGTCCTGGTGGGGGCACTGCCATTTCTACTGTTGATGCAACCTGAGATCTCTTATGTGGATGCCGTGTTTGAATCCATGTCCGGACTCACCACGACCGGCGCTACCATACTGACCAATATTGATGACCTGCCACGAGGCCTGTTGTATTACCGTCAACAGCTTCAATGGCTGGGCGGTCTCGGCATCGTTGTTTTGGCCGTTGCAATCATGCCCATGCTGCGTATTGGTGGCATGCAACTTTACCGGGCCGAAACACCGGGGCCACTGAAAGACAGTAAATTGACCCCGCGCATTGCCGAAACGGCCAAGGCGCTGTGGTTGATTTACCTGGGAATCACGGTGTTGTGCGCGCTCGCCTACTGGCTGGGGGGTATGACATTATTCGATGCCGTCGGTCATGCCTTCAGCACGATAGCAATCGGTGGAATGTCAACCCATGATTCGGGTTTTGCCTGGTTCGACAGCCCCACCCTGGAAGTCATTGCGACCTTTTTCATGGTGGTAGCAGGTATCAATTTCGCCATCCATTTCACCTCATGGAAACGCGCCAGTGCCCAACCCTATTTCAATGACCCCGAGTTAAAGGTCTATGCATCACTGCTGCTGGGATTTGCAATTCTGACTACCATCGCCCTTTACCTCAACGGCACTTATGGCTCGATCGCTGAATCCGCACGGTATGCAAGTTTCCAGGTGGTCTCGGTCATGACAACGACCGGTTTCAGCACGGCGAATTTCTCCGTTTGGCCAGGCTTTATTCCGATCATGCTGATCTGTATTGCTTTCATCGGCGGCTGTGCAGGCAGCACATGTGGAGGCATGAAAGTGATCCGCATCATGCTTTTATATCGTCAGGCTATCCGGGAAGTTGGCCGGCTCATCCATCCTAACGCCGTTATCCCGGTAAAAATTGGCGGCAGAAAAACGTCTGCGACCGTCATGGATGCAGTTTGGGGTTTCTTCTTTTTGTATGTCGCCAGTTTCGTGATGATAACCATTGCACTCAACGGTGTGGGTGTAGATCCGGTAACCGCCTATTCAGCGGCAGCGGCCTGTATTACCAACCTCGGCCCGGGACTGGGTGACGTCAGCGCAAATTACGCCAGCCTGAACTCCACCGCCAAGCTTATTCTCAGCTTTGCCATGTTGATGGGCCGGCTCGAAATTTTTACACTTCTGGTCCTGTTTTCACCTGCTTTCTGGCGGCATTGATTCATCTACTACCGTTATCTCAGCATTACCTCACCTTGTAAAACCGGAAAGCCGCTTTGCGAGGCCTGTGGCAAACCTATTATGTTTGATGAAATATGCGGGTTAGGCAGGTTTTGAGTCGACTTGAAATTTTGATGCCAGGTGCAGTTCCCGCAACAATGAACGTTTTTTCCGATGATGGCCTTGCATGCGTTGCAGGATATCATCCAGCATTTCTACCGCCTCGGTAACATGTGAGCCTTTGTTCAGCATCACAGCCTCCGCTTCCTGCGCCATAGCTGCATCGGTGACTTCTGCTCTTGAAGCATGTCCGCGCTTGGTCAGGCCTTCAAGTACCTGGGTTGCCCAAATCACAGGAACATGCGCTGCTTCACAGACCCACAATATCTCTTCCTGTACCTCGGACATACGCTCCAAACCACATTCCACTGCAAGGTCACCTCGTGCGATCATGACGCCGCAAGTGCGGAATTTCAATGCTTCCAGCAATATGGTGGGCAGGTTTGAAAAACCTCTCTTGGTTTCAATTTTCAATACTGCCCCGACATCTTCACGACCCAATTTCTGCAGGTGCTGGTACAAGGCGCGGACGTCATCTGCGCTATTGGTAAAAGACAGACCTATCATGTCTGCGTGACGGGCAGCGAACTCGATATCCTGTAAATCCTTTATGCTGAGCGCAGCCAGGTTCAGATTGGTATCCGGTAGATTGACACCCCTGTTTCCCTCCAGTTTTTCGACCGGGTTCCGGGTGTGTGTAATACGGATCTGCAATTGTTCTGCATCACGTTTTTCAACAATGCCCGCAATTCGACCATCATCAAAAAATATTGGCTCACCCAGACGCACATCGCGATAAACTTCGGGGATCGCCAGTGACAACCTGCCCGGGTTTAACAGTTCACCATTTGCATCGAGAACCGCAGGTTTCCCGGGTTCGACCTTTGCCGAAAGATACAAAATATCGCCTGGCCGTATCAGGCAAACGCAATCCTGAGGAGCCAAACCCGTTATTTCTGTTTCAGGACCGGGGTCACCGGATTTATCATTCAATTGTAAAATCGTGCCATTGGCCACGTAAGCTGTCTTTTTGCATTCAGCCCAGCAGCCATCCGCAAGCACCTCCCTGATACGCCAACTTCTGCTGGATCCCCGGACATCCTTGAAGCGTACCCGGTCACCCGTTTTCAACCCCGCCAGCCAATCCGGCTTCAGTGCGAGCGTGGCATCAGCGGCCGGCAACTCGGAATACGATGCCATTGATGAGGTCAACCAGATACGGGCCGGTCGTATGACACAACCATTTGCTGCCCTGACCGGTCGAATTTTTAGCACGGCCGGGGTGGTTTCCATCGGACCCAGACGCAGTTTTGGTCCACCCAGGTCCATGAGAATACGACAGGACCGGCCCGTTGCGCGCTCTGCGTTACGCAAGGTTTCTATCATCCGGGACCAGATCTCAGGGTAATCATGCGCGCAGTTAATACGCATACAATTCATGCCGCTTTGAAGTAGCTGGTGCACCATCAGATAATCATCCGCTGCTTCGACCGGCATGGTGACAATAATATACCCCCGCCGTTTCTCCGAATGATCTCCAAACAAGCTGCTGGTGTTACGCTCCAGGCAATCTGCACCCGCATCAAAGGTAGCAAATATATCCAGGGCGTTGGTGGTAGCCTGCTCCCTGCCACTCACCAGGTACAGATTGTGCAACACTGCGTTGATTGTTGCCTTGACATGAGGTTCCACCCTGCCAAGAGAGGACAGACCCAGGCAGGTCAAACGGTCCTGAAGCGGTCTGATGTCCTTGCTTCTCAAAGCGAGATAACGCAACAGGTTTTCCGCGCTCAATACACGCTCTGGTGGTAGTTCCAATAAAGTTTTCTGCCCGAGCTTCGCCTTCTCGTCAGTCATTTGGCGCAGCGATTCCATCTGCCTGATCAAATCTTCCAGGGCATCAATGGGTGGCGGTTTGTGTGCGGCTGATGTCATGCTTACAGTTTCCCAATGTCACTGTAAGCTTCCGGCGGTTGAAATATCTTGACCCAAATCAAGCTTGCTTCCGATTAAGCAAAAAAACACCAAGCGCAGATACTGTATCTCAACGCTTATAAAAAGACGGTTCTCCTTCCGGACGGTTCCTGAACCGTTTATAGGCCCACAAATATTGCTCGGAATCGACCTCTATACATTGCTCAACGCCGCGATTAACGGCCGTCAGTGCTTCGCGCTTATTTTCGCTGTAAATAGTTTCATCCGATTTGAATATATGTACACAATATCGGCCACCTTTTCGCCGCTCACAGACAGCAAAAATAACCGGTGCACCTGTACGCTGAGCCATACGTGGCAGCAGAACGCCCGTCAGCGCTTCAACACCAAAAAACGGCGCGAAGGCTCCGCCGCCCCCGCTCGGTTCCTGATCGGGTAACAAGGCAACAAAAAGACCGTCTTTAAGCAACTGGAACATTCTCCTGAGACCGCTACCCGTAGCAGGTACCATCTCAGCGCCCCCGCGGCGGCGTTTATCCGTCAATAAGGCATCGATCTCAGGGTACTTGCTCGGTTTGTAGAGAATGGCTGCTTCCCCTTTACTATGCAGATACAGGTTCAGCATCTCCCATGAACCACAATGCGGAGCGGCCACGATCAGGCCTTTTCCAGCACTTGTGAGTTCATCAACGTACTCCATGCCCTGTACCTCATCAAAAAGCTCATACATTTTTTCCAGCGGCCAGTGCCATAACATACCGGCTTCAAAAATGCCCTTGATATAGTGCGTCATGCTGGACCGGCCGATCTCATTGCGGCGCTTCGCATCGATATCCGGATACACAGCACTTAAGTTTAATCGTGTTACACGACGCAGGCGTGGCACCGAGTACCAGACAATTGCAGCCAACGGTGGTGCAAGATACTCGGCGGCACGTGGCGTTATCCAGCTAAATACACGCAAGGCAGCACGGATTGCATAGAGTTTCATCATTGCTTGTTCATACTCGAGTGCGAAGCAGTGCTAACATTAGCGATGCAGAAAACATCCAGGATTGGGTTGTGAAATGATTGCATTGTTACAAAGAGTATCGGAAGCCAGCGTGCTTGTTAACGAAAATTCTTCTAAACCCGAGTTAACCGGCGCTATTGGAGCCGGCATCCTGGCCCTCATCGCCGTTGAGAGAGGTGATACCGAAGCACAGGCAGAGCGGCTGTTACAACGCATTCTCGCCTACCGGATTTTTGAAGATGAAAACGGTCGTATGAATCTGAACCTGCGCCAGATGGGTGGTCAATTGCTGTTGGTTTCCCAGTTCACCCTGGCTGCCAATACCAATAGTGGCAACCGCCCCAGCTTTACACCTGCAGCTGAACCTGTGGAAGGCAAAAGGTTATTTGATTACCTCCTTGAATCCGCCCGCTCCGAACTTGGCGAGGTTTTCAGTGGCCGTTTCGGTGCCAATATGAAAGTCAGCCTGGTCAATGAAGGTCCGGTAACGTTTAATCTGCGTGTACCACCACCAAGCCAGGGAGGCTCAGATTAAGCCTTGGCGCAGCAGATGCTCATTTGTCTTCAAGTTCTTTTAGCTTCCTGGTTAGTGTATTACGGCCAAGGCCCAGTAAGCGTGCTGCTTCAACGCGTTTTCCGCCGGTATGTTCCAGCGCACAATCAAGTATGATTTTTTCAAGCTCGGTGCGGGCATCAGCCATCAGGTTTGTCTGACCGTTGAAGAGCGCCTTGCGCGTCCAGTTTTGCAGTGCTTCTGACCAGGACTCATCTGGCCCACCGGCGGAACCCTTATCCTTGAGACTGGCTGGTAAGTCCACCGGTAGAATTTGTTCACCTGGCGCCATCACACACAATTGCTGACACAGGTTCTGCAACTGCCGGACATTGCCAGGCCAGGCTTTTTGTTGCAATGCCAAAATGGTTTCTGGGGTTAAGTATTTTTCTTCCAATCCCATTTCATGGGCTGCCTGACGAAGAAAATGCCTCGACAGTAAGGCGATGTCCTCATTGCGCTCACGCAAAGGCGGTAACTGAATAGTGATGACATTCAGACGGTGATAGAGGTCTTCCCGGAAACTCCCCTCGGCAATTTTTTTCTGCAAATCCTGATGTGTTGCCGTAAGCAAACGTACATCTGCACGCAGCAGATCCCGTCCACCAACCCGGTAATAGTCACCTTCGGCCAATATCCGAAGCAAACGGGTCTGCAACGGTAATGGCATATCACCAATTTCATCCAGGAAAAGCGTACCTCCTGCAGCCTCTTCAAAACGCCCCGAGCGCCGCGCATGTGCACCCGTAAACGAACCCTTCTCATGACCGAATAACTCCGACTCCAGCAACTCAGTGGGTATTGCCGCCGTATTGATCGCAACAAAAGGACCCTTGGCGCGGGGGCTGTGTTGATGCAAAGCGTGCGCGACCACTTCCTTGCCAGTACCGGTCTCACCGGTTAACAAAACACTGATACTGGATCGCGACAACCTGCCGATGGTTCGAAACACTTCCTGCATGGCCACAGAATCACCGATTAGCTGGTTTGACTGGGCTGTATCTTCTTCTGCCGGTTCGGCAACCGGAACGGCTGATGCACGCGCGACTACCGCAAGCACCTTGTCGAGATCAAACGGCTTTGAAAGATAGTCGAAGACACCCGACTGGAATGCAGTCACTGCCTGGTTCAGGTCCGAAAACGCGGTCATTGCAATAACCGGTAGCTCAATACCGCGCTCTTCCAGGGTCGTCAATACGCTTAGGCCATCGGCATCCGGTAATCGAATATCGGTAATAATTACGGCTGGCTGGGCTTTGCCAAGTGCTTCACTAACTTCCTTCACACTTCCAAAACTTTCAGTTTTGTAGCCGGCCCGGCCTAGCGATCTCTCCAATACAAAGCGGATCGCCTCATCGTCATCTACCACCCAGACCAATAGCGGTTCAGTCATTGCTTCGTTCCAGTGGTAATCTGAGTGTGAAACGGCTACCGGAGGGTGCCAATGGTGCATAGGTCAATAATCCTTCATGGGCGGCCGCAATTTGCTGCGCCAGCGCAAGACCCAGCCCGGTTCCGTCGCGTCGTCCGGTAACCATTGGCAGGAACAACATACTGCGCAGGGACTCCGGAACACCGCAGCCATTGTCTTTTATATCCAGTTTGACGTTACGGCTTGTCCCGGGCTTAAGCATCGCTGCTTCATAATCGACGCGGGTTCGAATTTCAATTTCCGTCGCACCAGCCTGAAAAGCATTAAGCAGCAGGTTTAGAAACACTTGTCTGAGCGCTGATACATCCGCAGAAATCTTTGGGATACTGGGGTCGTAGTTATGAGTGATCTTTACGCTTTCGCCCGACTCCATCCGCAACAATTCAGTGGTTTCCTGCAAAATATAATGTAAATCAACCTGTTGGCGCTCAAGCTCAGGCTGCCCGAATCGTGCCAGTAATTCGTCAACACGATCAACCTCACGCATAATAAGCTCTGCCAGGGTACCCAATTCGTTGCCATTCAGCTCGGCCGCCATCATTTGTGCAGCGCCGCGTATCCCACCCAGCGGGTTGCGAATTTCATGCCCAAGGTTGCGTCTTAACAGGTCCATCATTCCGGTCTGCACTTCACGCTGCTGTAATTTATTTTGTCGCTGCTGCCATTTGAGATCATAAAACTCCAGCAACGTACCTTGCCCGGGTATTGGCTGGATGGTGCAGTCAAACAAGCCGCCTGCCATCTTGCACTCACATAAATGACGGCCGCGCTGTTCACTGGCTGTTGCCGTAATGGCTTGTGACAGGGCCTCGGGAATACCTTCGATTTCCTCGAACAAGCGACCATGAACACGTTCCCGTCCTGTCGCAAGGCAGTGTTCAGCTGCTGTGTTCATGTTCCGGACACAGCCCTGGTCATCCAGCTCTACTACCGCAGTCGAAAGCGAATCAAGCATAGGATGACCGGCATAACATTAACCACCGCCGACGCGTGCCCGGTTATAGAGGCCGGGTTGTCTGATGAAAAAAGTAACCGGCTCTGCAGAAGCGACCCTGCGGTTTCTGGCGTCTGTGAGCTCAGCCGTTACTGTGTGTTCACCCCGCTCCATGTTGGGTACCAAAACCATGCGGTCGGTGGTAGTCGCCAGTCGCTTGCCATCGAGCGTAACAGTGACCTTCATGCCCTCCAGCACCTGGGAACCCGTGCTCCAGGCGATCGTGACCGGACCATCCGGACGCCAGACGGACTCTTCCTGTTGAGGGGAAACAATTGCAAAATCCTTGAAATCATTTTGCAATTGCCGAAGAGATTTCTCTGCGGGTACAGTTTGGGTACCGTTAGCAATAGCTTCGGCTTCAGATTCCCTGGCCGTTTTTTGATACT